>OLNX01003175.1_pt1 | contig 11379 bp, 10 predicted proteins | sample 1672611 | NCBI WGS metagenome assembly OLNX01 (sample SAMEA3136705, study PRJEB25190) | human gut metagenome
TATGGTCAATCAGTTCCTGCGCTTCTTTCTCTGTCAGAACGCCTGCTTTCAGGTCTCTCTCGATATAGATATCCAGGAATGTGGATACACGACCAACACTCATTGCTGCTCCGTTCTGAGTCTTGATTGCTGCCAAATATCCGAAGTACAGCCACTGTGCTGCTTCTTTTGCGTTTTTCGCCGGTACGGAAATATCGAAGCCGTAAGATGCAGCCATTTCTTTCATTTCGTTCAGAGCTTTCATCTGATCTGCAAGTTCTTCACGAAGACGGAAATCAGTTCCTTTCATTCCATGTCTTTCGTAACGTTTCATATCGTAGTGTTTTTTCTCCAGCAGGAAATCGATACCGTACAGAGCTACACGACGGTAATCGCCTACGATACGTCCACGACCGTAAGTATCCGGCAGACCGGTAATGATTTTATTGTGACGGGCAACTTTCATCTCGTCAGTATAGATATCGAATACACCCTGGTTATGTGTTTTATGATATTTTGTGAAGATTTCATGCAGTTTCTCACTCGGTGTATATCCGTGTGTTGTGCAGGCTTTCTCAGCCATCTTGATTCCACCGTAAGGCATGAATGCTCTCTTCAGCGGTTTGTCTGTCTGCAGACCAACGACTGCTTCCAGATCTTTCATGCTTTCATCGATATATCCCGGGCCATATGCTGTGATACCGGAAACTACTTCTGTTTCCATATCCAGAACGCCGCCTTTTGCACGTTCTTCTTTCTGCAGCTCCTGCAGTTTTCCCCACAGTTTATCTGTTGCCTCTGTAGGTCCCTCCAGGAAAGTTTCATCTCCGTCATATGGTGTGTAGTTGCACTGAATGAAGTCACGTACATCTACGGAATTAACCCAGTTTTTACCCTGGAAGCCTTCCCACTGTTCAAACTTAGCCATTGCATATCCTCCTGTGTTTGTGTGTATTTACATTGTTATCTTTTTGTCAGGTGTAGTATAACATCACTTTTTTCAAAAAACAAATAGAAAATAATCCCAAATCCATGAAATATAGGCATGTATGCAATTTTGTACAATTTTTGGCAGATATTGTATTTATTCAGGAACAATTTCCATATCTTGTGTTTTTTATCCTTTTTTTCTGTTTTTCTTCTCTGTTTCATAAGATTTCAGTGCCTTCATGGCGATTCCGGACATCGGATAAAGCATAATAATATTAAACACGGTCATCAGACCCACGCCGACGTCTCCAAGATCCCACACCACCGTGTATGCTGCCAGTCCGCCGATAAACATCATCACCAATGCAAGTACTTTATAGAGATTCTGCGGCAGCATTCCATCTCCAAACAGATATGATATATTTGATCTTGCATAATATAAAATACCGAGAAAAGTGGAGAAACTGAACAGCCAGAGTGTCGCTGCAATGAAAATCACACCAAACTGTCCCAGATGGTAGCCCATTGCTGCCTGTAAAAGTTCCATTCCTACCGCCCCTTCGGTCAGGCTTTCCGGCGTCAGAAGCATGATCATCGCCGTACAGCTGCAGATCACAATTGTATCTATAAATACACCCAATGCCTGTATAAATCCTGCTTTTACAGGCGTATCACATTCTGCAGCCGCAGCTGCGCATGGTGCTGATCCCGAACCCGCTTCGTTGGAAAATAACCCTCTTTTTACACCATTCATAAGAACTGCTCCGAACCCTCCGGCTGCTGCCTGACGGATTCCAAACGCTTCCTGGATAATCCGCTCAAATACACCCGGAAGGCTTCGGATATTCAATAAGATAATGACTATCGTAATCACAAAATAGCAGACTGCCATGATTGGAACCAGAATATCCAACACCTTTACTGTGGCATTTTTTCGCAGTACAATCACTGCCGCAACGGCTACCAGAATCACCGTCGTAAAAATTGGCGGAATCCCAAATGCATTTTCAAAAGAAGATGCAACCGAATTACTGATCACCTGACTGATCCCGGCCCAGCAGATAAGCCCTGAGATTGCAAAGAGCACCGCAATACAGACATGTTTCTTTGTCTTTCCTGTCCGTCTCTCTACATAATGATGCATATAATATGCCGGACCTCCGCGGTAGCCTCCGTAAAGCGGATCTTTTTCTTTATAAAGCTGTGCAAGTGTTGCCTCGATAAACGCAGTTGAAGAACCGATGATCGCTGTGATCCACATCCAGAATACCGCACCGGCACCGCCTGCGGAAACGGCAGCGACTACTCCAACCAGATTTCCCATTCCGACTCTCGTTGCAGTTGAGACGATCAGTGTCTGAAAGGTCGACAGACTGCCATCTTCCTTCTTTTTCCCGGTAAGTGCGCGAACCATATCGCCAAAAAGACGAACCGGCAAAAATCTTGTTCTAATCGTAAAATAGATTCCTGTGGGAATCAGCAAAATAATAAGCAGTGACACACCAAAAGAGGAGCCTCCCGGAAGTGGTATCCTTAAAAGATCTCCCCATAAAATTGGTATACTGCCTGAATCCATGTAGTTAGCATTTCTCTTGTTTCCTTTTCTTTAAATTATTGTTCTCATTTATCTTATCACAAAGCTATTCTTTAAAATACAAAAAACACGGAAATATTCCGTGTTTTTTGTATTTACATCCTCTTTTTAGATTATTCTCCCCAGCGAAGTCCTTTTCCGGCTTCTACTGCCTTATCATAAATCACTTTTGCTGCTACCAGATCCTGCGCAGCAACTCCTACAGTTTCATATACGATAATTTCTTCGTCATTTTCACGTCCTTTGATCTTTCCATTGATCACATCTCCAAGACTTCCAAGCACATCCTCTTCTGTAATGATTCCGTCTGCGATCGGAATCAGAAGATCCCCCGTTTCTGAAAGTGCCGCCTCTTTTGAATCACAGATGATCTTAGATGCTCTCGGTAAAACTGCCGGATCCAGCTCATGCTTATGGGGCTCATAAGTACCTACGCAGCTGATGGTTGCACCGGCTTTTACCTTTGTTCCGTCAAATACCGGTTTTGCGGAAGGAGTCACTGTGATAATAAGATCTGCATCTTCGATACAGTCATCTGAATCCTTGGCCGGTATGATTTTTGCACCGTATTTAGCCAGTCCCTTCTGCATTTCTTCGGCAAATGCTTTGTATCTTTCTTCGTTCAGGTCAAAGATCTTTACTTCTTCCAATTTTCTGGCTGCAAGCATTGCTTCAAGCTGAGCTGCTGCCTGTCCCCCTGTACCGATCATTGCACCTTTTTTACATTCCTTTTTTCCAAGCAGATCGAATGCTGCACCGGAAGAGGCCCCCGTACGAAGCTGTGTCACATAAGTTCCATCCAGCATCGCGATCACATATCCTGTCTTTCCGTCGATCAGCATAGTCTGCGCCGGTGATGTCATCAGATTGTTATCGATATTGTGTGGAAAAATGTTGATCACCTTCATGGCTGCTGCATCTAATTCCGGAGCATAGGCCGGCATAAACAGAAATGCGCCGTCATATTTTCCATTGATGACTGTACGAAGTGGTGTATCTACCGTACCATCGACAACCATCTTAAATGCCTGCTTATCCGCTTCGATCATATCTTTCATTGTAATTACACTTTTAATATCCTCTTTTGAAAGCAATAACATACCCGTTCTCTCCTTATCCATACCAATACTTTTATTCGTGATGATATCCGTAGTCTGCATCCAGTGCCCATGGCTGCATTGCACCGCCTTCTTCTGCCGGTCTGCAGTTCTGTGCGTAAATATTTAAAACACCCTTCTGCTGCTTAAGCGGCGGACGTACCCAGGATTTTCTTCTTTCTGCTAAAATCTCATCAGATACGAGAAGATTGACGGTTCCCCCTGCAATGTCCATCTCAATTTCATCACCATTTTCGATCAAAGCGATCACACCGCCGTCATAAGCTTCCGGAGAAACATGTCCGACAATTGCTCCGTAGTTGAATCCGGAGAAACGCGCGTCTGTGATAAGCCCGACCTTTTTATCAAGTCCAAGTCCGATCAGCGCATCGATACTAAGCATCAGCTCTTTCATACCCGGTGCTCCTTTACAGCCTTCATAGCGGATAACAAGAATGTCCCCCGCAACAATCTCGCCTGCCATAATGGCTCTATATGCATCCTGATCGCATTCATACACTTTTGCCGCACCTTTGATGTATTTTACTTCTTCATATACTGCTGTCGGACGTACGATCGCCCCTGCCGGAGAAATATTTCCCCGCATGATTTTAAGTCCCGGTTCTTTTGCTACAGGATCTTCCAGCGAATGAATGACTTTATTTGGCGCGCTTTTCACAGAATCGAGGAGTTCACCCCAAGTTGTATCCCCGTAAATCGTCGGCGCATCGGTATGGATTTTACCGGCAAGCTGCTTCATGACCTGCTTTACACCGCCGGCATAATGAAAATCTACAACTGTATACGGTCCGCTTGGAATCACTGCATTGATGCAGTAAATTTCCTTCGCATACTTTTCAAAATCTGCCAGTGTAAGCTTGATACCAAGTTCATATGCGTATGCCAGGATATGCAGTACCGCATTGGTTGATCCTGCAACTGCCATATCAAACATGATCGCATTTTCCAGAACATCTTTGGTGATCAGATCTTTTGGTGTCTTTCCGGACCTGGCAAGCTGTACCATGTATTTTCCTGCTGTTCTTGCAGCACGAAGTCTTGCATTATCTGATGCAGGAATCGTAGATGTTCCCGGCATAACAAGGTTCAATACCTCACCTAACATCTGCATCGTGTTGGCTGTTCCCATGGACGGGCAGGCACCGAATGACGGGCAGACGCTTTCTTCCATTTCAAATAACTCAGCTTCGGAAGCACCTGAGAATCTTGCCGCATCCAGATCTGCCTCTACAACTGTCTTACCACAGTAATTTCCGGCCTGCATTGATCCCCCGGTCACTACCAGAGCCGGAATATCCAGTCTGCACGCTGCCAGATAACATCCGGCAATGATCAGATCACAGGATGCCACACAGCAGATCGCATCGAAATTATGTATTCTGGATACAAATTCGATGGACATTGCCACGATATCTCTTCCTACCTGCTCATACTTCATCTCATCCGCACCATTTGCCACATTTCCGCAAGTAGCCGGGATTCCGAATTCTACCGGGATTCCTCCTGCTGCCCAGATTCCCTCTTTTACAGCTTCTGTCACCTGGCGAAGATGCGCAGTTCCGGGAGAACCTGCCATGTAAGAATTCGGTATTCCGATATGCGGTTTCTGACGGATATCTTCATCCGAATATCCTGCCGCCTTCATCATAACACGGCGGTGTGCCGCTTCTGTTCCGTTCCAGTAATTGTATCCCATTATTCTTCTCCTTTAATTCATGATACACTTAAACTCCTTTGAATTTCATTCCCCTGTTCTATGCTATTCCAGTTTCCGGTCATTGAAAAGTCTGTAAAACTGATATCAGACTTCACTTTTTCTTAATACATTGTTAACTCTTTGATTTGCGCTTATATTTTCACTTTTTCTTATGTTTGATTTTAAAAAAATTTATAATAAAATCCCACAGATATTGATTATCTTCCTTATATTAAGTAAGATAGTAAAAGAGCATTGTTTATCAACACCACGGGAGGTTTCATCATGTCTAAATACGATGTGATTCTTGATGTCTATGAGAATCAGAGCATCTCGAAAGCTGCTCAAAAACACAACTACACACAGTCAGCTGTCAGCCAGACTATCCGCAATTATGAAAAAGAGATTGGTCTTAAGCTGTTCAAGCGTTCAAAAAACGGAATGGAAGCACTTCCCGGAACAGAACCCATCTTTGAAGAACTTATGCATATCCGCTCCGCCAATACACGGATCGATCAGATCGTCTCAAATATCAACAATCTGGACAGTGGTTTTATCCGCATCGGAACGGTGCAGAGCATTGCCTATAACTGGCTCCCCGGAGTACTGAAAAATTTTTCTGCCGAATACCCGAATATCACCTTTCGGCTCTATGTTGACGGATTTCAGAACCTGACGGAAAAGCTTCACAAAAAAGAACTGGACTGTATCTTTGTTTCGCAATATGTCGCAAAGGATTTCCCAAATCTGCCTGTCGGCACCGACGAACTGGTTCTGGTTACTTCCCTGGACCATCCTCTTGCCGATCAGCTGACGGTATCTTTTGCCGATATTGACGGACAGGATTTTGTTCTCTCCGCCGATGATTTTGATTATGAAACCGGAAAATTATTCCGATTAAACCATATCACGCCTAACGTAAGATTTCGGATCAATGAAGACTATACCGCGATTAAAATGGTGGAACAGGGCTTTGGCATCACTGTACTTCCCAAACTTCTGCTTCATAATATTCCATTCAACGTCTGTGTCCGTTCCTTTACCGAACACTTCCGCAGGAATCTGTCCGTAGCCTATCTGGATACACCTGAACTCTCTCCTGCACTTGATAAGTTTCTTACCTTTGTCACCAAATGGGCCAAAGAGTGTAAGTTGATCTGATTTCCTGTCACACACAAAACGGTACAAAGTTCTTCTATGACTTTGTACCGTTTTGCGCGTAACTTTATTTTGTTTATTTTCTCAGACCATCTCTGAGCGCATCCAGATTATTTCTCTATAATTCCGTATTTATAACCACTTTCTTTCATTAATTCAAGGTATGGTTTCGGATCAAAATATTCCGGTGCATAGACCCCAGCTTCTTTCCAGATTCCTCTTCCGATCAGCTCCAGTGCAAGTGCTGCTCCAAATCCTGTCTGGGCGGTAACAGCCTGGGTTCCCCATCTTTCGATAGACTCCTGATTATCAAATGGCTGATACAGGAAGTATTCTTTTTCCTTTCCGTCTTTCTTTCCGATACACTGTACTCCGACCAGCATTTTTCCGGTCATCTCATCTCCGATATCTTTTGGCTGCGGTGCACAGGCTGCAACCACATCTCTTGGAACTACCTTCACATCCCCTACCTGCACCGGCTTGATACTGCGAAGTCCCAGCTTATCCAGCACCTTAAGTGCCGTGATCAGATTCTCATCAAGACTGATCTTGAAGGTTGCCTTTTTCAATCCATACTGGCTTAAGTAGCGTGCCATCGTCACAACTTCCTCATGCTCTACCTTTACCAGGGTATTTTTTCCTACTCCTTCCGGCATCTCATAGACTTCCTGCCCTGCAAATGCTTTTTCTACGATAAATCCGCCCTTCTCCTTATCATACTCAACATTCGGGTTCATTACCTCATCCAGCACGGTCCACACGTTGAATCCAAACATAATGTCATCCGGATCTGCACCCGGAACAGACAGATTTCCGCCGTCTTTTACATGAACTTCTGTTATTTCATCCAAAAGCTCTGTCGCCGCGTATTTTGCAAATACATTTACAACACCCGGATCGATTCCCATACAGATCACAGCCATATTCCCCTGCTTCTTCCAGGCTTCATGACGGTCAAAATTGTATTTTGTCATCGGTTCAGTATAGCTGTTCTCAATACCAAGTCCGTAAGCCGGATTTTCCATCGGAACCGACCAGGTTCCCATGCTTCCGTAATCTGCACCCGTTTTAAATGCAGCGTCAAAAATCATATTACTTGCAAAAGGTGGTGCTGCATCCATCACAAAATCAATCTTATGCTCCCGGATCAGTTCTGCCATTTTCTCTGTATTTGTCGCATCAATCTTAGAAGCTTCAAAACGGGAATCCCCCTTCATCATACCGACAACTTCCTCTGCCCTTTTCAGATCATAGTCGCAGACCAGCACATATTTCAGCCATTCTCCCTTTTGGTCTCTCCACTGCATTACTTTTAAAATACTTTCACCGACAGCACCGGCTCCTACAAGCATCATTCTCATCTTTTTTTCCTCCAGCTTTTCTTTTTCTTCTGTCAAATTTTATTCAAAAAATGCCCTTTCCCTTCTTCCTCGGATAATACTTCTGTATGCCACCACGTACTGCCTGCTAACAGTCTCATCTCATATTAGTGCCCATATAAAAAGGGCAGAAAAAAACAGATACACGAAAAAAATCGTTCATCTGTTTTCTCTGTCCTTTTACCAGTTGGTTCTAGCCTCGTAGGTGGTGCTTTCTTTGCACACTCTCCAAAGATTCGTCAGGTCGCCTTCCTTTTTGCCTGTCAGTTTCCACGAAAGGAAGATGTTACCTTACGCTTTGCTTCTTCGGCCCCTTGCGGTGTCTAGGACGTCCCTCATCCGACATATTCTTGATAAATTTAAGTTTACCCTTTTTTATCTGTCCGGTCAAATCTTTTATTTCTTTCCTCCGAAAATAGCCCCCATAAAACGAACATAAGTATAAACAACAAGTGCTGCTGCAATAATTGTCTCGACCAGAACTACATACTGAAGAAATGGCATTGGATGTCCCATATTTGCTGCACATGCCATAGTTTGTTTAGTTGCGATCGCACTGATAACAAATGGGAATGTGAAGGCTGCATAGCTTGGGAAGAATGGCATCTTCAAATATCCCACTGCTTTTACCAGGGCAAAAATATAAATAACCGTTGCAACTACAAACATTGCCATCAGGAAACCGTATGATTTCGGTGTTACGGACTGTACATAACCTGCAATACACAGGCTGGTCGGTGCTGCGTAGATACAGATCAGCGGTTTTGCCGGATCCGGCACTTCTTTAAACTTCACATAACGATAGGTTACAAGTACAAGAAGTACGATCAGTGTTACAAATCCAAACCAGAATGCTGCGGTTCCGATTCCAAGTTGCTCATAAGCCGGTGCTGTAACAGCCGCTACAGCAATTCCTACATATACAATATAATAGCTTGCAAATACTTTTGGCATCTGAAGTTTCAGAACAAACTTCACCGTAAAGTATATGATCAGAATGATGTGAAGAATGATTGCCAGAAGCCATATGTAATAAGCTGCCTTTCCGATAAACGGTTTTACATAAGTGCTGAGAATCATAAGTGCCATCGGAAACGTTCCTGATACGCTTGCCATGATCGGATTTCCCATATCTTCTTTCACTGCTCCTGGGAACATGATCAGCTTCAAAAGCACCAGTATCAGAAGAAATGCTGCGAATATACCGCATACATAACGGATTCCTTCTGAATAGCTCTGAAGTAGATTTCCAAGTGCTGCCGCGCCAAGCATGACTCCGCAAAGCGGAATCGGTACTTTCTTAATTACGTCTTTCATTGTTTCTTTCCCTTTCTCTCATCAAGCGGCTGTCGTTACCACTTTATTTAGATATCTGCAATTTTTCTTCTTTCGCACGGTTCATCAATTTCATCCAGATTCTTGATACCAAGCTCACGACAGACGATCTGCGCTACCTTCCATGCACAAAGTCCTGTAAAATAGATACACTGTTCTTTGTGTTCACCCTGTCCCATATTGAATTCCTTTGTAAGAACTCTGCAGCAGATTGCATTTTTACCATTTGCCTTCTTGAACCAGTCATGAAGCTCGTGCGTAAGCTCCATACATTTGATACTCTTCGGGTTGGTCGGTCCATCCTGTTCGGTACGGCCGAAGAACATTCCAAGTGCAAGAATTCCTCCGTTAAATGCACCGCAGACACATCCTGATTTTCCTGCTCCTACTGCCATTCCGGATGCCATAGCTACAACCTCTTTCGGCACATCCAGTTTGAATTCATCGCGGATCGTGCTGACCAGAGCTTCACAGCAGTAATATCCATCTTTAAAACATTTCTCTGCCTTTCTCTGCACCTCTCTTGGACTGATTTCTGTTACCCCAATATTCATTTTCAAATCCTCCTGTAAAAAATATATTTGTGCCAGCACGATTATTTGTATATTTTGCCAGCATCCATGTATTACCATTATATTCTTTTATACATTTTATTCAAATTCAATTTTTCTATAAATATTCCATTATTATAGTCATCATCTATTTCCATGGAATTGTAGACAAAAAGGCACAAACTATACTCCGCTTTTTCATGCATTCTGTATAATTTGTGACTTACCCGCAACTTTTCGTTACTACTTATCAACTTTTTTCTTATCGTGTAATCTCTCCTGAGCGTATCTTTTGCAGCCATTCCTGTACGTGTTTCCGGAAACACTGCACGCCTGTGCGATCATCAGAAATATTTTCAAATCATGAATATCCATCTATTTTCTCCCTCTTTTACTCATATTTCTATTATAACACACTTCGTTTGTTTTTCCTAACCACCCATTCAACACTTTTAACCGAAAATTAAATCCAGTTACAGTCTCCACCGGTAATTGCAAGACTCAGAAGTCCATCCATTTTCTCTACTTCTTCTTCACCGATGATCTTTTCCAGTAATTCTGCCGTGTCCAGAGCATCTTCCATGGATTCGTCTGGTCCGATCTCATAGTCGATCTCTGCCTCACATTCCGGACATGGGATCCGGTTCATTGTCTGTAAGGATAAGAAACGGTTTCCACATTTTTTACATTCATAAAATCCACACTCTTTTGTGCCATCTGGTACGTAGTACATCGTATTTTAACTTCCTCTCCACATTTTAGTTTTTATATACAAAACATTCTCTCTTTTGTATGATCTTCCACTGCCTAGTATACACTATCTGACATATAAAAGTATAGTGTTATCCAGTTCATGCCCAAGAAAAAAAAGGACCATTTCCCATTTCTCAGGGAAACAGTCCTTTCACTTATCTTCAATTATTCTTCGACTTTCACCGGATTGGTCACACTTACCTTATGATCATACCAGACTCCTTTTTTTCCGAGCAGAGCCACATCAAATTCTTTATCCAGTTCAGGAACCGGAATATCAAATCCATAAACTTCTTCTGTTGCACCGTCGCTATAGGTTACCGTATCTGTTGTAGGTTCCAGAAGTTCTGCACCATCTTTCTGTGCATCTTCGGATGTTCCTTCAAACAGGTTGACGATCTTCTTAGAAACCAGGCTGACATGGATCGTCATTTTCCCGTCTTTTACTGTGAGTGTTCCTTTTCCGTCATTCGCTTCATTTACATGAAACATTCCGCTGTCAGTCTTGAACTCTGCTGTGTAGGTTCCGTCTTCAAGCTCACACTCTGTCTGTTCCTCTGTTTCCTCTTCTTTAGCAGAAGAGCTTTCTGCTGTCTTTGCTTTCGTATCTGATGTGTCTGATTTTGCACCACATCCGCTCATCATTCCCACTGCCATTACAGCAGATAATACCAATACTAACAGTTTCTTTTTCATCTTATAAATCCCTCTTTTTTTATTTATTCTGCATCAATTGCAGCCTGTGTATGTGCCACATAAAGCTGCTGGATCGCATCGATCTCACCAAGACCTGCAATCTGTGTATCAATACTGTCAAATACTCCGGATGCTTCAAACTGGCTCTTCCAAGAATCGTCATCATCGCCTGCCATATCGTTGTTTGCAT
>OLNX01003177.1_pt1 | contig 11378 bp, 7 predicted proteins | sample 1672611 | NCBI WGS metagenome assembly OLNX01 (sample SAMEA3136705, study PRJEB25190) | human gut metagenome
GGCCGTTCGGCGTCGTGGCGGCCAGAACGCCGTGATCCACGTCGAACGCAACGCCCAGGGCCTCCAAGCCCACCAGGTGCATGTCGATCTTGCGGGCGCCGATCTGGCAGCCGCCGGGCATGGCCACCCGCGCCTCGCCGAAGCGCCCGATGAGCGGCCCCAGCACCGAGATGGAGGCGCGCATCTTCGAGACGAGCTCGTAGGGCGTCTCGCAGCTGTCGACGTCGGCAGTGTTTATGCGCAGGGTATGCCCCTCGCGCACCACGGTGGCGCCCAGGCGCGCGAGCACCTCGCTCATAAGTTCGATATCGGAAATGAGTGGCACGTTGTGCAGGATCGTCTCCCCCTGCCCCAGAATGGACGCGGCCATGAGCTTCAAGGCCGAGTTCTTGGCGCCGGAGACGCGCACGTCGCCTTTGAGGGTATGGTTTCCCCGAACGATGATGACTTCCTGGTTCATTTCTAGTCCTTTTGCCGGGACGCCCGAGCGCCCCGCGTCATGCAACTATTCACAAGTGTCCCTATTATAGAAAAAAGCCCGCGCACCCGCGCGGGCTTTCCTCCTTTTGGAAATAAATCCATCCCGTTGCGGCTACTCGCCCAGGGCGAAGCGCACGAAACCGGTGATGGCGATTTTTCCGCCCATCTCCTTGGCGCACTCGTCGGCGTACTGGGCCACCGTGAGGTCGGGGTTCTTCACGAAGTCCTGCTCGGCGAGGCAGTTCTCCTTGTAGAACTTGTCCATGCGGCCGAGCGCGATCTTCTCCTGGATGGCCTCGGGCTTGCCGGACTCGGCGGCCTGGGCCTTGTAGATCTCCATCTCGTGGGCGGCCACGTCGGCGGGCACGTCCTCGCGGGTGGCGGACACCGGGTTCAGAGCGGCCACCTGCATGGCGATGTCGCGGCCGCACTTCTGGAAGGCGTCGGAGGCCGGATCGATGCCCTCAACGTTGAAGGTCACCAGAACGCCGATCTTGCCGCCGCCGTGGATGTAGGCGGACACAGCCTGGGCGTCCACCACGGCCACGCGGGCCAGCTGGGTGTTCTCGCCCATCACGTGGATGCAGTCGGTGACGATCTCCTCGACGGTCTCGCCGTCGATGACGGCGGCCTTCAGCGCGTCCACATCGGCCGGCTTGGCGGCAAGCGCCGCCTTGGCGATCTTCTCGGCGTAGGCCTTGAACTTCTCGTTCATGCCCACGAAGTCGGTCTCGCAGTTGAGCTCGACGAGAGCGCCCGTCTTGCCGTCCTCGGAAACCAGGGCCATAACGGTGCCCTCGTTGGTGGCGCGGCCGGCCTTCTTGGCGACAGCGGCAAGGCCACGGGTACGCAGAACGTCAACGGCGCCGTCCATGTCGCCGTCGGCCTCGGCGAGGGCCTTCTTGCACTCCATCATGCCTGCGCCGGTCATTTCGCGCAGTTCCTTGACCATGGAAGCGGTGATGTTTGCCATCTTTGCGGTTCCTTTCTCAAGTTCTCTCTTGGAAAAACGGGCCCCGCTTCGCTCTTCAGAAACAGGGCCCGACCTCTACGTATTGGTAGAAAGCACTGGACTTTCGACGTATGCGTAAATTAATTACTCAGCAGCAACTTCGGCGGCGGCTTCAGCAGCCTCGGCCTCGGCGGCCATCTGCTCTTCGATGACGGGAGCGCCCGTAGCGGCGATCACGGCGTCGGCAACGAAGGTGCAGAGCAGGTTGACCGAACGGATGGCGTCGTCGTTGGCGGGAATGCCGAACTCGACGTCGTCGGGATCGCAGTTGGTGTCGATGGTGCCCACCACGGGAATGCCAAGACGCTTGGCTTCGTGGATGGCGAGCTGCTCGCGGTTGGTGTCAACGACGAAGATAGCGTCGGGGAGCTTCTTCATGTTGCGGATGCCATTGAGGTTGGTCTGCAGCTTCGCGAGCTCCTTGTGCAGCAGGATCTGCTCCTTCTTCGGAAGCAGCGCCATGCGGCCGTCGGCGTCCATGGCCTCCAGCTCCTCCATGCGCTTCACGCGGGTGCGGATGGTGGCGAAGTTGGTGAGCATGCCGCCGAGCCAGCGGGCGTTCACGTAGGGCATGCCGCAGCGGTTGGCGGCGTCGGCGACGGCCTCCTGGGCCTGCTTCTTGGTGCCCACGAACAGCACGGTACCGCCCTTGCGGGTGAGGTTGCTCACGAAGGTGTAGGCGGCGTCGAGCCCGTAGAGGGTCTGCTTCAGGTCGATGATGTAGATGTCGCCGCGGCTGCCGAAGATGTACGGCTTCATCTTGGGGTTCCAGCGGCGGGTCTGATGCCCGAAGTGCGCGCCGGCGTCGAGCAGCGTGGTAATGCTGACTTTCGTCATGATCACTCCATTCGTTAGTCCTCTGCCCGAGGTCATCCCAGTTCAACCGCAGCCTTTTCCGGTGGCCACTCGCGGTGCCGGTCGCCCGAGCATGTGTGATAATTGCCGCTGCCCATCGCACGCCTGCGAAGACAGCCTGTCTAAAATAGCACAATCCCCCGCAAAAGCAAGGGATTGCGCAAAGAAAGTACGACAAGGCAGACAAGCGCCGGAGGAGGCGTCCCCGCGCAGCAAGAAGGCCCTCGACAATCGTAGCCATCTCATTCCCCTTCCGCTACAAAGCTCCCAGCCCGCGCTATCTCGTCCGCACCACTCAACGAACAGCATCGCGGCCGCAACCTCCGACCGACAGCCTCCGCCACGCAGCCGCGCAACCGCGACTTCCGGTTCGATGCATCGGATCCGCCATGCTGGGCACTCGCAGCCCCATTTGCGCGCTCTCGCTCATCCCTTACGGACCATCGCTTTCGCGGACAGGACATCCGAAGGAGCAAAAAGAGCCCGCCAGAAGCGGGCTCTCGGAACGATCGGTCCGGCACGTTAGCCTTACTTGTACTGCGACTCGTGCTTGCGGAAAAAATCGAAGCGCGGAGGGAGCTCGTGGATGCGGTGGGCGCCGGCATCGATCTCGATGGCCGGGCACAACTCGTCGTTGGAATCGAAGTCGTAGTTCCAGCTGAAGAAGTCACCGAAGTCGAAGCTCAGGTAGTCGCAGATCTTCTCGCAGCCCACGGGCACGACGGGATGCATGAGCAGGCAGGCCACGCGCAGCAGGTAGAACGAGTCCACAAGCACCTGGCGGCGCGCATCCGCGTCCTCGGACGCCTCGGCGGCCTTGATGCCGTCGGCCCACCACTTGTTCGACCAGCGGATGAACTCGTCGCACACCGACATCACCCGGTGCAGCTCCACCTTGTGCATGCGCTCCTCGTAGTCGAGCAGCGCCTCGAAGGCGCGACGACGCACCTCGGGCGTCACGGCGCCCAAAGGCATGCAGCCGTCGAAGTTCTTCTGCGCCTCGTAGAAGCAGCTGCGGGCGAGGCGGTTGAACACATTGGTGAGCAGCGCCCCCTCCTTGAGCACCGGGTCGGCGTAGCGCGGATCGTCGCGCTTGGCCGGGTCCGGGTCGAAGGGCTTCGGGGAAAAGCCGACGGACTTCTGGTCGAGCCCGAGCGCCAGGAAGTGGGCGCGCAGCTGCTCGGGCGTGTAGTGCTCCAGCAGCTCTTCGCCCGTGGGCGGCTTCACCGCGCCCGACGAGGAGGCCTTCTTTTTCCCGAAGAGCATATGGTGGTTCGCCACGAGCGTGGTCTGGCGCATCTGGGAGTCGGGGCCCTCGGCGAACAGGCCGCCGGGGCGCAGAGCCTCCCACAGCGCCGGCTGGGCCACGCCGTAAAAGTACAGGTTGTCCTGGCCGATGAACTGGTAGACCCGAGCGTCGTCGGAGCACCAGAAGTCGCGCCAGCTCGTGCGCGGCATCCCCTGCTCGTCGTTGATCGTAATGGTGAACGAGATGGGCGCCCACAGCGATTCGGGCCAGCACCACACCGTGAGCCCCTCCACGCCGTCGATGACGGGAGCGCGCACGCCCCATTCGATGTTGCCGGTGATGCGGAAGGGCACGAGCGCCTTGCCGCTGCGGAAGCGCACGCCGCCGTTGGCGAGCACCGCGTGGGCGTCGTCGCGCTCCTTCCAGCTGGGGAAGGTGACGGTAAAGCTGCTCTTGTTGCCCTCGGGCTCCAGCACGGTGTGCTCGGGCAGCTGGTCCTCGACGGCGTCGAAAGCCTCGCGGAATTTGTTCTGAATGTAGAGCTGAGCCGGCAGCAGCCACTCCTCCATGGTCTTGGAGACCACGGAGCGAACCTGCGGGTTCTTGGCGAGCTTGGCGGTATAGGTCTTCATAAAGTCGAGGTAGGCCGGCAGGTCGAAGTAGAGGTTGTCGACCGGGCGCAGCTCGGGCACCTCGCCGGTGAGCTGGCTCTTGGGCGCGATGAGCTCCTCGGGCTCAAACTGGTGACCCAGGTCGCACTCGTCGGCATAAGCCTTTTCGGATTTGCAACCTTGGATGGGGCAGCGGCCGATGACCTGGCGACCGTTGAGGAACGTTCCGGCCTTGGCATCGTAGAACTGCAGGGTAGAGCGCTTGGAGATGGTGCCCTGCTCGTGCAGACGCTCGATAATCTCAGCGGTCACCTCATTATGGATCTTGGCCGCCGGCTCAAGGCCCGAGCCGCCGTAGATGTCGCAGCTGATGTTGTAGTTGTTGAGGGTCGCGGCCTGACGGGAGTGATTGGACTCGACGTACTCACTAATGGACCTGTCGTAGCCCTCGTTCTCCTTGAGCTTGCGGTAGCTCTCCATGATGGGCGATCCGTAGCAGTCGGTTCCCGAGGTGAAGATGACATTCTCGCGGCCCAGGCGGTCGCGCAGGAAGCGGGCGAAGAAGTCGGCCGGGACAAAGACGCCGCCGACGTGGCCAAAGTGAAGGCCCTTGTTGCCGTAGGGCTCGCCGGCGGTAACGATGGCGCGGCGAGGCCAGCTGGGACGGTCGTTCATGGAGTATTTGGATGCCATGGGACTCCTTCGCATATAGTAAGGGCGCGGCCGGGCGCAAGGCCTGGCGACGCGGTGGTCAATTCGTGCATATCGTTCGACATTATCGCACATGCGGACGGGTACGTGGCAGGGGCGCTATCCTAAGATGCTATGAATGAGATTTCCAACATACATGCGTTTGAGGACGAGGATTTTCTGCACGCCTGCTTTGTGTGGGGGATGGCCGTGCTCGGCGCATTTGCCGTGTGCCTGGTGCCGGTGTTTATGCTGCTGGGTGGGCCCGCGGACTTGGATGCGGCTGACGCGGGCGGTTGGACGGCCGTTTTGGGCTGGATAGTCGGTTTGACTGCGGTTTCGGCGGCGTCATTTGCCGTGCACGAGCTGGTGCATGCGGTGTTCTTTAAGCTGTTTGCGCCCGCCGGTGCTCGGGTGACCTTTGGGGCAAATCTCGAAACCTGCATGATTTACGCCTGCGCCGAGGGCGTGGTGTATTCGCGCCGGCGGTACGTGGTGGTTTGCCTGGCGCCGACGGTTGTTGTGACGGCGGCGTTTACCCTAGGGTTTGCGCTCTCGGGCTATCCGCTGCTGTGCTACCTGGCGGCTGGTCTGCATTTGTCGGGCTGTGTAGGCGATTGGTATTACGTGCGAACCATTCTGCGCGACCGTCGCATTGTCGCCTGCGAGGACACGTCCTTTGGCGTGCGCTTCTTCGCAAAGTAGTCTTTTTGGGACGGGGCTATTTTGACTACTTTCCTGTTGATGCAGGTACTTGGAACTGCTTTACGTTAAAAGTAGTCAAAATAGCCCCGTCCCAAAAAGACTACCCTGGGCAAAGATTGGGAGGAGATGTTGATGAAGCCGTTGCTGCTGCATGCTTGCTGTGCGCCGTGCTCGCTTGAGCCGGTTCGTCTGCTGCGCGAGGAGGGGTTTGAGCCCACGATTTGCTGGACCAACCCTAATATTCAGCCTCACGATGAATGGCAGCGGCGCTTGGACGAGCTGCGCCGGTGGTGTGCCGATGGCGATATTGAGCTCATCGAGGCGGGGGAGGACCGCGATCGATGGGAGACCGGCGTGGCACCGCTGGGTTCCGATCGGCCCCGTCGCTGTCGTGCGTGCTATGCCTTGCGCTTGGCTGAGGCGTGCCGTGTGGCCCAGGAGCGCGGGTTTGTATATGTGGGTACGACGCTCGCCGTCTCGCCGTATCAGCTGTTCGACACCTGCAATGATGTGTTGGAGCGTTTGGCTGCCGCCCGCGGGCTCACTCCGGTGATTCGCGATTTTCGCCCGTATTATCCCGAGGCCACGCGTCGTTCGCGCGAGCTTGGCATGTATCGGCAGAACTACTGTGGTTGCCGATTCTCGGCCGTCGAAGCGGCCATGGACCGCGCCCGCATTCGCGACGAGCGCAAGGCTGCTAAAAAGTAGTTCATTTGGGACGTCAGCCTGCTAGGATGTAGAGCGGACTTTAGCTATATAAGGAGTATCCGACGTGTCTATGCGTACCGATGATTTTGACTACAACCTTCCCGAGGAACTGATTGCCCAGGCTCCTGCCGAGCCGCGCGACTCCTGTCGTCTGCTGGTGGTGGATCGCAAGGGCTCCCAGGCGGGAACGCCGCTGGAGCACGGCGGCACCGTCGAGCACCGCATCTTCCGCGACATCATCGACTATATCGAGCCGGGCGATGTGCTCGTCATCAACAAGACGCGCGTGATGCCGGCCCGCCTGATTGGTCGCAAAGCCGGCTCGGGTGGCGTGGTCGAGACGCTGCTGCTCAAGCGCCGCGAGGATGTTGACCCGCTGGGCCATGTTTGGGAGTGTCTGGTCAAGCCGGGCAAGCGTCTGAAGCCCGGTGCTCAGATTGAGTATCGCGCCGGTGGCGCCCATGCGCCCGAGGGCGCGCCCGTGGTGCTGACGGCCGAGGTCATCGACTTTGTCACCGATAGCCGTGGCGGCCGTCTGGTGCGCTTTGAGCCGGCCGGTTGCAATGCTGCCGGCGAGCCGCGCACGCTCGACGAGGCCATCCACGCCGCCGGTCACGTGCCGCTGCCGCCCTACATTACCGATTACGAGGGCGACCCCGAGAAGTACCAGACCGTTTACGCCATGAAGGAGGAGCACTCGGCTGCCGCTCCTACGGCGGGCCTGCACTTTACTCCCGAGCTCATGGCCGCTATCGAGGCCAAGGGCGCGAAGTTTGCCGCCGTCGAGCTCGAAGTGGGCATCGATACCTTCCGTCTGGTGGAGGAGGACGATCCCACGCAGCATGTGATGCACACCGAGCGCTACCACGTATCGCAGGAGGTGGTCGATGCCGTGCATAAGGCGAAGGCCGAGGGGCATCGCGTGATCGCCGTTGGTACCACCGCGGTGCGCTCGCTCGAGAGCGCGTTTGACGCGGACGCGCCGGTGTCCGATCCGGCTGTGACGGCGCGCTATTTTGAGGGCCGTGAGGACGGCGCCGACACGCTCGGCCACGGTGACATCGTGGTGCGCGAGAACGCGACGACGCAGCTCTACCTCATGCCTGGCTCGACCTATCACGTGGTCGACGCGCTGATCACGAACTTCCACGTGCCGCGCTCCACGCTCATGATGCTCGTAAGCGCGCTTGCCTCCCGCGACCAGATCATGGATGCCTACGCCGCCGCCATCGAGGAGCGCTACCGCTTCTTCAGCTTTGGTGACGCGATGCTCATTCAGTAGGTTACGGCGTTTTCCAAACGCCGTAACCGGCCGACGCTGCAAACGCCCCTAAGCGGCAATCTGACGTTCAATCGTCGGGCATGACCAGAAGGTCAATGCCCTCCTCTTTCACGTCACCTTGCTCGCTTAGGGGCGTTTTCGCTGTCCGCGCCAAAACATCGGCGTTGCCGTGGTTGTTGCTGTGGTCATTGGGGACGTTCTTAAATGACTAGTCAAAGGGGACACTCTTGCGGTGCTCGGCACCTGGGTAGTCGTTGGGGACGTTCTTGAATGACTAGTCGTTTAAGAACGTCCCCAATGACTACCTTGCATCAATCTAATAAGTTGCGGTGAGATAGTTCTTGAATTGGCCTTTTTGAGGGCTCAACAGGAACTATCTCACCGCAACTGCGTTGGGGCGTTTTTGGCAACCGGCTTACTTGCTCGCGAACAGCCAGATTGCGATGATCGCCAGGATTGTGGCGATGATGCAGGCGATGGCTCCGGTGAATTTGACGCGTGAGTCGCGGGTTCGCTTGCGCACGTCGTCTTCGGCGGCCTCGAGTTGGGCAACTTCGCGCTCGGTCTCGGTATGCTCGGCCTTGTCGCGTGCCAAGGACCCGGCGAGCGATTCGGTGATCTCGGGATGGTCGTGCACCTCGGTCGCCTGCTCGATAATCGACTGCGCATGTGCGGCGTCCGCTTGGGCGTTGGCGATGGCCTGCTCTTGCTCGCGGCGTGCCTTGTCCTGCGTGGCGATCTTTTCGCGCAGCTCGCGCTGGCGCGTCGCGGCGGCAGTTTTTGCGGACTGCAGCTCGTCGCGCGCGGCATCTGCCTCAGCCGTTACGGCCTGGTGCGCGCGTTTAGCGTCGGCGATGGGGGCCTGTGCCTGCTCGACGGCCTGCTCGGCGGCGGCAAGTGAATGCTCAAGATCGGCAGTCACTTGCGGAATATCTTCCTCGGCCTTGCGGAGGGCGTCGGCAGCGTCGGAGATTTGCATAGACAACTCGTTGGTGCGTACGGTGTAATTGGCGGGATTTGCCGAAGGGTTGCGCTGCAGCTCGGCATACTCGCGACGCAAGGTCTCGAGCTGTGCGCGCGTAGCATCGGCAGTTTGTCGTGCGGCGGCGACACCGGCATTGCGCTCAGCCTTCACTTTGTCGCGGATACGCTTGGAATCCTCAAGGCGACGAACGAGGCGGTTGCCGGTCTCGCGCGAGCTCGCCTCGCGGGCTTCCACGGCGTCGAGTGCAGCCTTCAGGCGGAGCTCGGTCGCATCGTCCTCTGCCTTCATTTGCTCGAGCTGGCCCTTGAGCTCAGTCGCTTTGGCGGCGTGGGCGTCGCGGTCAATCTCGGCGGCCGCAGCGGTCTTTTGTGCCGTGGCGATCGCCTGGCGCTGGTCGGCGACAATCTGGTCGTACCGCCCCGCGATATCCTGCCGCGTCTCGAGCTCCTCTGCCTGGTCGGCGATGCGCTGCTCAAGCTCGGCTAAATGGGCGCGGGCATCGGCGAGTGCTTTCTTGGCGGCGTTCATCTCGCGCATGGCCGACGCGCCCTGGGCGATAAAAGTGCCCACGGCGTTAGCGGTGTTTGAGACGGCGCTCCCCAGGTCGCGACTCGTGGCGGAAGCATGCGAGGTGGTCGGGTGCGCGGCCTGGGCGGCATTCGTATCGGCAGTCTGCGGCGCGGCGATATTGCCGGTGCCGCCTTCAATCACGGAAAAGCCCGCTGCATGCGGGTCGACCGCGTCGGCGCCGATCGTGGGGTGCTCGAGTTGCAGGAACGAGGGCATGGTGCTGCCCTGGTCGGCAACCGGGGTCTCGCCGGGCACAAACGTCGAGGCGGCCTCGGCGGCTTCCTCTTCCTCGGCGTCAACATCGGCGTCGGCCACGGCGTTTTTCATCGCTTTGACGGCATCCATCATAGAGTCCATAACGGCGTCGAGCTCTTCTTCCGAAGACACCTCGATGGGGCCCGCTACTTGCGGGGTGGCGTCCTTTTCGGGGGCGTCGTCCTGAGCGGCCGAATCGCCGTTTTGCTCGTCGGCATCTTCGGTCGCAGGGGTTTCCGCCGCAGCGCCGTTATCCAGAGTGGCGTCGTCGACGTCGGTATCATTGCAGGTCGCAGCGTCAGTATCTGCGGCGACGTCTGCGGAATCATCAATATGCTGTTGAGTCTGGGGGTCCAGCTCGTCTGTCATAGGCATGTGCTCCTCATCGTTGTTTGTCACCCTATGATAAAGTCTCGCGCCGACATCCCGCGCGCCGCAGCAAAGTTTCAAAACGTGTTCGATGGCTCGCTTGGATAGCAAAAATTCGGCCACTTTATCCAGTTTGTACTTGACAATCCCTTCGCCGAAAGACGTTATGCCGTTCGCCTGCCGAGGCCTTTTCTTTTCACTTGAAGAAGCTAAAGTTGCATTTCAGCTTTTGGCGCGTTTATTTTGGATGCGCGCAGTCGGCGGGCGTGCCCGTCGCGATTTTGAAAGGACTTCGTATGGGACTTTTCACTGGTAAGACCGTGATCGTCACCGGCGGCGGCAAGGCCACGCTTAAGGACGGCTCTGCTGGCTCCATCGGCTACGGCATCGATATCGCTTTTGCCAAGGAGGGCGCGAACCTCGTCATCACCGGCCGCAACGTCGCCAAGCTCGAGGCCGCCAAGGAGTCTCTTGAGGCCGAGTACGGCGTCAAGGTTCTGCCTGTTCAGGCCGATGTCTCGGCTGGTCAGGACAACGAGGCCGTCGTGCAGAACGTTATCGACAAGGCGATTGAGGAGTTCGGTCGCATCGACGCCGTCGTCAACAACGCTCAGGCCAGCGCCTCGGGTGTGACCATCGCCGACCACACTATGGACCAGTTTAACCTGGCCATTTACTCTGGCCTGTATGCCACCTACCTGTACATGCAGAAGGCCTATCCGCACCTGAAGGAGACCAAGGGCTCCGTGGTCAACTTTGCCTCGGGCGCCGGCCTGTTTGGCAACTATGGCCAGTGCAGCTATGCTGCCGCCAAGGAGGGCATCCGCGGCCTGACCCGCGTCGCCGCCAACGAGTGGGGCAAGGACGGCATCAACGTCAACATCGTGTGCCCGCTTGCTTGGACCGCTGCGCTCGAGAACTTCCAGGATGCCTATCCCGAGGCGTTCAAGGCCAACGTCCACATGCCGCCGGCAGGCCATTACGGCGATGTCGAGAAGGAGATCGGCCGCGTGGTCGTTCAGCTCTGCGGCCCCGACTTTAAGTACATGAACGGCGAGACCGTCACACTCGAGGGTGGCATGGGCCAGCGTCCTTAGGGGTTACGGCGTTTTGCCAAACGCCGTAACCAGTTGACGCTACAAGCCCGCCAGAGCGGCAATCTGCCTTTCAACTTCGGCGGCATGACCAAAAGGTCAATGCCGCCTCGCTTGAAGGCACCTTGCTCGATCTGGCGGGTTTTCGCTCATATGACCCAATCCGCTGTCAAGAGCCACAATGGCCCCGCCGACCGCTTGCAATCGGTCGGCGGGGCCTGCCGTTAACCCGTCCCGGTCCGCCCCCGGCATGTCATCGACGCCTTCGGCTCAGTCTCATATCCGCGGATACCGTTCTGCCGGCCCGCACTCCATTCCTTCGGCGGGGTTCCCCAAGTCTGTCGAGGCGCATGCGGAGGGCTCCGCGCGCACAGCGAAATAGGGGGTATCCCCGAAGGCCGCCCGGCTCGCCGGGACGGGGGCTATGTCTATTCCGCGCCCTCCCGGCACATCATGCCGAGGGCCCAGAGCCACCTCACGAGCTCGGCCGCGGTGGCCGCGTTGGCCTTCGCC
>OLNX01003178.1_pt1 | contig 11378 bp, 7 predicted proteins | sample 1672611 | NCBI WGS metagenome assembly OLNX01 (sample SAMEA3136705, study PRJEB25190) | human gut metagenome
TCAAGGTCGGCGACAAGGTCCTGACCAGCAAGTACTCCGGCACCGAGGTCAAGGTCGACGGTGAAGAATGCACCATCGTCCGCCAGAGCGACATCCTCGCTGTGGTTGAGTAATTTTCAGACTTTTCCATTTTGATATAAAAGGAGCGATTCTTTATGGCTAAACAGATCAAACAGGGCGAGGACGCCCGTAAGGCACTTTGCGCAGGCATCGACCAGCTGGCCGATACCGTTAAGGTCACCCTGGGCCCCAAGGGCCGCAACGTGGTGCTGAGCAAGAAGTTCGGCAGCCCGCTCATCACCAACGATGGCGTTACCATCGCCAAGGAGATCGAACTGAAGGATGAGTTCGAGAACATGGGCGCACAGCTCGTTCGCGAAGTCGCCACCAAGACCAACGATGCAGCTGGTGACGGCACCACCACCGCCACCGTTCTGGCCCAGGCTCTTGTCACCGAGGGCATGAAGAACGTTACCGCCGGTGCCAACCCCATGGACATCAAGCGCGGCATGCAGAAGGCTGTCGCCGCCGCTGTTGCCTCCGTTAAGGAGCACAGCCAGAAGGTCAACGGCAGCAAGGACATCGCCCGTGTTGGCACTGTCTCTGCCGGCGACGCTGAGATCGGCCAGCTGATCGCTGACGCAATGGAGAAGGTCACTGCCGATGGCGTTATCACCATCGAGGAGAATAAGACCACTGCCGAGACCTACACCGAGGTCGTCGAAGGCATGCAGTTCGACCGCGGCTACGTGACCCCCTACATGGTCACCGACACCGAGAAGATGGAGACTGTCTACGACGATTGCTCCGTCCTGATTACCGACAAGAAAATCAGCGTCTTCCAGGACATCGTTCCTCTGCTGGAGCAGGTCATCCAGTCTGGCCGTAAGCTGCTGGTCATTGCTGAAGATGTCGAGGGCGATGCCCTGTCCAACCTGATCATCAACCGTCTGCGCGGCGGCCTGAATGTCGTTGCCGTCAAGGCTCCCGGCTTCGGCGATCGCCGTAAGGAGATGCTGCAGGATATCGCTATCCTGACCGGCGGCACCGTTGTGTCCGCTGATCTGGGCTATGAGCTGAAGGACGCAACTGTCCAGATGCTGGGCCATGCCCGCCAGGTCAAGGTCACCAAGGAGAACACCACCATCGTTGGCGGCGCAGGTGATAAGGACGCCATCGCAGCCCGCATCGCACAGATCCGCAACCAGATCGAGGCTGCGACCAGCGACTTTGACCGCGAGAAGCTGCAGGAGCGTCTGGCAAAGCTGGCCGGCGGCGTGGCCGTCATCAAGGTCGGCGCTGCGACCGAGGTCGAGATGAAGGACAAGAAGCTCCGCATCGAGGATGCTCTGAACGCGACCAAGGCAGCCGTTCAGGAAGGCGTCGTTGCCGGCGGCGGCACCGCTCCCATCAATGCCATCCCCGCTGTCCGTGCGCTGTGCGAGACGCTGGAAGGCGACGAGCGCACCGGCGCAAAGATCGTCCTGAAAGCTCTGGAAGCACCTCTGCGCCAGATCGCAAAGAACGCCGGTCTGGAAGGCAGTGTCATCATCGACAAGATCGTCTCTGCCAACAAGCCCAACTACGGCTTCGACGCTCAGAACGAGGTCTTTGTTGAGGATATGATCGCCGCCGGTATCGTTGACCCCACCAAGGTCACCCGTTCCGCTCTGGAGAACGCAGCATCCGTCGCTGAGATGGTGCTGACCACCGAGAGCCTGGTCGCTGATCTGCCCGAACCCCCGGCTGCTCCTGCAGCTGCCGGCGGCGACATGGGCGGTATGGGCGGCATGTACTAATAACTGCCTAAAAACCGCATGAATCCTTGATTTTTGGAGCGCGCAAAAGCGGATTTACGCCAAACTTACGCCACTTACGCCAAAAATCAAAGCGCACTATAGGGTAACAAAAACGGCACTCGCTGAAAAGCGGGTGCCGTTTTTGTGTCTAGGGGATTTGAAGAAAGAGCGATTCGCTGGTGGACTCTGTGCCGGGCAGAGCATCATCGAATTCTTCTGCGTGATGGCATATTGACAAAATCCAATCACACACGTATAATGATGATAGAAGAATACAAAAATACCATCATGTTCAAAAGGAGTGAATCGAATGAACCTGAGCGTGTCCGATGTTGAGAACTATCTTGAAACCGTGAAATGTGCGGTGAAAGCACACCGCTACAGGCTGGATATGAATGCTAAACGCCCGGATAATCGAAAACTGTTTCAGACATATTCGCTTACCGAGGAAGATGCAGAGAACATCATTCTGGACCTGAACATAATGGACTTCTCAGACGCAGTTCCGAATGAACACGTTGGCTTTGAACATGAGACACTCTATATCTTTGGAAAAGAAGTTCTGTTGATCGAACGATACGGAACAGCGGAAAAGCTGGTTCCGCTTTACATTAAGTTCAACAAACTGGACAACGAATTCGTCATCGTGATCTCATTCCACGAGCAACGCCATCCGCTGACTTACTACTTCAAATAAATGAGCACAAAAGAAGGAGAGGACACTATGCGCGAACGAAAGGACTTCTGCACAGAATGCCGCAGAGAAACGAGCTACACCTTGAAGAAAATCAAAATCAACCAGACCATCCGGGAAAAGGAGTATACTTTTGAGATTACGGCGGCTTTCTGTAACGAATGCGGCGGCGAAATGGGGATTCCCGGCCTGATGGACTACAACGTAAAGGAAATGGATGAGCAGTATCGCAAAGCGGAGGAGATCATCACGGTGGAGGACATCGAACGCCTGATGAAGCTCTACAATATCGGCAAAGCACCGTTGTCGTTGGCACTGGGCTTTGGGGAAGTGACCATCACCCGTTATCTTGCCGGGCAGGTGCCGTCCAAAGAGTACTCGGATATCATGCTGCACGCACTGGCATCGGCTTCCTATATGAAAGAACTGCTGGACCAAAACCGTGAGAAGATCGGAGAGACTGCCTACAAAAAGGCCTATACGGCTGCAACGCAACTGGAAAACCTCTATGTGGCTGTCCCGGTGGAACTGCTGGCGGTGATCGCCTATATCTTCTCGGCGCTGCATGAGGTGACACCACTGACCCTGCAAAAGCTGCTGTATTATATTCAGGGCAACTATGCAGCGATTTACGACAAACCGCTGTTTGATGCCCCCTGCGAAGCGTGGGTGCACGGCCCGGTGTATCGCAATGTCTATAATCTGTTCCGGGACTTTAAGTACAACCCCATTGACGATGACCGCTTTGTGCCGCTGAAGGAGAGCGCTCTGCCGCTTACCCCGGAGGCCAAAGAGGTGGTAGACCGTGTGCTGGATACCCTTGGTATGTACAGCGGAAAGGTTCTGGAAAGCATCACCCACAAAGAAGCCCCTTGGCTGGATGCCCGGAAGGGCTTTCTGCCGGATGAAACTTCTCATGCGGAAATTTCGCTGGATGCGATGAAGGCGTACTTCAAAAATGTGGACGAGAAGTATAATATTCGGACGGAGGATGGGCTGCGAGAGTATATTGCGACAATGATATAAAAGTAGTTTCTTTTCGTGTGAGGTAGAATCAATGAATGCAGATTATATTGAAAATATTATTCGTAATATTGAGGATCAATCTTATCGATGTATTTTAATAGATGGTGCTTGGGGTATCGGTAAATCTTATATGGTAGAAAAAGCATTGGAAGACTTAAAGGGGCGAACATGTTTTGTATCTCTTTTTGGAATGGATAATGCCCAACAAATATATCATGAAATTTTATTTCAGCTGTTTTTTCAAACGCCAGATGGAGGAAAGATGGTTAAATGGCTGAGAGATGCAACAAAATTTTTAGGAAACTTTAACTGGAAAGCTAAAACTATAAATACAGTGTTAGAAAGTCGATTTTCTGAGCAAGATGCAGTAGTTATATTGTCGCGAAGATTCGAAACAAAGCATGTCATTGTAATTGATGATTTAGAACGCTGTGAAAACAATTTGAGTTTGAGAGAGGTGTTTGGTGTAGTTGAAGCGCTAAAACAATGCAATAACATTCAGGTTGTTATAATTGCCAACACGGATGAGATTGAAGCAAAAGAAGATTTTGAAAAGTATAATGAAAAAGTAATAGACCGTGTTTTTCGGGTTACAGAATACTCAAACAAAGTTAAGTGGGGAGAACTGTATGTTGAACCGGGCTTTGCAGTGGATTTTTTTAGCAGACACAAAACCATTAATCTACGAACGGTAAAAAAGGCTCAAAACTTTTATAAGGATGTAAGTCTGTTTTGTGAGGATATTAAGGATGCGCATTTTCTCAATGAAGTGAGACAAATTTGCTTTGCAGTTGTGGTCGAGGATATAGATAGAATCTATTATACTGAATACCGAGATAGGGATAATAGAAATAATGAAAAAAGACTTCAATATATGTTAGAAGACCAGAGTAATAAGATTGAGTCAAGATTGAGAAATTATACCAGACACTTAAAGTCAAGTGAGGGGCTGGTGAATGCTATCTATGGATACTACAAAAATCAAATTGCTTTGACAAAAGAAGAAATAATGATTCAATATAAACTGTATCAGAGCACAGGTGATAAAGCAAATTATTATAAATCAGATGAGGAATTAGAACGTTACTTGGATAGTTGGAAAAGTGGACTGGAGAACATTTCAAACAGCCCTGTACTAACGAAAACTGCTGGTGAATATGATTACTGGTTTGTATTTCTTGACAGGAATGATACGGAGTTGATTTGTGTATATAAAGAAAAAATTATTGAACTGCTTATTAAAGAAGTTCAAGAGCAAGAGTATGAACCAATGCGTTATTATAGATTGAATGAATTCCATACCCAGACGGATAATATAAAAGCAGCTTTAGATGAAGGCTATGACGTGGCGATTTATACAGTAGTAAAGAAATATGTGCGATATCTTGTTAATACTATGGATGACGTTACAGCGGAAAAGTATTCGAGAGCGCTTGTGGAATGGTATCGCAACAGTGACAAACTGAAAAAAATAATAGCAAGTGAACTTCAGGTACTATATAAGAGAAGTTCTTTCCCGGCAGATAATATGAATGACCATAAATATGCGGCAAGTTATAATGTACTAGAGATGTTGTATAAAAATAATAAAGTTTATTTTGAGCAGTATTATGCTGATTTGAAAAAAGACTTTGATAAAATGAGTACGAAACGTACGGACAATATGCTGAATGAAATCAAACAAAATAATTCAGGTGATTGAGTAAGCACAAAAAACAGCCGCCCAGCGACCTTACGGTCTCGCTGGGCGGCTTATTTTTTGCGTTTCCACAACAGATATTCTTCGTAGCGGTGCATCTCGTTCTGTTCTTCTTCGGTCAGGCGCTGGCGCTGTTTGCGAGCCTCGTCCGAGGGGTCGATGTCGGTCAGACCCAGCAGGTAGTCGGCGGAGGTGCCATAACGCTTGCAGAGTGCAATCAAAACTTCATGGCTGGGAGATGCTTTGTCGCGTTCCCATGTGCGGACGGTAGGCACTGAAACATGAAATGCTTTTGCTAAATCTTCTTGCGTTTCACCGTTTAATTTGCGTAACTCCGCGAGCCGTTCGCCAATCATCCTAATTCCCTGCCTTTCTTTGCTATCAGTATAAATAATATTGTCGCTTTTAACAAAAATCGATAATTCCGTTGTCAGTTTTGCTTAAAAGTGATAATATTATTATCATAATAGTGCGAAAGTGATAAGAATACTGACACTTCCGCCGCAACGCTAAGGCAAAGCGAGGGAATCCCCGTGGAACAACTGATCGACTTTCACGTACCGGAAGTGCAGGCGGTGCTGGATACGCTACTAAAAGATAAATCCACCGGTAAAAACATCATCTGGGCCACCGATCCGCCGGAGGAACTGCAAACGGTGATGTACGAACCGGTGACGGATAGATCGCAGATCACCACCCAGCAGCTCGGGCTGACCCACTACGAGGTGGTGCTGCCCCGGATGATGAAGCAGACCGACACCCAGCAGCAGCGCACCCGCAAAAAAGGCGAAGTATTCTCGCCCGCATGGGTCTGCAACAAGATGAACAACGCACTGGACGCCGACTGGTTCCGTGGGCTGGGGGCAGAGGAGAGCGCCGGGCAGTTCACGGTGGAGCTGCCCCAAGGCTGGCAGACGGTGGAAACGCCGGTGCAGTTTCCAGTTTGCAAGGGCAGGACCCCGGCATGGGTGCAGTATGTGCAGAGCCGCCGCTTGGAGGTGACCTGCGGCGAAGCCCCCTTTCTGGCGTCCCGCTACGATGCCGCCACCGGCGAGATGATCCCGGTAGCCCGGCGCATTGGCATTCTGGACCGCAAGCTGCGTGTGGTAAGCGAGAACGCCGCCACAGAGGACGAGTGGCGCAAATATGCCACCCATGCGGTGCAGTCCACCTACGGCTACGAGTATCAGGGCGATAACCTTTTGTTGGCACGGGTCAACCTTCTGCTGACCTATGCAGAGCATCTGCAAGCACGCTGGCAGCGCAAACCCACAAAAGAGGAGCTGCAACCCATCGCCAACATCATCAGCTGGAATCTGTGGCAAATGGATGGCTTGCACCTGTCCGTGCCCGGCGGCAAGCCCCAGCCGGAGACAGAACAGCTTGACCTCTTTTCCATGTTCGGGGCGGCAGAGCCGCAGCTGCCCACGGTATCCTATAAAGTGAAAAACTGGCGCAAGGGCAGCCATGGAACGACCCAGAACTTTGAAACCATTCAGGAAGGGAGTACCAGCATGAAGTTTGATTATGTCATCGGAAACCCGCCGTATCAGGAAGAGACGGACAGCGACAGCACTCGTATGCCACCTGTTTATAACTTGTTCATGGATGAATCCTATAAAGTCGCTCATAAAGTAGAACTTATTACGCCAGCGCGATTTTTATTTAATGCTGGCTATACGCCAAAATCGTGGAATGAGAAAATTCTAAATGATGAACATTTTAAGGTTTTGATGTATGAAGTGGATAGCGCAAAATTTTTTCCGAACATTGATATTAAAGGTGGAGTTGCAATAACTTATAGAGATGCTCGACAGGTTTTCGGAGCAATTGGTACATTCACTAAATACCCGGAATTAAACGCTATCTTAAAGAAGGTTAAGGCTGAAACGGAGATTTATTTAGACACCATTATAGCTTCTCCATTAAACTACTCCCTGACTGAACTGATGAAGAGTGAGCATCCTGATTTAATTGATCGACTCCGAACGAGTGCATTTACAACGTTAGCACCGATTTTTTATGAAGCTAAACCGATGGATGGACGCAAATACATAGCGTTGACGGGTCTCCTTAACGGAAAACGAGCAGAACGATTTGTGCGAAAAGATTATATCAAAGATGGTTCAGCTATGCTTGATAAATACAATTTGCTGCTTCCAAAGGCAATCGGCTCAGGCGCTTTTGGAGAACAATTATCATCTGAAATTATTGCGGAGCCTGGCATGGGCTATACACAGACATTCATTGGAATTGGAAAATTTGACACACGACAGGAAGCGATTTATGCAAGTCGATACGTAAAAACAAAATTTGCAAGGGCAATGCTTGGGGTATTAAAAATCACACAGGACTGTCCGGCGCCAAAATGGAAATATGTTCCCCTTCAAGATTTTACCGCCCATTCCGACATTGATTGGAGCAAGTCGGTGGCGGAAATTGACCGGCAGCTTTACCGCAAGTATGACCTGACCGCTGACGAGATCGAATTTATCGAGACCCATGTAAAGGAGATGGCATAATGGCTGGCATAACCCTGCGCACTGCCCGGCAGGTGGTGCCCATGATCTACGCCTATACCACCCCGGAAATTGCCCGGCACAACGGTTGGACGAAGATCGGCTACACCGAGCAATCGGTGGACAAACGCCTGAAACAGCAGACCCACACCGCCGATGTGCTGTTCCACGAGGAGTGGCGGGGCAATGCCGTCTACGATGACGGCAGCGGCGAGGTGTTCACCGACCACGATTTCCACGCCTACCTCCGCAAGCTGAACGTGGAGAACGACCGCAAAAACGAGTGGTTCCATCTGGATGGGCAGCAGTCCCGGCGGTATTTTCAGGATTTCCGCATGAACCGAGGCAGGGTGCAGCTGGATGCTGCCATCGCCTACACCCTGCGGGAGGAGCAGGCAAGAGCTGTCCGCGACACCAAAACCTATTACCAGAGCCACCCCGGCGGGGAATACCTCTGGAACGCCAAGCCCCGCTTTGGCAAGACCCTTTCCGTCTACGATTTCTGCAAGCAGGTCGATGCACAGACGGTGCTTATCGTCACCAACCGCCCAGCCATCGCCAATAGCTGGTACAGCGACTATGTGCGCTTTCTGGGCAGGGAGTCCGGCTATCTGTTCGTCAGCCATGTGGATGCCCTTGCCGGGCAGCCCCATGTGCTGGACGAGCAAGGCTATCTGGATGCCGCCGCACAGGGCGAGAAACTGTATAAGCGCATTGAGTTCGTCAGCTTGCAGGATATGAAAGGCTCCAAGTATTTCGGCGGCGAGTACGACAAGCTGCGCCACCTGACCGAGCTGAACTGGGATGTGCTGGTCATCGACGAAGCCCACGAGGGCGTGGACACCTACAAGACCGACCTTGCCTTTGACCGCATCCGCCGCAAGTTCACGCTGCACCTGTCCGGCACGCCCTTCAAGGCGCTGGCGAACGACAAGTTTGCCGGGGATGCCATCTTCAACTGGACCTACGCCGACGAGCAGGCCGCCAAGCGGAACTGGCAGGGCGCACCGGGGCAGCAGAACCCCTATGCCAACCTCCCCATGCTCAACCTCTACACCTACCAGATGTCCGAGATCATCCGGGACGAAATTCAGCAGGGCGTGGAGATCGACGGCGAAACGCAGGAATTTGCCTTTGACTTGAACGAGTTCTTCAAGGTGAAGTCGGGCGGCAGCTTTGAGCACGAGGCCGAGGTAGACCGCTTTCTGGATGCCATGACCACCCAGAACAAATTTCCGTTTTCCACCCCGGAACTGCGTGCCGAGCTGAAGCACACCTTCTGGCTGCTGAACCGGGTGGACAGTGCCAGAGCGCTGGCGAAAAAGCTGCAGGCGCACCCGGTATTCCGGGACTATGAGGTGATCCTAGCCGCCGGTGACGGCAAGCTGGACGACACGGACGAGAACCAGAAGAGCTTTGACCGGGTAAAAGCCGCCATCGCCCATCACGAAAAGACCATCACCCTGTCGGTGGGGCAGCTGACCACCGGTGTCACCATCCCGGAGTGGTCGGCGGTGCTGATGCTCTCCAACCTGAAAAGCCCGGCGCTGTATATGCAGGCGGCGTTCCGTGCCCAGAACCCCTGCCTTTTCCACGAAAACGGCACCTTCCGCCGCAAAGAGAACGCCTATGTGTTCGATTTTGACCCTGCCCGCACCCTGCTGATCTACGAGCAGTTCGCCAACGACCTTTCACAGGACACCGCCAGCGGCAAGGGCGACACCGAGGAGCGCAAGGCACACATCCAGAATCTGCTCAACTTCTTCCCGGTCATCGGCGAGGACGAGGAAGGGGAGATGATCCCGCTGGATGCAGAAAAAGTCCTCAGCATCCCCCGGAAGATCAAGTCCAAGGAAGTGGTGCGGATGGGTTTCCAGAGCAATTTTTTGTTCCAGAACATTTCCAACGTGTTCAGTGCACCGCAGGAGGTGCTGGACATTCTGCAAAACTTCCAGCCCATCAGCGAAGCAAAGGCAAAGCCCATCCAGATCACCCCGGACACCGGCGCAGACCTCTCCCTGAACGACAAGGGCGAGGTGGATTTGGACGAGGGCTACGTCATCGGCAAGGCGGCGGATGTGTTCGGGGCAAAGATCTACGAAAGCACCCCGGCGCTGGACACCGCCTTGCAAGACCTGACAGATGCTCCGGCTCCTGCCAAAGAAGAGCATCTGGAACCCCTGAAAAAGAGCATCACCAAGGAGATCATCACCCCTATGGTGGAGCAGGCAAAGCAGGAGTATGGCCGCGACCTGAAGCTGTCCGACCAGAAGCGGTTTGAGAGCACCGCCAAAGCCAAGATGGACGTGGCGGTGAACAAGGTGGTGGACAACTACCGCATCGACCAGAGCCAGCTGGAGACCCAGCGCACCCAGCAGCTGCAAAGCTGCACCACCGCCCAGCAGCGCCAGCAGGTGAACCGGGAGTTTGACGCAAAGCAGCAGCAGAGCACTGCCGCCCTGATGGAGACGTTGCAATCCACCATCCAGCAGACGGCGCAGGAAATGCAGCAGACCATCGTGCGCACCGTGGAGACCAACCAGAAGGAGCAGGAGAAAAAGGGCTACGAGGACACCGTCCGTGACCATCTGCGGGGCTTCTCCCGCACCATCCCGTCCTTCCTCATGGCCTACGGCGACGAGACCGTGACACTGGCAAACTTTGACCGGATCATCCCGGACAAGGTCTTTCAGGAGGTCACCAGCATCACGCTGGAACAGTTCCGCTTTTTGCGGGACGGCGGGCCGTACATCAACCAAGCCACCGGACATGAGGAGCACTTTGCAGGCCACCTGTTCGACCCGGTGGTGTTTGACGATTCGGTGAAGGAGTTTCTGAACCTGAAGGTCAAGCTGGCGGATTACTTTGACGAGAGCCGCACCGAGGATATCTTCGACTACATCCCGCCCCAGAAAACCAACCAGATCTTTACCCCCAAGTGGGTGGTGAAAAAGATGGTGGACTTGCTGGAACAGGAAAACCCCGGCTGCTTCGATGACCCCGGCAAGACCTTCCTGGACCCCTACATGAAGTCCGGCCTGTACATTACGGAAATCGTCAAGCGCCTTTACCGTAGCAAGAAGATGCGGCAAGCCTTCCCGGACGATAACGCCCGGCTGGAACATATCTTTGCCAAACAGGTCTATGGGCTTGCTCCGACCGAGATCATCTACCGCATTGCCATCAGTTACATTCTGGGTTTTGCAAAGGATCACGGCATCACCGCCCACCATATCCGTCAGGCGGATACGCTGGAATTTGCCAAGGCGGGCACCATGGAAAGGGAACTGGATAAGATTTTCAGAGACTGAGAAATAGAATACGGCATAAAACCAAAGGCGGCTGTCTGCATGGGTGCAGATGGCCGCCTTTTTGTGCTATACGATTACGAAAACGGACGAATTTGTCAGTTCTCGTTACATCGGAGCCGGACGAGCTGCCCGTTCAGGACAGTTTGCCCGGAGCAAGAGTGCAGAGGTGCGGGTCGCCAGTGGCGACCTCAAAAGGCCGCAGGCATTTTGAAGCACCGACCGAGCCGACAGGCGAGACCGCAGCCCTTTGAAGGGAGTCAAGGGGGAACGCCTTGCCCAGTGATATGATGCTGTGCGTCATATCCTACTGGGTATTATCTGGCGCAAAAC
>OLNX01003183.1_pt1 | contig 11368 bp, 9 predicted proteins | sample 1672611 | NCBI WGS metagenome assembly OLNX01 (sample SAMEA3136705, study PRJEB25190) | human gut metagenome
AGTTCTTCTTTGGTCAGTTTCTTTCCTGCCTCTAATTTCCGCTTGATTTTTGCCATTTTTTCCTGCTTTGCTTCTTCACTTTCTTCTGCCACATTATTATCATAAATGCATTTCAGCATATACTGCGGCAATTCCTCCACCGTAGATACCTTCTTTGTATCCTGCTCCGTATTGGAAAATAAATTCAGTCTGACTGCCATCGCATCTCCTCCTGATTTCGTAATCTGTTCCTTGCATTTTATCTTACACTTATATATCGGAATATTTCTTCTTTTTCCATAGTCATTTGTAAATGCTTGACAGCAAGTAGCGAGAAACACGCTTTGCGAGTTTCTCGAGTAAAAAAAGACATCCGCACAGGCATTTTCCCGGATACGAATGTCTTTTCTGGTTACTTTTCATGATACTTTTCTATTTCTTTATTTCCAAGTTCCTTTTCAACTTCCTATCTGTCCCACTTATCTGCCAAAGAATTAATCTGGTCAGCAAATTTCGCAAGTTCTTTATTTGGGATACCTTCATTCTTCTGAATGACACTAAGCAGCCTCTGACCCGCCGCCAGCAGTCTTGCAAACACATTAGAGGATGCCTTTGCCGGTTTGTCTTTCTTCTTTTCAACCAGTTCACGGTTTCCTTCATGAACACAGACATTTTCTAATAAGTCATAGGTATCACCACTATATGGTGCAACCGCCTGATAGCCTAATTCCGTATGCAGATGCTCTGCAAATTCATCACAGACCTTATCCTCACCATGTACCACAAAGACACGCTTTGGTGGATTTTTAAATGCTGATGCCCATTTTGTCAGCATATCACGGTCTGCATGACCACTGATACCAGGAAGATTTAAAATTTCTGCATGTACCTGAATATTTTCACCGAAAAGTTTTACTTCTTTGGCTCCATTCAAAAGTGCATGACCCAAGGTTCCAGGTACCTGGTATCCTACAAACAGAATCGTGCTTTCCGGTCTCCACAAATTATGTTTTAAATGATGGCGGATACGGCCAGCCTCACACATACCGGAAGCAGAAATGATAACCAATGGTTTCTTGCTGAAGTTAATCATTTTAGATTCATCACTGGTAACAGACGTTTTCAGTCCCGGGAATCCAATCGGATTAATACCCTGCTCCACTAATTTCTTTGCCTCATCAGAGAAGCAGTCTTCTACACTCTTATGGAAAATATTTGTTGCCTCCACAGCCAGCGGACTGTCGATATAGGCCTCAAAATCTTCAAACTCCGGCAGCAGATGTTCTGTCTTAATCCGTCGCAGATGATATAGCATTTCCTGTGTACGACCTACAGAAAATGCCGGAATGACAAGATTACCACCTCTTGCAAATGTCCGCTTAATTACTGCCGCAAGTTCCGGTGCATAATCCGGCGGATCTGCATGTATCCGGTCACCATATGTTGATTCAATCAATACATAATCTGCTTCATCGATAAACTGCGGATTTTTAATCAATGGCTTATTGCCATGACCGATATCTCCGGAAAATACAATTTTCACGGTCTTATCTTCTTCCGTCAGCCATACCTCAATGCTGGATGAACCAAGAAGATGTCCTGCATCTACAAACCGGATTTTTACTCCATCACAGATTTCAATGATTTTATTGTAATCACATGGTACAAAATGCTCTAAAACCCCCTGTGCATCATCCATATCGTAAAGAGGCACTACTTCCGGTAATCCGGCTCTCCTAGCCTTACGGTTTCTCCACTCTGCTTCAAACATCTGGATGTGTGCACTGTCCTTTAACATGATATTACAAAGTTCGCTGGTTGCTGTTGTCGCAAATATCTGTCCCCGGAATCCATGACTATACAGCAATGGAAGTAAGCCTGAATGGTCGATATGGGCATGTGTTACAAACACATAATCAATATTGGATGCATTCACCGGAATCTCCTGATTCACATATAAATCCGGTCCCTGCTCCATACCACAATCCACCAGTATCCGCTTATCCTGACATTGCAGAAAATGACAACTTCCAGTTACTTCATGTGCAGCCCCTAAAAACTCCAATAACATAATACCATCTCCTCGCCATCTCTTTATTGTCGAACTTATGATAGTATCATTTTATCATATTGGACAAAAAATGTATACATTTTATTCGTTTTTTATTCAAATCGCACAATTTCTTTCTTCAATCGTTTCATAATCTTTTTCTCCAACCTGGAAATATAGGACTGGGAAATTCCTAATAAATCCGCCACCTCTTTCTGGGTCAGTTCATTATCATTTTTCGAATTGATGCCAAACCGCAGTTCAATAATCGTCCGCTCCCTGCCGCTTAAATGCTCAATTGCTTTATTCAAAAGCTTCTTTTCAACCTCAGTCTCAATATCCCGGTAAATGACATCTTCATCTGTTCCTAAAATATCCGAAAGTAGTAATTCATTTCCGTCCCAGTCCACATTTAACGGCTCATCAATGGATACCTCTAATTTCGTTTTATTATTTCTACGCAGATACATCAGAATTTCATTTTCAATACATCGGGAGGCATAGGTTGCAAGCTTGATATTTTTTTCCGGATTAAAAGTATTAATTGCCTTGATTAATCCGATGGTTCCAATAGAAATCAAATCCTCCACTCCTACTCCCGTATTGTCAAATTTCTTCGCTATGTATACTACAAGTCTCAGATTATGCTCGATTAATTTCTTTCTTGCAGTCTCACTCTGCTCCTTCACCAGTTGTCCGATACATTCCATTTCCTCTTTCGCCGGAAGCGGTGGCGGCAGCACTTCTGCCCCTCCGATATAGTGAATCTCCGTCTCCTTACGAAGCAGCATATCTTTTAAACTACGCACAATGCGAAACTGAAAATGCTCCGGTATATCTACTTTTAAATACATTACAACTCCTCTTTCCTCTCTTATTCACATTCCATCCTATAGCAGATGGCAATTTAAAATCATCTGATATTCCTTCTTTTGAAACAACGATGGACTTCCAAGTGCAATCACCGCCTGTAAAATCTGCCGCTCTTTTTTTCCTTCTTTAATATAAAGTTCTTCTACGGTAAGTGCTTCTACCAAGCCGTTTTTCTCTCCCATACTGCTAAATGGCAACAGTCGTACTACCGGCTCATCTTCCCGGAAAATCGGCATCAGAAGCTCTTTATCTATGATACTGACCGGTTTTCCAACATAGGGGTCGATCAGCAGATTTCCGGTATCATAATAGGCTTCTAACAACAATTCATGTTCATGATAGCAAAGACGCACCTGATAAAGATGCCGGCTTCTCTCCTTTCTGCTGCGCCATATTATGGATGCTGACACAGCAATTCCCGCCGTCAGCACCATTGCCAGATAAAAATGCTGCCCATAAAAAAGGCTCTTATTGAGCCACTGCATGCAGCCTCCTGTCAGAATCGAAAACAAAAAACAGCCAAGCCAGTTTTTTATCAGAAAAGCGACTCCTTGTGTCGTATGTTTCCTCGTAAAAAATGCAATCATAACCATGCCAAGCGGAACCGGTACATACATAATCAGCCGATACAATCTATAGGATGAAAGCATCAGAAAACAAATGACTCCCATACCACTTCCAAATAAGGCAGCAAGCAGTATCCTGCCCTTATGTATGAGATTCCGCAAAAAAATGCCTGTCAGGAACAGATTCAGCACATCCATCAGGAAATTATTGACAAAAAGAACATCTAAATATATCTCATAAATACATGCCACCTCCCTTCCTTTCCTGCATTATACAAACTTTCCTCTGCATATTTTGTCAAAACAGATGCCGCCATTCTTTCATTTCATTGACAGAATCCGACTGCCCGGCAGGGAAGTTGCAAAAGAAACGTAATGCACTCTGCAAATCTTACCTGCAGAAGCTGCCACCGGCAGCTTCTTACGGATACCTGACAACGCAAAAAAAACGCTTAGAACAATGGCTGTCACCAGTATCTGGTACATTTCAAATGTTCTAAGCGTCGTATCATATAGGAACTTCAAATTCCTTTTCTACTCTTACACTATAATTTTATTGCTATCCTTTTCAAAATGATAGTTCTTATTTTTTGGTACTCTTTAAGAACTCCGGAATTTTAATATCCTTCTCATGAACAGTGCTTTCCGGTCTCTTTGGTTTGGTAATTCCAATAAATGGAGAAGCTGCCGGAGCAGGCTGCTGTGCAGCAGTCTGTCCCAGAGTAGATGTTGCTCCGAAACTGCTGTTGGTTGTAACATTAGCAGTACGGTTTACAAGTCCGGAATTAATGACCGGTCTGGTGGTTGCTGCTGTATTTGGATATTTCAATCCGGACATAAGATTAGAAGATGCAGTGGTTTTTGCTGCATTCTCTTCCAGTCCTGTTGCAATTACAGTAATCGTTGCAGCATCTGTCATAGTCTCATCATATTTTGCACCAAAGATAATATTTGCATTATCGCCGGCAAGATCTTCTACATAGCTTGCTGCATCATTGGCATCCATAAGAGAAATATCACCGGAAATATTGATAATAACATGGCTTGCTCCATTGATAGTTGTCTCAAGCAATGGACTGGTAACAGCCAGTTTGACTGCCTCAATTGCCTTATCATCACCCTTAGCCATACCGATACCGATATGTGCAAGACCCTTGTCCTTCATAACAGTCTGAACATCTGCGAAGTCAAGGTTAATCAATGCCGGCATATTAATCAGGTCTGTGATTCCCTGAACCGCCTGCTGAAGCACCTCATCTGCCTTCTTTAATGCATCCGGGAAGGTTGTTCTGCGGTCTACAATCTCTAATAATTTATCATTTGGAATTACAATCAAGGTATCTACATTCTCACGAAGCTTGTCAACACCGCTTAAAGCATTTACCATTCTTGCTTTTGCTTCAAATTTAAACGGCTTAGTTACAACACCAACGGTAAGAATTCCCTGATCCTTTGCAATCTTTGCCACAACAGGAGCTGCTCCTGTACCGGTTCCGCCACCCATACCACAGGTTACGAATACCATATCTGCACCTTCAATAGCTGCTGACAGTTCTTCCATACTCTCTTCTGCAGCTTTGGCTCCAACCTCCGGCTGTGCTCCTGCTCCAAGTCCTTTGGTAAGCTTCTCACCAATCTGAATCAACGTAGGTGCTTTACATAAAAGTAATGCCTGTTTATCGGTATTTACTCCAACAAACTCAACACCACCAATATTTTCATCAATCATTCTATTTACTGCATTATTACCTGCGCCACCAACACCAATTACAATAATTTTAGCACTGGATTCTGCTTCTGTTGTTTTAATTTCAAGCAAGGTAGTTCCTCCTTCTCTCCCTCATTCTATATGTAATTTATGAGAAATCTGCTTTACAGATTTCTCATAAAAAGTATGCTTTTATTTACTCATATACTCTATCATATAATTTTTCGTAAAAATAATCAACCTATATTTTTTGTTTTTTTGAAAAAATTACGCCGTCTTTTCAAAAGTAATATCTGTGGTATCTTCTGTCCAGTCTTCCAGATGAAGAATACCTGTAAGTCCTTCCAGATTTGGCATAATTTTCTCCATACGAACTACTTTTTCCGTAAGGCTGGTTGCCTGTCCAAGATTCACCGTAATCGTTCCGTACTGCAGGGTTACATTTCCCTGGTCATCATAATTGATGGTATCCGGAACCAGATTATACTTCTTTAAGGTCTGGGTTACTGCCAGCAAATCCTTTAGGGTATCTTTTCCGCTTACGTCAAGCTTTTCATAAAGTACTGCATCCCCACAAGTCAGTCCGGTAATCTGCGGTACTCCTTCGATGACATCCGTAGACATTTCCACTACAAAGCCATCTTTGTCAAAATAGACATTCTGTCCCAGGGAATCCATATATAAGTAGCCCAGCAGTCCTTTTTCATATACTTCTACATGAAGGGTATGCGGTGATTTGACACTCACCTCCATCGTATCAATAAACGGAACTTCCTGTGTATCAAAGAAACGATATTTAAAATATACATATAATGTATTCCAGGAATAGTCATCATTTAAGACCCATTCCTTAATCTGCTCATCACTGTATAATTTATTGCCTTCTACTTCGACATTTTTTACGGTAAATACCTTGATTACAATGAGTGCTGCCAGTGCCAGAATCAACAGTGTAGTCAGAAATCCAATCAGGATATGTTTTCTTCTTCTCTTCTTTCTGCGCTCTTCTCGTATCATATCCTATCCCTCCAACTGAATTCCTCTGGAAACACTTAACGCAAGTCCCATTTCTGCTAAGAGGAATGATGCCGAAGTACCACCATAACTGATAAAAGGAAGTGTAATACCGGTATTTGGAATACTGTTGGTTACAACGGCGATATTAAGGATTACCTGAATGGCAATGTGAGCCATAATACCAACCACCAGCAATGCACCATATAAATCTTTCGCATTATTGGCAATTACCATAAAACGCCACAGCATTAAGATAAACAGCAAAATCAGGCAGATTGCTCCGAATAATCCAAGCTCCTCACAGATGATGGAAAATACCATATCATTCTGTGCTTCCGGTACGAACCCAAGCTTCTGCATACTGGCACCAAGTCCTTTTCCAAAAAGTCCTCCAGAACCAATGGCATATAAGCCCTGCATGGTCTGATAACCTTTATCATAATTCTCCGGATGGAGCCAGATTTTGATACGTTCTGCACGATAGCTTGCCAGTACAATAAAGACTGCTCCGAAAGCGAATACTGCGATTGCCATTCCCACAAACTGCGCATATTTCGGGCTTGCCACGAACGCCATTGCCACTGCGATACCCACAATGATAATCGCGGTACTTAAGTTCGTATAAGCAACCGGTCCAACCAGCGGAAGCAGTAAAACCATTACCTTCATCAGTTCCTTCAGATTGCCAATCTTCTTTTGCATGCGGCTGATTACCGTTGCAAGAAAAATAACGACAGCAAGCTTTGCAAACTCAGATGGCTGGAAAGAAAGCGGACCAAGGCGGAACCATCTGGTAGAACCATTTCCATTCGATCCTAAAAAGATAACGGAAACGCACAGTAAAAATGCGCCTATGTATGCCACACCATACAGCCTCTTCCACACATGATAATCAATCTTGGAAATCACAAACATGGCAGCAAATCCAAGGCAGCATGCAAATGCCTGCCGCTTTAAATAATGAGTTCCATCGCCATACTCAATCTGTGCATTATAAGAACTGGTGCTGTACAGCATAACCAGACCAAAACACACTAAGAAAATAATAACAAACAAAAGTGTATAGTCAAAATATTTAATTGTCTTTTCTTTTGTGCCTGATTTTCTTCCCGGTCTGCGGCCCATAAATCACTACTCCTTTAAATTGCGCACCAAATCCTTAAATATTCTTCCTCGTTCTTCGTAGCTTTTAAACATATCCCAGCTTGCACATGCCGGTGATAATAATACGGCATCACCGGAAACCGCATTGTCATAGCAGATATTTACGGCCTCTTCGAGACTGTCTGCGAATACATAATCTGTAAATCCATGTCTCTTTGCACAGTCTGCAATCTTCTCTTTTGTTACTCCGATTAATACTAATTTCTTTACTTTACCATCGAAGCTTTCTATCCATTCATCATATTCAGACTGCTTATCATAGCCACCGCCAATGAGAAGTGTCGGACGGTTCATTGCCTGAATTCCCTTAATTGCTGCATCCGGGTTTGTTCCCTTTGAATCGTTATAGAATTTTACGCCACGTTTCTCCGTAACATATTCAATTCTATGCTCTACTGCCTGGAACTCACGCAGTGTTTTTACAATGACATCCATCGGTACTCCGATACTTATGGTCATGGCAACTGCCGCCATAACATTTTCATAATTATGGGTTCCAAGAATATTTAGCTCATTGACATCAATGACTTCTTCCTCTTTGCCCTCAGAGACATAAATAATCTTCTCACCATTTAAATAACATCCATTCTGTACCGGCTTTTTACTGTCAAACCAGAGCACTTTCATGGATAAGGATTCCCCAAATTTGCGAAGTACTTCATCCTCATAATTTAAGACGCAGACATCGTTTGCTTTCTGATTCTTTGTAATATCCTCTTTTGCCTTAATATAATTTTCCATGGTATGATGACGATTCAGATGATCCGGTGTAATATTTAAAATAGCAGATACATCCGGAGCAAAATCTACAATTGTCTCTAACTGGAAGCTGCTGATTTCTGCTGCTGTTACCGTTTCTTCTGTGGTATCTGCCGCTACCGATGTATATGGAATTCCAATATTTCCTACGACTTTTACATCCTTAAAGTAATTGGATAAAATTTCTCCCACCAGTGTAGTGGTTGTCGTCTTGCCATTCGTTCCTGTAATTGCAAGGATTTTTCCTTTTGCCACCTGATAAGCAAGCTCAATCTCACCAATAATCGTAATTTTCTTATCACGCATGGCATTTACCAATGGTAAATCGGTTGGAACACCCGGACTTAACACAACAAAATCCAGTTTATCCATCACTTCTTCCGGAAGGGTGCCCACATAGATTTCTGCCTTGGCAAAGCTCTCCGATTTTTCTTTGATTTCTGCTACACTCTGCTTTTCATTTCCTTCAAAAACGAAAATATTCGCATTCTGTTTTTCTAACAGCTCTGCTGCAGCAATTCCACTTTTCCCAGAGCCAAATACCAGTACATTTTTCTCCTGAAATTCCATTTTATTCACTCCTGTCTCTTTATAATCCAATCAATGCAACCAGACATAAGATTGCTGTTACAATTGAAAATACTGCCACTACCCTGGTCTCTGACCAGCCACCTAATTCAAAGTGGTGATGAATCGGAGCCATACGGAAAATTCTCTTTCCACCTGTTTTTTTAAAATAGGTTACCTGAATGATAACAGATAATACTTCTACCAGATAAATCAGTCCCACAATCAGAAGGAAAATTGGCATCTGAAGCATATATGCGGTAGCTGCCACAAATCCACCCAGTGCAAGAGAACCGGTATCTCCCATAAATACACTTGCCGGATATACATTAAACAGCAGGAACCCAAGAAGTGCTCCTACAACCGCACAGGTAATTGGCTCAATTCCACTTTTGGTACCGATCGCAACCACCGTGAAAAATGTTGCTACAAGTACGGTAACACTTGATGCCAGACCATCCAGACCATCTGTAAAGTTTACACCGTTAACAGTTCCAATTACAACAAAGAACATCAATGGAATCTCAACCCATCCGATATCCAGATATTTTCCACCTGTAAATGGAATCAGCATCGTAAGCGAAACTCCTGCAAATTTAACCATATAAAATGCAAAGATCGCAGTCACTACGATTTGAAGAGCCATCTTCTGCTTTGGATATAAGCCGTCAGAACGTTTCATCACAACTTTCAGATAATCATCCAGGAATCCGATCAGTCCAAAACCAAGTGTCAGAAACAGAATCGGAATAATCTTTGGATAACGACCAATATAAATAACTGAAGTAATCACAACAGCCAGCAGGATCATTACTCCTCCCATTGTCGGAGTTCCCGTCTTCTTAAGATGAGACTGTACACCGTCCTCTCTCTCCGTCTGGTCCATCTTCAGTCTTCTAAGTACTGGTATTACAAGAGGACCAAGAATCACACTTAATACAAATGAAATCAATACTGGAATAAACACTTTATAATCCATAATCCACCTCTTTAATTCTTTTGTTATTCAGTTAATCTCTAACTTTACCTAGTATACTGCATTTCCTACTGTTTTTCAATGCCAAGATACGGCAATATATTTTCAAAAATTTTTCCGATCACCGGTGCCGCAATGGTTCCTCCGTAATAGACTCCCTGTGGATTATATATTACACACATTCCAAGGATCTGCGGATCATCTGCCGGTGCAAATCCTACAAAAGATGATATATATTTGTTGGCACTTCTTGGAAGTGTCTGGGAAGTTGCCGTCTTTCCCCCGATCCTGTATCCTTCTACATATGCATTCTTTCCGGACCCTTCTGCCACTACACTCTCCAGAAGTTCCCGCATTGTCTGTGATGTTTTTTCAGACACAATATGCTTTTTTGCATTATATCGAAATGTTTTCACTTTTTTTCCTTCCGCACTCAATACTTCCATTCCAAAATGCGGAGTCACCCTTCTTCCTCCATTAACCAGTGCACTCACCGTCGTTGCAAGCTGGATCGGTGTAATCTGAAATGACTGTCCGAAACTGATCGTCGCAAGTTCAACCTGCCCTACATTTTCTTTTTTATGCATAATCGTTCCTGCTTCTCCCGGTATATCTACCCCGGTCAGGTCCATCAGCCCAAACTGTCTGAAATAATCAAAAAAACGATCCACTCCTATCCTTAATCCTACTTCAATAAATACCGGATTACATGAATTTTGTATCCCCTGTACAAAATTTTCCGCCCCATGTCCCCCAACTTTATGGCAGCGGATCCGCCTGTCTTCCACAACTTTATACCCCGGACAGCTAAACTGATCTGTAAGATGCACTGCTCCTTCTTCCAGTCCTGCCGATGCCGTAATAATTTTAAATGTACTTCCCGGTTCATAGGTATCATTAATACAGCCATTTCTCCACATCTGATTTAATGCATCCTGTCTCTGTTCATCCGTCAGGTTTTCACCTGTCTCTTCATTATTCAGCATAAACGGCTGATTCAGATCAAATTCCGGAACGTTCACCATTGCATAGATTTCTCCGTTCTGTGGATTCATAAGTATAATTCCCACTTTGTCAGCCTGCTTCTCCGTTCTCACTTTTTCAGCCATCTGTAGTGCATACTTCTGCATCGTATAATCCAGGCTGATCCTCAACGTATTTCCTGCTTCCGGTTCCAGTCTGTCCTCTGCCACACCATCCAGTTCAATCCCTCTGGCATCCGTTGTTGTCAGAATCTTTCCGTTTATCCCCTTCAGGTACTTTTCATATTTTACTTCCAGTCCTACAATTCCCTGATTATCCCCTCCTGTAAATCCCAGCACCTTAGATGCCAGCTCATTATACGGATAATAACGTTTAAAGTCCTCGTCTACCTTCACACCGGCCAGGCCAAGATTTCTGATTTTGTCTCCTGTTCTTTTATCTACATTGGACCGGATCCTTTCTATCGATGAAATCTTTTCTACTTTTTTTCTAACCTTGTCTGCATCCATTTCCAGAAACTCTGACAATTTTTCGATTACTTTTTCAGGATTTTCAATCTGGCTGTGGATCACAGAAATCGTACATACCGTCCGATTGGTTGCAAGTACGGTTCCATTTCTGTCAATGATCTCACCTCTTGCTGCCTTAATATCCCGTTCCCTTTCATGCAGATCTTCTGCTTTCTGCTGATAGTACTCTGCATCAAATACCATCAGATATACCAG
>OLNX01003190.1_pt1 | contig 11355 bp, 15 predicted proteins | sample 1672611 | NCBI WGS metagenome assembly OLNX01 (sample SAMEA3136705, study PRJEB25190) | human gut metagenome
TGTAAACGATATGTTCCATTTTGTAGCTTCCATGAAACGATCCAATCTACATCCATCAATAATTTGTGGCTTTCAGAAAGGATTCCCCAAGCATAGACTTTACAGTCATGTAAATTCAATTCTTTGAAATCTAGATATTCACACATAGCTTTCTTTTTTAGATAATCCGTTTTGGGTGGTATTGGGTATACATCTTTTCTTTAATATAAGCATGAGGAGTTGGTATTATATAATCTTATGTAGTTCGAAATGTGTATTTTCAATACGGAAAACTCTTTCCATATTGTTATTGTCCAACACAAGAACATATTTAAACGGAGGTGCTACAGTGTAAAAACCTGCTCTAAATCCTACAAACTTTTCAAATGAAAAGATGGAATTATTAATTTTTTCATTTGTTAATAGATCTGTTCCGTGATGAATGAATACTGAAAGATAGTGAGTTGCGGCTATATTGATATCGGTTATTCTACTGCTTATACCATTAAAATCTGCTCCATCTCCATAAACTTCCAGGTATTCGTTTAATGGCAGAATTTTTCTCTCAACCAATAATTCCCAATTTGCCTGCATCCAATCATTTATTGAATCTTCATTTGATGTATAAGTTCTTTCCGATAACAATGGAATAACATAGTTCCAACTTGCATTTAAGAAATCGGAAAAAGATTTGATTATTTCGTTGGCATTCATGGGTATTGATTATTTAAATGAGCAATTGAGAATAAAAATTCATCAGTAGCGAGTGTCTTTTATCGAAACCGCCTACTTCTCGCTTTATTTTTTCGGTATTTGGTTTGAATATTCAACATCCTCAAAATGAGAAGGAATCATCTCCAATTTACTAAAATCAACTTTCCATATATCTAATTCGAAAAGTTCGTTATCTTTATCTAAATATAAAGAGGCTATTACTGGCACTCCATCAATATCTTTAAATTGGCATTCGCTAACTTGCACCCCAAAATGGCGTTCTTTGTTGAGCGTATTGTGTGGGAACAGTGTTAAACTCCCCATTTTTCCATCATGTAAAGGAGATACTAATAAATCATTTTTCCAATTAGAAGGAATCTTTATATTTGAACGCGAAATCAACTCTTCCAAAAGTTTTTCTTCTTGCAGGTTTAATTCTCTCATATGGTTTGATATTACGAATTTGTTTTATATTATATCTTGATTTACTGTATAAGCTAATATTTTTTTGTCTAAAAAGCGTCAATCAACATGTCTAAGATTTCACCTTCTTTTGTCAATTTGTAATGCCTGTCAAATCCTTTTCTTTGTAATTGCAAATTTGCCCAATCTCTTATTTGATCAGCTATATCATCATTAACTTCAATCAAATAGACATTCTCTTTTTTATCGATTCTCAATTTTAGCATTAAACAGGTATTGCCTTTTATGAAATTATCATATAAATAGTTCATCTGATTTTGATTCAATCTAATTCTCATTTTTTGCTTCTTAAAGTTATTTATTGTGTGAGTTGATGCTTCTGGTAATTCTTTACTTATCTCTATAAAAAAAATACCTTGGATTTTAATTATCTTCACTTTCTTGCCAAATATCCATAGGAACTCCATATTCCTCCAGTGCAACTTCTTTACACAAGGAGCTGTCGTCCTGTAAGTAATCCGCAATGCATTTGAAGAAAAATAAAGTTGCCGGAAGCAGCAGAAAAAGAAAGAAAAAATCGGAATGAAAATTCAAAATAAAAATTATTATACGAGGAGATATAAGATGGAAATCGAAGGAATCAGAATTGATGACACAGTAGATATTACCGATAAAGTGTGCCCGCTTACTTTTGTAAAGGCAAAGGTTGCAATTGATGAGTTAGAGGATGGCGAAGTCATTGCAATCCGTATGAATGACGGCGAGCCGGTACAGAACGTACCACGCAGTATTAAAGAAGAAGGACATCAGATTTTAAAACTGGTTAATAACGAAGATGGAACCTATAACCTCATTGTAAAGAAGGTTGAGGACTAAACATCTGGAAGGGAGAAAGAAATGGCAGAACGCGTAACAAAAGACACTTTTGAAGAAAAAGTATTGAAGAGCAGCCTTCCGGTGCTGATTGATTTTTACTCAGACAGTTGTGTTCCGTGCAAGAAAATGTCACCGGTCATTGGTGCTATCGCAGACGAACAGGCAGAAAAATTAAATGTTTATAAAGTAAATACCAACTTTGATTCAGAACTGGCAGAAAAATACAGTGTAATGTCTGTACCAACCATTGTACTCTTCAAGGATGGCGAAGAAATTGCCCGTAAGAGTGGTGCAGAGAAAAAAGCGGTACTTGAGGAGTGGATTACCCAGTCCCTTGACAAATAAAAAGAAAGAAAAGTGAGAGGAAGGAAATTATGCAGATTACAGTAGCAGGCGAAAAGAAAGAAGTAAAAGACGGATTAACACTTCCGGAATTAATTGAGCAGGAAAATGTAGAGACACCGGAATATGTAACCGTATCCATTAACGATGAATTTATAGAAACAGAAGCAAAGGCAACAACCGTTCTTAAGGATGGTGATAATGTTGAATTCCTTTACTTCATGGGAGGTGGAAGCTATGGCATTAACGGATGAGCAGATTGAACGTTATTCCAGACATATCATTTTAAAAGAAGTTGGCGCTAAGGGTCAGAAAAAACTTTTAAATGCAAAAGTTTTAATCATCGGAGCAGGCGGACTTGGAGCACCGGCAGCAATGTATCTTGGAGCAGCAGGTGTAGGTACCATCGGAATTGCAGATGCAGATGAAGTAGATTTAAGTAACCTTCAGAGACAGATTATTCATCAGACAGCAGATGTTGGCAAAGCAAAAGTGCAGTCTGCAAAAGAGACCATTAATGCAATGAACCCGGATGTAGAAGTCCGTACATATCGTGAATTCATTACCAGTGAAAATATCATGGACATCATTGCAGATTATGATTTTATCATTGACGGAACCGATAACTTCCCGGCAAAATTCTTAATTAACGATGCCTGTGTTATGGCAAAGAAACCATTTTCCCATGCAGGAATCATCCGTTTCAAAGGTCAGTTAATGACCTATGTTCCGGGAGAGGGACCATGTTACCGTTGTGTATTTAAGAATCCACCACCAAAGGATGCCGTACCGACCTGTAAGCAGGCTGGTGTTATCGGCGCAATGGGTGGTGTCATCGGAAGCCTTCAGGCAATGGAAGCAATCAAATACATCCTTGGAGTAGGAGATCTGCTGACCGGTCAGTTATTGACCTATGATGCAATTAAGCAGGAATTCCACAAGATTAAGCTTCCTTGGAATGGCAAGGGATGTGCCGTTTGTGGAGAACATCCGACCATAACAGAGCTGATTGATTATGAACAGGCAGAATGTACAGATAAATAAATGTATCAGTAAATAAATGTTATCAGATACATAACCCATGAAACATAGAAAGAGGATAGCATGATTTCATTAAAAAAAGCAGATTATGAAAAAATACTGGCACATGCCAAAAGCTGTGTACCAGAAGAGGCTTGCGGACTGATTGCCGGAACCAAAGACGGAGAGGATAAGGTGGTAGAAAAGGTATATCTGTTGGCCAATATCGACCATTCCAATGAGCATTTTACACTGGATCCGAAAGAGCAGTTAGCAGCCGTAAAGGATATGCGTGCCAATGGTCTCAAGCCTTTAGGCAACTGGCACTCCCATCCGGAATCTCCTTCAAGACCATCCGAAGAAGATAAGCGTCTTGCATATGACAGTAAAGCAAGCTATATGATTCTTTCTCTGATGGAACCGGAACAGCCGGTACTCAATTCATTTCATATTGAAGGAGACGAATCAACAAAGGAAGATCTGGTAATATGTTAGATGTAGCTATCATTGGAAGCGGGCCGGCAGGTTTAAGTGCGGCAATCTATGCTAAGCGGGCAAACCTCGATGCGGTTGTACTGGAAAAAGAATATCTTGGAACCGGACAGATTACATACAGCAGCCGGGTAGATAATTACCCGGGACTGCCGGGCAAAGACGGTTATTCTCTGGGAGAGGCATTCTTAGAGCATGCCGAAGGACTTGGAGTAACCATTGAAGAGGCAGAGGTTACAGCCATTACAAAAAAAGAGCAAAGCTTTGTCATTTCCTGTGAAGATGGAAAGAACATAGAAGCGAAAACCGTAGTCTATGCGGCAGGCTGTCAGAACCGCAGATTAGGGGTGCCGGGAGAAGAAAAGCTGCTGGTAAAAGGAGTTTCTTTTTGTGCAGTCTGTGATGGTGCCTTTTATAAGGGAAAGAAAGCCGCAGTCATCGGTGGTGGAGATACCGCATTGGATGATGCATTGTATTTATCCGATATCTGCGAACAGGTATATCTCATTCACCGGAGGGCAGAATTCCGTGGAGCAGAGAAGACAAAAAAGAAATTAGAAGAGCTTTCCAATGTAACGATATTTACCAATACAAGAGTACAGGAAATCACCGGGGAAGATAAAGTAAATGGTATTATTTTAGATAACGGTGGGACAATAGCTGTAGATGGTGTTTTTGAAGCGGTTGGAATGATTCCAAATACGGAATTATTAAAGAGCCTTGACGTTCTCGATGAGAAAGGCTATGTGATTGCAGGAGAAGACTGCAGCAGCAGTCTTGCGGGACTGTTCGTGGCAGGAGATGTGCGGACGAAAAGCCTGCGTCAGGTAGTCACAGCAGTTGCAGATGGTGCAGTGGCAATTCAGTCTGCAACCGGATATATCAAAGGAATGGAATAGAAAGAAGGAAACGTGTGTGAAAGGAATAGTGGACAGTGCTTCGGAACTGATTGGAAAGACGCCGATGCTCTACCTTCATAATTATATGAAAGAGGCAGGTGTAGAGAATGCGGCAATCATTGCCAAGCTGGAATATTTTAATCCGGCAGGTTCGGTAAAAGACCGAGTGGCACTTGCCATGATTGAAGATGCAGAGAGAAAGGGCAAATTAAAGCCGGGAGCTACGATTATCGAGCCAACTTCCGGTAATACGGGAATCGGACTTGCTTCTGTGGCGGCTGCAAAAGGGTATCATGCAATTTTAACATTGCCGGAAACCATGACGGTAGAGCGTCGGAATCTTCTGCAGGCGTATGGAGCGCAGATTGTACTGACCTCCGGGTATAAGGGAATGAAGGGGGCAATCGAAAAAGCAGAAGAACTTCATAAAGAGATTCCAGGTTCAATTATTTTAGGACAGTTTGAAAATCCGGCAAATCCAAAAGCCCATGAAGAAACCACAGGACCGGAAATCTGGGAACAGACAGAAGGCAGCGTTGATATTTTTGTGGCAGGAGTCGGAACCGGTGGAACCATAACCGGAGTTGGAAAATATCTGAAAAAGCAGAAGAAGTCCGTACACATTGTTGCAGTAGAACCTGCAACCAGTCCGGTTCTTTCCCAGGGAAAAGTCGGACCTCATAAAATTCAGGGAATCGGTGCCGGATTTATTCCGGACACACTGGATACTTCTGTTTATGATGAGATTATTCCAATCAAAAATAATGATGCCTTTGAAGAAGGAAGAGCATTTGCCCGCAGCGAGGGAATTCTTGTGGGAATCAGTGCAGGAGCTGCATTAAAGGCAGCTGTTGAGCTGGCAAAAAGAAAAGAAAATAAAGGAAAGAACATTGTGGTATTGCTTCCGGATTCCGGAGACCGTTATTTATCTACTCCTTTGTTTGCAAAATAAAATCAGTGGAAAAGCATCAGGCATTCCGCTATAATATGGTAAAAGAGTCAAAAAGACTTTTGCGAAAGGAAAAGAAGTATGTTCTATTTTCTTGTGTCGGTAAATATTATAGCGCTTATCCTGATGCTTTTTATGTTGGCAATCTGCCTTCGTAAAAAGCTCTCCAAAGCACAGCTTGCATTTATTATATATGATATTTTTACCATGCTGTTTGTGGTGGGAGTTCATCTGGAACTGGTGCATTCAGATACCGTTGGTGAGGCACTTACCGGGCTGTGCATCCAGTATGTTGGACAGGCAGGATTTTTAATGGCATTTCTCTGGTTTGCATCGGAGTTTGGAAGGCTTAAAATTCCTAAATTTATTTATTTTATTCAGGCAGTTGTAAATGCAATTGTGCTGGTGGCAGTATTTACTGCAGAATACCATCCGTATTTTTATAAAACGATGCGGATTTTAAAAGATGGTATGTATAACCGGATGGAAGTAACAGACGGGATTATCTGGGTGATTCATTATATCCATCTTGCAGTCGTTATACTGGCAGTATTTATTATGTGTATCATGCGTTACAGGGAGAGTTCGCCAATTCATAAGAAACGGATTCTCTATATGATAGCAGGTGTGGGAACTTTTGCACTGGAATTAATCTTAAAGGGCCTGGGTGTATTTGGCAGTTATAATCCGGTAGTCATTGCCATGACAATTATGATGTTCTGCATGATGATGGCAATGATTCATTATGGATATTTTGGTTCTCAGCAGGCTGCGGTGGATAATGCATTTAATTATGGAAAAGAAGGCTTGATTATCCTGGATGCAGAAAATAAAATTATCTCCGTCAACCAGCGAATGAAAGAACTTTTCCCGGAAATAAAGGTGGGCAGTGCGGCAAGCAGACAAAAAGAAATCCTGCAGGCACTGACGAACCGGAAAAGACTATTGCATAAAAATGACCGCATCTATGAACTTCGTATGGAAGATATTGTGGAAAATGGTGAGAAGGACGGCTGTATGCTCTGGTTTATCGACCAGACAGAAACCTTGGAAATGATGCAGAGACTTCGGAGTGCGGATGAAGCCAAGACCAGATTTTTAATGAAAGTGAGCCATGAGCTGCGGACTCCGATGAATACGATACTTGGTATGAATGAAGTGATTGCGGAAGAGACATCAGAAGAGAAAATCCGCGGATATACCAGAGAAATTGCATCTGCCGGTGACAGTATGATTGCACTGATAGAAGAAGTGTTAGATGCTTCCCGGTTAGAAAGTGGTACGCTTCAGATAAAGAAGGATGCATTTGCTTTAGAAGAGGTTATCCATGACGCAGCAGCCCAGATGAGACCACAGGCAGAGAAGAAATCTTTAAACTTCCGGCTGCGGATGGAAGAACCATTATTAAAACCGGGAAAACATTTCTATGGAGACAAGGCACATATCCGTCAGATTATCATAAATCTACTGGAAAATGCGGTGAAATACACAGATGAAGGCTTTGTGGAGCTGGGTGTAGAAAAAGCAGCAGAAAATGGAGATACCTTTTTGAAGATAGCTGTGGCAGACAGTGGAATTGGAATAGGAAAAGAAGAGCAGGATAAAATCTTTGAAAGCTTTGAACGGGGCAATACTGCCAGGAACAGCAGGAAAGACGGAATCGGTCTCGGGCTGGATATTGCAAAAAAGCTGGCAGAGGCTATGGGTGGAAGCCTCTGCCTGATTAGTGAAGTGACGAAGGGAAGTACCTTTACGGTTCGGATTCCGTGGGTAGAAGTATCGGAAAAACATCATTTTACAAAGCAGAGTGAGAAAAGTATGAATGCGGATTACAGCAGCTTTACCATTCTTGCGGTAGATGATAATGAGCAGAATCTGATGGTATTAGAACATCTTTTACATAAGACAAAGGTTAAAATGGAAACCGTGATGGATGGAAATATTGCCGTTCAAAAATGTGAAGAGAAAACATATGATTTACTTCTTTTAGACCATATGATGCCAAAGCCGGATGGCATAGAGACGCTGCACCTCATCCGTGCAGATGAGAAAGGACGAAATCATTATACGCAGGCAGTGGCATTTACCGCTAATGCAACAGCTGGTGCAAAAGAACTGTACAAAAACGAAGGATTTGCAGAGTATATTACCAAGCCGGTAAAACCGGGTACACTGGAGATTATGCTGCAGAAATATCTTAGGGATTATCAGCCGGAAGAAAATATGGTTTTCCAGGGAAACATGGATGATACAAAGATAACAAAGCTAAGAGGCTTATTACATTATCTTGAGAAGCATGGAATTGCAGCAGAGGAAGGCTTATCCTATGCGGATGGAGATGAACAGTTCTATAAAGAATTGTTAGGTATCTTTGCAAAAGAAAAAGAGAAGAAGCAGCATCATTTAGAGAAAGCGTTCCAATCTCTTAAGATAAATCATGTAGTAACAATGAAAGAAACTGCAGAAACTATCATAGATTCAGAAGCTGCAACAGATACAGAAAACATGAACGAATTATGGAAAACATTTGTGACCCAGTCCCATGGACTAAAGGGTGAAGCCTGGGGCATCGGAGCCAGAACGCTTGGAGATTTCTTTTACCAGCTGGAGTGTGCCGGAAAAGAAAAAAACATCGAAAAGATAGAGCATTTTTATCCGAAAGCCATGGAAGAGTGGCAGCAGGTAGTAGATGCTATTCAAAGAGTATTATAAAAAGAGAACCGGAAGCCGGATAAAAGAAGCTGGTCTTTTCACTGGCTGCCTGTAATGGTGGTAAGACTATAGTGTGTTTGTAGAGACAGACCTCAACAAAGCAAGTGCTATTGAAAAGAACAAGAGGGAATCCAAAGAACAACTTGAAAAGGGCAATTTTTCTGTCCGGAATCTTGCAGAGGTATCTGTGGATGAATAAAGTTTTCACCGATAATAGACGGAAACCATGAACTTTAAATTTTGATGTTTCAAAATAATAAGACTTATGATATAATAATAGATTGTATTAAGCTCCTTTTGCCAACATGGCAGAAAAGAGTTTGATACAGCTTAAAAATTTGCATGATAAATTATGTAGTAAAATAACATAGAAAGGCGAAAAACCTGATAACTTAAGGATTTTCGAACAGGTAAAAGATAAGATGAAACTTGGAATCGTAGGTTTACCAAACGTAGGAAAAAGTACATTATTTAATTCACTGACCAAAGCAGGCGCAGAATCAGCCAATTATCCGTTTTGTACCATTGACCCGAATGTGGGAATCGTAACCGTACCGGATAACCGTCTGAAGGTGTTAGGCGAGATGTATCATTCCAAGAAAGTAACACCGGCAGTCATTGAATTTGTAGATATTGCAGGACTTGTAAAAGGAGCCAGCAAAGGAGAGGGACTTGGAAACCAGTTCCTTGCCAATATTCGTGAAGTAGATGCCATCGTTCATGTTGTACGTTGTTTTGAAGATACCAACGTAGTCCATGTAGACGGAAGCATTGACCCAGTTCGTGATATTGAGACCATTAATTTAGAGCTTATTTTTTCTGATATTGAAATCTTAGAGAGAAGAATTGCTAAAGTTACCAAACAGGCAAGAATGGACAAGACACTTGCAAAAGAAGAGGCACTTTTGAAATCCTTAAAGGCACATCTGGAAGAAGGAAAGATGGCAAAGACTTATCCGTTGAGTGATGATGAGGACGAGCAGGCATGGTTTGCATCTTATAATTTATTAACTGCAAAACCGGTTATCTATGCAGCAAATGTAAGTGAGGATGACCTTGCAGATGATGGCGCAAACAATCCACATGTTGCAAGAGTAAGAGAACAGGCAGCCGCAGAAAACAGTGAAGTATTTGTTATCTGCGCACAGATTGAACAGGAAATTGCAGAATTAGATGATGAAGAAAAAGCAATGTTCTTAGAGGAACTTGGTTTAAAAGAATCAGGACTTGAAAAACTTATCAAGGCAAGTTATTCCCTGCTTGGATTGATCAGCTACCTGACAGCAGGAGAAGATGAGACAAGAGCATGGACGATCAAGATCGGAACAAAAGCACCGCAGGCAGCCGGAAAGATCCATACGGATTTTGAACGTGGATTTATCCGTGCAGAGGTAGTCAATTATCAGGATTTACTCGATTGTGGAAGCCTTTCAGCCGCAAAAGAAAAAGGTCTGGTAGGACTGGAAGGAAAAGAATATGTCGTAAAAGACGGCGATGTAATCTTATTCCGCTTTAATGTATAAAAATATTACACATAGAGCACAGTTCTTTTTATCATGCATACAATGGATACAAGAGAACAGTATGTGAGTAAAAAATGAGATTGTGTGAATTGAGAGAAAAGAATGTCATCAATGTCTGTGACTGTCATTGTTTAGGGCATGTGATGGATCTCGAACTGGATGAGTGTACCGGGTGCATCAAAGCACTGATCGTACCGGGACCGGCGAGGTTCTGGGGATTTTTCGGAAGAGACTGTGAGTTTTTTATTCCATGGTGTAATGTCATACGGATCGGACCGGATATTATCTTAGTCGATGTAAAAGTAGATGAAATCAAAAAGAGACTGTAAGCAGAGTTACATAATCTGTGAAATGGTTGACAATAATTGACGAAATGTTTATAATTGGGGCAAATAGTATGTCCAAGGAGGAACATGGGATGAAATGTCCGTTTTGCAGCAGTGAAAATACGAGGGTCATCGACTCAAGACCGGCGGATGATAATAACTCGATTCGCCGCCGCAGATTATGTGATGAATGTGGAAAGCGCTTTACTACTTATGAAAAAGTAGAGACCATACCGCTGATCGTCATCAAGAAGGATAATAACAGGGAGCAGTATGACCGCACCAAGATAGAGGCGGGGATACTTCGTGCCTGCCATAAAAGACCGATTTCCGTCAACCGGATCAATCAGTTGATCGATGATGTGGAGACCGAGATTTTTAACCGTGAAGAAAAAGAAATCCCAAGTTCCGTCATTGGAGAGATCGTCATGGATAAGCTCAAGGATTTAGAGGCAGTTGCATATGTAAGATTTGCCTCTGTATATCGTGAGTTTAAAGATGTCAACACCTTTATGAATGAATTAAAGAAGATTTTGGATAAATAAAAGCGGTAGCTGTTAAAGTTTTTACGAATGAAGCCGATAAAACTAATATGTGAGAACTTAGGATAAGCGAAAGAAGGTTTTGAAGTTATGGAAATTTCAAAAATCCGTCCTTATGAAGGATATTATGACAACTCCATAGGTCGTGTGACAGGTAATTCCGGTAGTGATCAGATCAGTAATCCGATAGAGAATTTTTCTACAGGGAAAATGCAGTCTGTAAAACCGGAACAAAAGCAGACTTTTGGTGCAGCAGAGTATGCCGATACATATCAGCCGGGAAAAGAATATCCTTTAAAGGGGGTCGACAGTGATATCCGGAGTCTGGATGTTCAAAAAGCCGTTTCCGATATGAAAAAAGATGAAGTGCTTCATCAGTATCAGTTCTTTGTAGGACACAGTGCATCCGCAGAGACAGCAAAACCGGTAGTTCCAATGCCGGAAATCGAAGATTTTTCGTTCAAATAAATAGAACTGAGATATGGAAGAGGATTCTTAGAATCTTCTTCTTTTTTTGACCGAAAAAAAGTCTGAACTTAAGGGAACAGGAGAACAATT
>OLNX01003196.1_pt1 | contig 11323 bp, 7 predicted proteins | sample 1672611 | NCBI WGS metagenome assembly OLNX01 (sample SAMEA3136705, study PRJEB25190) | human gut metagenome
ATAGGGCAGGGACTGCCCAAATTAACGCCTGTGGAGATAGTAGGTTACGAGGTCGATGAAGCAGGAAGCCCATTGGCTTAAGACAATGGGTAGTTCACCAATGATAAGGTGGAAAAAAGGACAAAACATCGTTACTGCTCAGGCAGTATCTGAGCACTTTGCTGTATCATACATATCAGTTACCATATTTACCAGATTAAGGTTGACGCTCTATCGTGAATTACATATAATAAGCATGATTTACTGTGTCTTTTTGGGGAATACCGAAGGCATTTGGAGGAAAAATGAGAAGAAACCTTAATATAAAACAGAGAAAATGGCGGAGCTTTATCTTTGCAACGATTTTTGGTGTGACAGCAGCGACTGCGGTCATTACGGTAAAACCGTTGGAAAGTTATGCGTATACGGAGACGGCGGGTGTTTTGAATGATGGACCGGTACAGATGCGAAAGACTCCGGTAGATGGGGACAAGATCACATCTTTAGCTGCGGGTACAGCAGTCCGTGTGATAGATGAAGTGGATGGCTCCGATGGAATGAAATGGTACAAGGTACAGATTTCCTATAATGGAATGGCATCCACCGGATATATCCGGTCAGATTTTATCACGCTTTCAACAGAAGATACCTCTTCCGGAAGTGCGATCACAGACAGTTCGGCACAGGGAGCGGCCGGAGTGGTCACGAACACCAATGGCAACGTTTACGTGAGAACCGGAGCAAGCACGGCATATTCGCCGGTGACCATGGTAAAAAGAGACCAGACGGTGAATGTGCTGGGACAGACAACGACGAATGGGACAATCTGGTATAATGTGACGTTTAATAAAGATGGGGTGGATTATGCCGGGTGGATCTGTGGAACATACCTTGCGGTAACAGGACAGACTTCTGCGGACGGATCGCAGGGAGCTGCTACAACAGTGACAGATGAAGAATATGTTGCATCGTTAAAATCAGCAGGATTTCCGGATAGCTATTGTAACTCACTTCTGGCATTGCACCAGAAGTATCCAGACTGGCAGTTCGTTCCGGTACAGACAGGACTGGACTGGAATACCGTCATTGCAAATGAGAGTGTTGTCGGAAGGAATCTGGTGCAGAGTTCTTCCAATGATGCGAGAAAGTCAACGGAGACGGGTGCTTATGACTGGGCGACCAACAAATGGTATGGTTATGACGGAGCAGGCTGGGTAAGTGCCTCCTCCAATTACATAGCATATTGCATGGATCCGAGAAATTACCTGAATGACACGTATATTTTTCAGTTTGAAACGTTAGAATATGCGCCATATCAGAACGTGACAGGAGTTGGAAATATTCTGTCAGGCAGTTTCATGAGTGGAAACTATAGCGATACAGACGGAGCATCGCGAAGCTATGCAGATACTTTCATGGAAGTGGGACAGAACTTGAGTGTCAGTCCTTATCATCTGGCTGCAAGATGTAAGCAGGAGCAGGGAAATAAGGGGACAAGTCCTTTGATCTCTGGCAATTACTCTGGCTATAATGGATATTACAATTACTTTAATATCGGAGCATATACGACATCGTCTGCGTCTGCGACGGTCAACGGATTGATTTATGCGAAAAATAACGACTGGAATTCTATTTATAAATCAATTAATGGTGGAGCTGGTATCGTTGGAAATAATTATGTGAAAAAAGGGCAGAACACCTTATATTTCCAGAAATTTAATGTGGTGAATATGAACAGCATATACTCACATCAGTACATGACAAATGTGCAGGCGGCAATGTCAGAAGGAAAAACAATGAGCACCGCTTATGCGGATAAATCACAGGGATTTATATTCCGTATTCCGGTGTATAGCAATATGCCGGAGTCAGCAGTGACGTTTTCAGACAGTGGTAATCCGAATAACTGGCTCTCTTCTCTCAGCGTAAGCGGATATGGACTGACACCGTCTTTCCAAGGAGCAGTAACCGATTATTCCGTGATCGTTGGAACCGAGGTAAGCTCGATCAATGTAGGTGCTTCGGCAGTTGCACCGAAAGCGGGAGTTTCCGGAGCGGGAACTTATGCATTGAATTATGGAAATAATGCGATCAACGTAACTTGTGTGTCACAGAGCGGTTCGGCAAAAACCTACACGATCAATGTGGTAAGACAGCAGCCGGCAGCAGACAATACCCAGACACCGGAAAGTGGTGGAACAACGGTTGCGGACGGCGTATCCGTTTCTACCTCCTATAAACTGGGAGATACCGTGATCACAGGTATTACACCGGGAACAGGCGCTTCTTCTGTACTTGCCAATATCTCAGCGGGAAGCGGCACGGTCAAAGTGCTGAAAGCAGATGGCACAGAAAATACCGGTGCAGTCGGAACAGGTAATAAAATTGCAGTACATGCAAATGGAACACTGGTGAAGCAGTATGACGTTGTCATTTACGGTGACATCAATGGAGATGGAAAAATCTCTGTGGTCGATCTGGTCATGATGCAGAAACAGATTCTTGGAACATCACAGCTTTCCGGTGCGTATGCAGCGGCTGCGGATATAAGCAGAGATGGAAAAGTTTCCGTAAAAGACCTTGTGCTTTTGCAGAAACATATTATAAATGCAGCACAGATTGAACAGTAACAGGGCTGTGTGGATAGAAAGAGTTATTTTAGTGAGAAAATACAATTTTCACACATAAGAATGGAGAGTAAAATGAAAAAGAAATTAGGTGTGATCATTACACTGTTAACATTATGCATCTGCCTTATGACACCGCAGATGCATGCCAAGGCGGCTTCCGGAAAAACAACGATCGCTGTGTCTGCCGGTTCCCTGAATATCGGACAGACTGTGACGGTAACGGCAAAAGCATTAAGTGCATCCGGGGACAGTGCATATGCCAATATGGTTTTGACCTATGATGCCGGCATTCTGGAGTTTGTGAGCTGTAATGCAACTTATGGCGGTGGCGGCGGAAGTATTTCGGTAGCGAGTGACAGCTTCAGTGTGACATTAAAAGCAATCAGTGCGGGAAAAGCTTCTATTTCGCTTTCTGCTACGGATGGTGTTATTTACGGTACCGAAGAAGAATTGGATTCCATGGCAGGCAGCAGCACTTCTGTAATGGTCAAAAACGAAGCAGCAGGCAGCAATACAGGAAATAACAGCAGTGCCGGTAACAACGGAAGCTCCGGCAGCAATGGAAATGCGGGAAATGGAAGCAATACGAATACGGCAGCTTTATCCGCAGATAATTCCTTAAAGGCACTGACGATTTCACCGGGAACATTGTCTCCGGCTTTTAAGGGAAGCACCACAAAGTATACGGCAGCTGTGGATAATTCTGTGACAAGTATTGCAGTGAGTGCAACACCGGTCAATGAAAAGGCAACCGTTGAATCGGTTACCGGAAACACGACTCTTGCCGTCGGAGCGAATGTTGTGAAGATTGTTGTAAAGGCAGAAAACGGAACAACAGCCACTTATAAAATCACTGTGACAAGACAGGCAGCAGGAACCACCGGAAGTGAGACGACAACTACAGGCGGTGAAAACGGAGACGACGGAAATGGTGACAGCGAGACTCCAGAAGATACTGAGGAAGTGGACACAACGGAAACTCCGGTATCAGCGGCAGATGTTGTGATCAATAACACGACCTACCATATCGCAGACAATTTTACAGAGGAACAGATTCCGGCTGATTTTACGGAAACAACGGTTAATTTCCGTGGAACGGAATGCAGAGGTCTGACGTTTGACAAAGGAACAATTTCTCTGATCTATCTGGAAACAGACAATGTGGACGCAACGACCGGCAGATTCTTTATTTATGATGAGACCAGGGATGTTGTCTATGATTTTATGAAGTTTACTGCAGGTGAGAGCAGTTATGTGATTCCACTTTTGGCACCGCTTGATTCGGTACTGCCGGAGAGTTATGTGCAGGTGTCCCTGCAAATGCCGGAAAATACCGTGATGACCGCTTACCAGCTTCCGGCAGAGGATGGAGAGGAAGCGTCTGATTTCTATATCTTTTATGCAGTAAATCAGGACGGAACCGAAGGCTGGTATCAGTATGATGCGGCAGAGGGGACTTACCAGCGTGTCAATGGAAATATCACCGAGACAGCAGATTCTTCTTCGGATGATCTTGCAGCATTGCAGAGCGAGTATGATGAACTCTCAAAGCAATATAAAGATGCAAAATCCTTTTCCAGAAACATGATCGCTGTGCTTATTTTTGTATTGGCAATCGCAGTTGTGATCATACTGAATATCATGCTCTTTGGCAGAAAGAAAAAAGGAAAAGACGAACTCTCAGAGGACAACGATCCGGAGCTTGACGAGCCAGAGGACGAGGACGACGAAGCAAACGAAGAGACAGAAACCGAGAAAAAACCTTTCTTGGGAAAATTCCGTGGATTCCGAAAAAAAGAAAAAAATGAGGATGAGGACGATTATTTCGATGACGAGGAAGAGTACATCGAGGAAGAACATCCAATCAACAGGGCTTACCGCGAATGGAATGATTATGAGGATGAAATTCCATCCACTTCTGAGAAATCAGTGACAGAAGAAAAGTCCGAGAAAAAATCATCTACAGAAAATGAAAAAATGGATGTGCCGCAAAAAAATGAAACTTCTGTGAAAAATGAAAAAGGAATGGAAGTTTTCGACCTAAATGATTTATAATATAAAATAGAATGTAGGTAATTGCGAAAATCATTCATAACGTAAATTAAATTGTGAAAAATCAACAAAAGCTTGAGAAAACACTGTGGAACCGCCGGTACTTAGAAGGCAGGTACAAAATTTTTTATCAGGTCTGTGCATTTACTGCACAGACCGTGCGAAAGTGATTCAAGTGTGAGCAAATTCCTATCTGCGAAGCAGATTATAAATGAATTTGCGAAGTACTGCGAAGAATGAGCAGTACCGTTGCGAGTGACACGTAGCGGAAGCGTGTTTTCGAAAATTTTGTTGATTTTGAACAATTTGAAATAGCTTAAGGAGAGTTTGCAATCACCTAATAAATAATGTGAGGAGACAACATGCAATTACCATACACTGTAAAAGCCAAAAAAGCGATTGATATCGCCGGCAAAATGTCAAAATCATTACATCATAATTATATCGGAACCGAGCACTTACTGATTGGGCTATTGAAGGAAAATTCAGGAGTAGCGGCAAAAATTCTGAATGAGAATGGTGTAGAGTTAGATAAAATTGTAGATCTGATCAAAGAATTGATCGCTCCGGCAGAGGGAACAGCAGTAGCAGAATCAGATGGTTATTCACCGAGAGCAGCAAAAGTTCTTGAGAATGCAGAGAAGGAGGCAGTCAGATTCCATGCAGATGCCATTGGAACAGAACATATTCTGATTGCCATGATCAAAGAGACAGACTGTGTTGCATCCAGATTACTGACAACGCTGTCCGTCAATATGCAGAAAGTCTTTGTGGACACTCTCATTGCGATGGGGGAAGATGCAAATCTTTACCGCGAAGAATTTCAGAATGGCCGTCCGGGAAAAAAGAAAAATAATGAGGGAACCCCGACGCTGGATCAGTATTCCAGAGATCTGACACAGCTTGCAACGGAAGGAGCACTGGATCCGGTGGTTGGACGTGAGGAAGAAATCCAGAGAGTGATTCAGATTCTAAGCAGAAGAACGAAGAACAATCCATGTCTGATCGGAGAACCGGGAGTTGGTAAAACGGCTATCGTGGAAGGAATCGCAGAGCGTATCGTATCCGGCCTTGTACCGGACTCTGTTCAGGGAAAAAGAGTGGTATCTTTAGACCTATCCGGTATTGTGGCTGGTTCAAAATACCGCGGTGAATTTGAAGAGCGTATCAAAAAAGTGATTCAGGAAGTGACAAAAGCAGGAAATGTTTTGCTGTTTATCGATGAGCTTCACACAATCATCGGTGCCGGTGGCGCAGAGGGCGCGATCGATGCCTCTAATATTTTAAAACCTGCACTTGCCCGTGGTGAGATTCAGATCTTGGGAGCAACGACAATCACAGAATACCGCAAATATGTAGAAAAAGATGCTGCACTAGAGCGAAGATTCCAGCCTGTGACGGTGGAGGAACCGGGCGAGGAACAGACAGTTGCAATTTTGAAAGGGCTTCGCGGTAAATACGAAGCACATCATCATGTAAAGATCACGGATGAGGCAGTCGAGGCGGCAGTCCGCCTGTCAGCGCGCTATATCAATGACCGTTTTTTGCCGGATAAGGCAATTGATCTGATGGATGAAGCAGCAGCAAGAGTGCGGTTTGGCGTGTCTAACCATACAGAGAAACTTGCGGAATTGAGAAATCAGATCACAGAAAAAGAATTACAGTTAGAGGATGCTCTGAGCAATTCCGATATTGCGCTTGCAAAACAGTGCAAGGAAGAAAAAGAAGCATTGGAAGCAGAGCTTGAGAAGCAGACAAAAAAAGCGCAGCGTGAGATCCGCAGAAAGAATCTGTCTGTCACAGAGGATGATGTGGCAGATGTTGTTTCCGGCTGGACAAAAATTCCGGTGAAGAAACTGGCAGAAGGCGAGGCAGCCCGCCTGAAAAAATTAGAGGCAACGCTGCACAAACGTGTCGTTGGTCAGGAAGAAGCTGTGACGGCTGTGGCAAAAGCGGTGAGACGTGGACGTGTCGGTTTAAAAGATCCGAGAAGACCAATCGGTTCGTTCCTGTTCTTAGGACCTACAGGCGTAGGTAAAACGGAGATTTCCAAGGCACTGGCGGAGGCTGTTTTCGGCAATGAACAGGCGATGATCCGCGTGGATATGTCGGAGTACATGGAGAAACACAGTGTTTCTAAAATGATCGGTTCCCCGCCGGGATATGTCGGACATGAGGACGGCGGTCAGCTCAGCGAGAAAGTGCGCAGGAATCCGTATTCCGTGATTTTGTTTGACGAGATCGAAAAAGCGCATCCGGATGTATTTAATATTTTACTCCAGGTGTTAGACGATGGACATATCACGGATTCCCAGGGACGCAAGGTGGACTTTAAAAATACGATCATTATCATGACATCAAATGCAGGAGCACAGTCCATTGTGGAACCGAAAAAACTAGGTTTTGCATCTTCGGATGATGAAAAGCAGAATTACGAGCGCATGAAAAACAGTGTGATGGAGGAAGTGCGCAGAATTTTCAAACCAGAGTTCTTAAACCGTATTGATGAAACCATCGTATTCCGTTCACTGAACAAAAATGATATGAAACAGATCGTCACATTAATGTTGAAAGATCTGACAGACCGTTGTAAGAGCCAGATGGATATCACACTTCATGTGCGTGACAGCGTGAAAAATTATATTGTGGAAAAAGCATACGAACCGAAATATGGAGCAAGACCACTCCGCCGCAAAATCCAGAATGAGATCGAGGATCAGCTTGCAGAAGAAATCTTAGACGGCAAGGTGAAAAAGGGTGATGAAGTGATCGTCACTACGAAAAAGAATGCAGTTGTTTTTGAAGTAAAGGAACAGTAACACAAAAATAAAAAAATCCTTAAAAATGATGAAAATGCTGGCAATCGAAATGTAGTTGAGCTATAATGATTTTACAAAATTTTTACGGTGCAGCAGGCAGAGAAGGACTGTACCACAGGAGGAAAAGATGAGCGCTATTAGTGAATTAATTCGTTCAGAAGCAGATGGAACGATCAGTTTTGGAGATTACACTCTGGATGCAAAGGCAAAGCTTGATAACTTCGGGCATCAGGGAGATCTTTATAAGGTAAAAACTTACAAAGACATCACAAAGCTGGAGCGTAATGGTATGTTTGTTTATGAATCCGTACCGGGAACAGCGGCATATCATTTGAATGCAACGGACACAGGAATTTCTTTTTCCGTGGAAGGACCGGAAGATGCTCAGATCACACTGGAGTTAGAAGAAGAGACTGAGTACGAAATTACAGTAGACGGAACAAGCGCAGGCAGGATGAAAACAAATCTCGGTGGCAAGTTAACCGTCAGTGTGGAACTTGGAGAGAAACCGGTAGAAGTTCAGATTCAGAAATGCTAAGAAATGATAAGGGGTTGTCAGAAACGGCAACTCCTTTTAATGTCAATCGGAACTATTTGCAGAGTTTCCGGTTATTTTTTTGATAGGGAAGGTTTTATGGCAAAAGGAAAAACAAGTATTTTTTTCTGCCAGTCCTGCGGATACGAATCGTCCAAATGGATGGGGCAGTGTCCGGGATGTAAGGAATGGAATACATTTGTAGAAGAAGTGGTGGACAAAAAGAATGCGGGCACACTGGCAAAGCAGAAAGCGACAGCGTCAGAGGCAAAGGTACTGCCTCTGTCCCAGATCGAGATGACCTATGACAAGCGTGTGTCAACAGACATGAAAGAATTAGACCGTGTACTTGGCGGCGGTATTGTGCAGGGTTCCATGGTGTTAGTGGGAGGCGATCCCGGAATCGGAAAATCCACATTGCTGCTTCAGGTGTGCAGGAATCTGTCGGAGCATAACATAAAAGTGCTCTATATTTCCGGGGAGGAATCTTTGCAGCAGATCAAGATCCGTGCAGAGCGTATCGGAAATTTCGGGGACAGTCTGAAACTGCTGTGTGAGACAAATCTTGACACCATAAAGGCAGTCATTGACCGGGAAAAACCGCAGATCGTTGTAATCGATTCCATCCAGACGATGTTTAACGAAGAGGTTTCCTCGGCACCGGGCAGTGTATCACAGGTGCGCGAGTCCACAGGTGTTTTGATGCAGATCGCAAAGGGAATGGGAATCTCCATTTTCATTGTGGGACATGTGACGAAAGAGGGAGTGGTGGCAGGACCGAGGGTGTTAGAACACATGGTAGACACCGTGCTTTATTTTGAGGGAGACAGGCATGCGGCTTACCGTATTTTAAGAGGTGTAAAAAACCGTTTTGGCTCCACAAATGAGATCGGTGTATTTGAGATGCGGCAGGACGGACTTGTGGAAGTGGAAAATCCGTCTGAATATATGTTGAGCGGCAAGCCGGAGGGAGCGTCCGGCTCTGTTGTGGCATGTTCCATGGAAGGGACTAGACCAATCCTTTTGGAGGTGCAGGCACTTGTATGTCACAGTAATTTTGGTATTCCGCGAAGAACAGCGGCAGGAACGGATTTTAACCGTGTCAATCTTTTGATGGCGGTTCTGGAAAAAAGACTGGGCTTAAAGCTGGGTGACTGTGATGCCTATGTGAATATCGCAGGAGGAATCAAAATGAATGAGCCGGCAATCGACCTTGGCATTGTTCTTGCATTGATCTCAAGTTACAAGGACAAACCGATCGATGAGAAAACCATCTGTTTTGGCGAGGTCGGATTAAGCGGTGAGGTCCGCGCGGTAAATATGGCAGAACAGCGGGTGCAGGAGGCAAAAAAACTTGGCTTTGAGGTCTGTATTCTACCGGAAGTCTGCAGAAAATCCATGACAGAAGTAAAAGGTATCAGGCTGGTCGGTGTGAGCAATCTTTTAGATGCCATGAATTATCTGAAATAAAAAAATTGTATGAATTTTATAAAAAATAAAGGAAATTGAAAAATCCTGCCGAATAATAAAAATATGGAGATTTTATTGAAACGATTTTTTATATGGTGCTTCGGGAGAGACTGTCAGATATCAGAGAGGTGATACATATGACAATACGGGAAGAACTTGAAAAAATGGAGCGGGAAACATTAAGCCCTTATGCAACGCTCAGTGTGAACACGAAAGGCAGGGAACGCGGGGAAGAACAGTGCGATGTCCGGCCTGTTTTTCAGCGAGACAGGGACAGAATCCTGCATTGTAAGGCATTCCGGCGGTTGAAGAATAAGACACAGGTTTTTCTGACACCGAAGGGAGATCACTATAGGACAAGACTTTCCCATACCTTAGAGGTATCGCAGAATGCGAGAACAATTGCAAAAGCACTGCGTCTGAATGAAGATTTGGTGGAAGCAATCGCATTGGGACACGATATGGGGCATACGCCGTTTGGCCATGCCGGAGAGTATGTGTTAAACGAAATCTGTGAAGACGGATTCCGGCACAACGAGCAGAGTGTCCGTATCGTGGAAAAACTTGAGAAAAACGGCATGGGCTTAAACCTGACATGGGAAGTGCGGGATGGCATTTTAAATCATCAGTCCAAGTCCATGCCACATACTTTAGAGGGAAAAGTTGTCCGCTTATCAGATAAAATCGCCTATGTTTACCATGACGTGGATGATGCGATCCGTGCAGAGATTCTGACGGAGGATGATATTCCGTTAGAGATCCGGAAAACATTAGGTTTTACCACAAAACAGCGCTTAAATACACTCATACATAACGTGATCATGAACAGCATGGATCAGGATGACATCCGGATGTCAGCAGATATTCAGGAAGCCATGTTTGAGCTGCGCCATTTTATGTTCGATCATGTATACACAAATCCAATTGCCAAGGGTGAGGAAGTGAAGGCTAAGGCAATGATCCGGCAGCTCTTTGGATTCTACAAAGACCACATTGAGTTTCTGCCGGAAAAATACCTCGCCATGCTTGATGAAGGGGAAAAGACGGAGCGTGTGATCTGCGATTACATCGCAGGTATGACCGACCAGTACGCCATCACCAAATTCAGCGAATACTTCCTGCCGCAGGCCTGGCAGGTAGACGGATACTAAGCCAATATAGCCTGCGGCGTGGGAAGGTTGATGGGTATTATAGACAATTGCGAAACTCATAACGACCTAAATTGAATTGTGAGAAATTGACAAAAGACATGAAAGACATTGGGGAGCCGCCGGCACTTAGAAGGCAGATACAACGGTAAGTTGTGTCTGGCTTCTTAGTACCGTTGCGAGCGACACATAGCGAAAGCGTGTCTTGAATGTTTTTGTTAATTTTGAACAATTTAAAGAAGACTATGAGGAGTTTCGCAATTGGCTAATAGATATTAAAACGAAAGGAGGACACGCAGTATGCCATATTTTTCGGATGATATAATTGAAGAAGTGCGTTCCAGAAATGATATCGTGGATGTAATCGGACAGTATGTGCATCTGACGAAAAAGGGAAGCACCTATTTTGGACTGTGTCCTTTTCATAATGAGAAAACAGGATCATTTTCTGTTTCTCCGAATAAACAAATGTACTACTGCTTCGGCTGTGGAGCCGGAGGGAATGTTTTCACGTTTATGATGCAGTATGAAAACTTTACCTTCGGGGAGGCAATGGAAGCCTTGGCGGACCGGGCGGGTGTTGCCCTGCCAAAGCAGGAATATTCTGCCGCACAGAAGAGAGAGGCAGATAAAAAACAGCGGCTGTTGGAGATCAACAAAGAGGCAGCCAGATATTTTTATACATTATTG
>OLNX01003201.1_pt1 | contig 11308 bp, 10 predicted proteins | sample 1672611 | NCBI WGS metagenome assembly OLNX01 (sample SAMEA3136705, study PRJEB25190) | human gut metagenome
GTGGCTTGCTATGATCATTCCCATAGCCGCCGCATTTGCCATCATCCTGTACTGGAACCTGAAGCCCGCACGCAAAGGAGCCTAGCGACAAAAGGCCCTTGCCCTTGCATTGCGGATTCCAGGCAGTGCGCATGTGCAAAAGGCACAATTTCACCTCCTAACTATAGATTTACCTTCCCTAGTGAGTGCTTCTAGCCGCTGATACGATGAATTCACCTTGTGGTATCTCACTCATGCAATTCGTCTAGCTGGAGGTGGCATGGCTAAAAACCTGGTCTTGTTTCCACGCCCGGCTCGCGATTCATTTGAATTGGCTCATAAAGCGCGGAAGGGCATCGCAAGGCAGTTCGAGGAGCTCTGGAAACAGGGATGGCCGCTGCAGGAGTACACAAAATCCGTTGAAGGAGCTCCTGACATCGAGGGCCATTGGTATGAATACGTTCCCTCTAGCTATGATGGGAGCGTAGAGGTTCCGCTGGTCGTGTCATTTCACGCTGGGCATTACTTTGCCTCTGCGCAGGTGTTTGATACCTGCTGGTGCGAAATAGCCGAGCGCGAGGGCTTCATCGTCGTGTTTCCCGAAGCACTCGCACATGGATGCTTTGGCTCCTCTGACGCGACGAGAAAGCTTGAGCCAGATCACGATGACGTCCGCTTTATCCTGGCGCTCCTTGATGATTTGCAGCAACGTTATTCCATCGATGCCTCGCGCTTGTATTTGCACGGAATGTCGCGCGGCGGCGTATTTGCCGCAGAGCTTACCTACCTTTTCGGCTCAAGGTTTGCAGGATTGGGAAGTTCGTGCAGCCTGACGATGTCGGCCATTCTCGATTCGCTCGAGGTCGAAGAGGGCACCGACTTGGCTCCCATGCCCATCATTCAGATGCGATCTGCTTTCGATGCGGTTGTTCCGTACCGAGAACGCAATCCCTCGGAGCTCGTCAACAAAAATCGTCATTTCTGGATGGAGCGTAATGAATGCGAGGGCATGCCGGAACTGCACATAGGTAGCCGTGAGCTCGTAGCGTACTACCGGGGGACAAAAGCGGACTATGTCCTTCGCGAAAGCGCTTTCCATAACCATTACGAGGCCATTTCCGATGCGGAGGATTGCTGGTCCCTCTTCTCGACCGTGCGGCGCGCGGCAGACGGAAGCATCGAGCGCATAGACGGAGGGCTCGAGTTTGAACCTGACGTCAAGGCGATTGCGATTGGCGACATGAGCTCCCATGCGCTTGTTGATGGAAAGCTCGTGTCCACGGGAGCCATGATTCGCCAGTATCGCGATGTGAATGCGAGAAGGCGTGGGGGATTCCAGAGTCCGATTTGGGCAGAGGCCATCGCTCGGGAACTAGACGGCAAGGACATGCACGTCTACTACTACGCGCCCGTGAGCTTTGTTGGGCTGGCGTTTGGCCTCGAGGCCATCGTCGATGATGACAGAGCGACCATAACGATGCCGGACGGCTCGAACGTCGAGTTTGTCAGGGGGAGCTCGGCGGCAATCGTGGGAAACCGCGTGCGCAATATGGGGCAAGCGGCGCGTGACGTTGACGGCAATTTCTGCATACCCATCGACTGGTTTGCGGAATTCGCCATGGGCTTATGCACTGCGGAGAAAGATGGCGTCTTGTACATAGCAGATCACCAAGTGGTCTTGACGAGCACTTTTGCTGCAATTATTCGCGAGATTATCGGCTGGGGCGCATAGCGGCGATACGCAGAAATGGGGGAGAACATGACAACCGAGCTTCCTTTGCGGGACTTGACGATTGGAGGTCTGCTCCGCCGTACGGCGCTGCAGTACCCCGAGAATATCGCAATGATGTCTGGCGAAGAAACATGGACTTATTCTCGTTTTGATCAATGTGCCGACCTTGCGGCTCGCAAGTTGCTGACGGCTGGCATAAAGCCGGGTGACCACGTCGGGCTTTGGACGGATACGGAGCCAGAGGAGGTTGTCCTCTACTATGCCCTGGCTCGGATTGGCGCAATCACCTGCTTTATCAATACCTGCATTTCTCCCTCTGACCTTGGGAAGATAATAAAGAGAAGCGATATAGAGCACATGCTCGTAGGTTGGGGATATCAAGAGACGAACTTCCCGCGCATTGTCCGCAAGCTCAAGGATGAAGGCGCGATCGACGGCGTCCGGAGTGTCCTCCTGATTTCTCAGAAAGGCGACACCTGCGGCTTCGAGCACTATGGATCACTCGCCCCTTCGTCGCTCGAGGCACTCCAGGGCGCAGAGGACGGAGTAAACCCTCAAGACACCGCTCAGATTCTATATACAAGCGGCACGACTGCCTTTCCCAAAGCGGTTATGGGGAGTCATTTCAGTCGCGTGAACTGCGGCATCACGCAGACGCGCGACATGGGAGCGACTGAGTCTGATCGCTTCTGCTCGATACTGCCGCTTTTCCATTGCTTTAGCCTTTCCGTCAATGTCATGGCTGCTTGCGCAGTGGGCGCCTGCCTCGTTCTCCCCAAGACGCGGCACACCATAGATATCCTTCGCGCGATGGAAGCTGGCAAGTGCACGATGCTGAGCGGGACGCCAGCGATTCTCCGGGCAATTATCAGGTCTCCTCATTTTGGCGAATTTGACGTCCAGAGCGTGCGCGTGGGCGTAATCGGCGGATGCGCGTATGCGCCCGAACTCTTCTTCGAGATCGAAGAGGCGTTTGGAATGACGTTGCTCTCGAGCCTGGGAGCTACGGAAGCTACAGCGGGGTTCACGATATCCTATCTGGACGATTCCGAAGAGGTCAGGTCAACCACCCTCGGCCATTTCATGGATCATCTTGAGGGCAAGATCGTCTCGCTTGAAAGGGGCGAGAGGGTTCCCGCAGGCGTCGAGGGAGAAATATGCGTTCGTGGCTATGAGGTTATGCAAGGATACTATGGCCAGCCCGAAGAGACTGCAAAGGCCATCGATGCCGATGGCTGGCTGCATACGGGCGACCTCGGCCTTATTGATGAGAACGGAAACTTGCGGATAACGGGGCGCATAAAAGACCTAATCATACGCGGTGGCGAGAATATCAGCCCAGCAGAGATCGAACTTGTTGCGACATCGCGTCCCTGCGTTGATGCGGCGCGAGCAGTGGGCGTACCGGACGAGCACTACGGAGAGGAAATCTGCCTATGCGTGATTCCCGCTGATGGGGGTTGCGATGAGACAGTCCTCCGAGAGGAACTCAAAGATCTCCTGCCCGGATTCAAGATGCCGCGGTACATCCTCATGCTCGACGGTTTTCCCGTTTCGGGCACAGGAAAGGTTCAATCGGGCAGGCTGAAGAAGATGGCGGCGAGAAGCCTCGGCCTTTGTGGTTGAACCTGCCATTCCACAGCTTCTTAGACCTCGTAGTCGCGCTGCCTAATCATGCCGAGGGCAGCATGGGCGGGTTTTTTGCCGATGCGTTGCCAAGCGGGGTTTTGCGAGGGGCTGCATGAAGTGCAAATTGCACAACGAGAGCCTTGCAAAAGCGACATATTCACACATGTGTGCATCAACGACATTTATTCGAGCAATCATGTTCTTCGGGCAAATTGATAGCCGGTTCCTATTCAACATAATTTAGTAGTGAAGGACAGGCTATGCCACTACTGCTGATTTGAAAGACTGTTCTTCCTCGCGTTTCGGAGTTTACCTGGGCGATATGCCCAACTCATTTGGGATTGGTTACCGCCAACTGGGGTTGAGAGGAGGTATGTCACATGGCAAACACCGCTGGCAAGAGGTACTTCTGCGAGAAGTGCGGAGTCGAGTTCATTGTAACGAAAAGCGGAGATGGGACTTTGGTCTGTTGTGGTCAGCCTATGACTCTTAAGGCCAAAAAGGAAGAGAAGTAATAGGAGGTTGACGACAAATGGCAGCTGCACGAGACAAATTCGTATGTACCAAATGCGGTACGGAAGTTCTTTGCACCAAGCCGGGTGAGGGAAATCCGGAGTGCTGCGGAGAGCCCATGGAATATCAAAGGCCCAAGGAGCTTGCAGCGGCTGACTAAACGCTATGCCTACATCTGACGAACCTTGCGATTGCCAAGGCCGTGCAGATAAGGAAGTTCTTTTGTACATGCACGTTTTAGGAATTAGGCCGTTGGGTTATTTAGGAGGATAGGAAATGAGCGAAAACAGACCAATTGCTCTTGACGGTGTTAAGGTGCTCGACCTTACAGATATCAAGGGACAGTTCTGCGGAAAGCTTATGGCTTCGCTTGGTGCAGAAGTCATCAAGATCGAGAAGCCGGGTGGAGATGCTGAGCGCATGCTTCCTCCGTTTGCAGACAACGTACCGGGTCCCGAGAACAGCCTCTGGTATGCGTCTTGGAACACGAACAAGAAGAGCATCACTCTCGATATCGAGAGCACGCAAGGCAAGGAGATCTTCAAGAAGCTCGTCGAGGACGCCGACTTTGTCATCGAGTCCTTCACGCCTGGCTATATGGAAAGCCTAGGGCTTGGATACGACGAGCTCGAGAAGATCAACAAGAGCGTCATCATGACCTCGATTACGCCGTTTGGCCAATATGGTCCGTATAGCAAGTACAAGGCATCTGACCTTACTATTAACGCCATGTCCTGCCTGCTCTTCCTGATAGGCGAGAGGGATGGATCCCCGGTCAGAATTGCCGTTCCCCAAGCGTACACGCTTGCTGGTGCAGAGGGCTTTGGCGGATCGATGATTGCCTACTATTACCGCACGCAGACTGGAGAAGGCCAGCATGTGGATGTCTGCATGCGCGATGCCTATCTCAAGACGACGATTAGTATGCTTCCCGATTACGAGATTGGCGGGCGCATCTGCCATAGGGCTGGCGGTTATTGGAACATCGTGCGAGATCCCGGCAACAAGTGCATCTGGCCTTGCAAGGATGGCTCGGTCACGCTCAGGTTGCATGGCGGCACGTTTGCGGCGAACACGAACAGGGCTCTGTATGAGTGGATGGAGAGCGAGGGCTATGCCACCGAAGAGCTCGAGAGCGTAGATTGGGACAACTTCGACCTCGATAAGGTCGACCAGGGCTTCGTTGACAGGTTCGAGGAAGCCATTGGCAAGTTCTTCCTCACGAAGACTCGTGACGAGCTTAACAAGACCTGCTTCGAAAAGAACATCATGCTTCTTCCGAACCTGGACATCGACGAGGTCTTCGATAATCCGCAACTTGAGTCCAGGGATTATTTCCAGAAGGTGGATGAGTTTGGCAAGACCGTGGAGTATCCGGGCGCTTTCCTGAAGGCAAGCGAAACTCCGCTGCTCCCCATAGTCCCAATGCCGGAGGTCGGCTCTTTCAACGAAGAAGTTTACGTCAATCGTCTTGGCTATTCTGCTGCCGATCTTGCAGCTATGGCCGCCGAGAAAGTCATTTAAGGAGGGCACCATGGAAAGAAAGGCGCTTGAAGGCATCAAGATTCTTGACTTCACCTGGGTTGCTGCTGGACCTCTGACCACCATTCCCTTTGCAAAGTACGGAGCAACGGTTCTCAAGGTCGAGTCCATGAAGAAGCCGGACGGAGTCAGGGCAACCCCGCCGTTCCTCAAGAGCAAGACCGGTGGCCCCAACAGGTCGCTCAACTTCTCCAATGATAATGCGAACAAGTACTCCATGTGTCTCAACCTGAAGTCCGAAGAGGGCCGCGAAATTGCCAAGGAGCTTGTCAAGTGGGCCGACGTCGTTGCAGAGAATATGCGACCAGGTGCAATGGACAGGATGGGACTCGGATACGACGTCCTCAAGGAGATCAACCCGGGTATCATCATGTTCCGTTCCAGCATGAACGGACAAACCGGCCCGGAGAGCACGCTGGCGGCAACCGGAACGGAGCTCCAGGGCTATTCTGGATTTACCAACCTGACGGGCTTCCCCGACAAGCCTCCTGTTCTTCCGTATGGCGCGTATACGGACCTTATCGTGCCGTCGCTCGGCGTGGGAATGATCTGCGCTGCGCTTGCCTATCGCGATAAGACGGGCAAGGGCCAGATGCTTGACCTTTCCCAAAACGAGGCTGCACTCCAGTACCTCACTCCGGCATTCCTCGACTATTCGGTTAACAATGTTGTCGAGACACGCAATGGCAACAAGTGCGACTACGCATGCCCCCATGGCGTGTACCAGTGCGCAGGCGACGACAGGTGGGTCACGATCTGCGTTTTCAACGAGGACGAGTGGAAGTCTCTCGTCAATGTCATGGGCGATCCTGCATGGGCATCCGATCCCAAGTTTGCCACCCTCGTCGACCGCAAGCACAACGAAGACGAGCTCAACGAGCTCATTACCGAGTGGACGAAGACGAAGACGAACGAAGATATCATGACGGAGCTTCAGGCCGCAGGTGTTGACTCGGGTTGCGTCTGGACTGCTGCTGATATCTTCACCGAGCCCCAAATGGTGGAGAGAGGGTACCTCACCAAGCTCGAGATTGATGATGACGTGTTCATGTCTCACCAGGGCCTCTCGTATCAGATGAGCAAGACGCCCTATGCCACCACCAAGGTTGGCCCGTCCATTGGCGAAGACACCGATTATGTCGTTCAGAATATTCTCAAGATGGACGATGAGGAGTTTGTCGAGCTGTATGCCAAGGGCGTGTTCGACTAATTGCTTCGAATTTCGAGCTCTTGATCGCTCTAGCTGTTCCCGGCCGGTGAGTCTGGCCGGGAACAGCTGTATTGAAAGTGTAGGCATATGATATGGCCGCGCTGCTTCTTATCGGAAGGGCCGGCTACTGATAGCGAGGTTGAATCATGGAGTACTTCGAGCTCAATAACGGCGTCTCCCTTCCTGCGTTGGGTACCGGCACCAATACCTTCGGTCGCGATGATGACGACCTCAGGAGCGCTCCCACTGGCAACTTTACTGCCATGGAAGATGCCATACGCTGCGGGTACGAGCTTTTTGATTGTGCCATGAGCTATGGTAACGAGGAGGGCCTCGGAACATGCCTTGCAGAAAGCGGTATTCCTCGCGAGAGGTTCTCGATTCTCAACAAGATCAGGAACAGCGCCCCTTACAACGTCTCTCCAGAAAGCATTCGCCAATGCGTCAAGGATAGTCTGGCGCGCATGAGGACGGATTATTATGATCTGTTTCTCGTGCACCAAGCCATCGATCCGGAGATTGCGAAGGTAGGCGGATCGATGGACGTGGAGAGGACCGTCGCGCTTTACCACGAGCTGGAGCACATGTACGAGGAGGGCGTCTTTCGCGCAATCGGTGTCGCGAACTTCAACAAGGAGCAATTGGAGGTCTTGATCGAGAATTGCTCGATAGTGCCCGCCGTGAACCAAATTCGCTATAACCCCGCATGCCGTAACATCGAGACAGTGGAGTTTTGCAAGGATAACGGGATTATTCCAATGGCCCACTCGCCACTTAACTTCGAGTACGCTCTTTTCAAGGTCGACGAGGCAAAGAAAGCCGAATATAGGGCAAAGGCATCTGAGATTGGTGAGAAGTACGGAAAGTCGTGGGTTCAAGTGCTCTTGCGGTGGAATTACCAGTATGGCGTCTGCTCCATCCCCAAATCCTCCAATCCGGCAAACCAGAAGGCGAACCTGGATATTTTCGATTTCGAATTGACGCAAGATGAGATGGATTCGCTTTTCTAAAATGATGCGCTGCGCAGCTTGTTGAGAGTGCGGCCGAAGGGCCATGCTCCTATCTCGAAACGGACTATGCGAAATGGACGAACGCACGGTATTCGAAAACGCCAACGTGATTACGATGGATGAGGCGACGCCATGCTCGAATGGCGTCGTCGTCGCATCTGGTCGAATCGTATCTCTCGACCCGGATTCCGCGTCCGATTGCCTCAACCGCATTGATTGCCAGGGCAAGACAATGATCCCGGGTCTTGTGGACACGCACATTCATTTGCATGCCTATGCCAAGAAATGCGTGGGAAACGACCTGTCGTTGATTGACGGCCTGACAATCGAGAAAGTGAGAGCATATATCTCGGACCTGTGCTCGAAGGCCGATTCTGGCGAGTGGATCACGATATTTGGATACGATCCGTATCGTATTGCCGGGCAGGAGCTCTTGACGCGTTGGGATATCGATGAGGTCTCGAGGAATAATCCCGTGCGCATGTACCATCGTTCGGGTCAGGGCCAGCTATGCAATAGCCACGCTCTAGAGCTCATGGGCATCAGCATCGAGTCTGAAGACCCGGATGGGGGAATGATAGATCGCGTCATCCCATCTGGAGAGCCTTCCGGAATGCTGTATGGAATGGACGGCTATATTTCTGCCTTCGTGCCCACGGCCAAAAGGCCTGAGATGCAGGAGGCCGCAACCCGAGCCGGCGAGATGCTGGCAAAGGCGGGAATCACGTGCGTTCACGACGCGACGCTTCGCAATACCTTCGAGAGGCTGGAAACGCTCGAGCGGTGGCATGAGCAAGGGGCCCTCCCTCAAAGGCTCCGTTGCATGATAGGCATAGACGAGTTTCTGGCCAATCGAGATAGCCTTTCGAGGCGTTTCGAGGATCATGGATCTTTCTATGGAGTGAAGATCATCCTCAACGAGATCAGAGGCAGGCTCAATATAGAGAGGGGACAGCTCAAGGATTATCTCGTCGCTCTCGAGGAGGCATCTGTTCCGGGGATGATCCATTGCGTAGACGAGCTGCAGCTCGAGGTGGCTCTTGACGCCATCGAGGCGGCAAGGAACGCTTTCCCTGGCAGAAACGTTCCCCATAGGATAGAGCACGCCTCCCTATGCAGCGACCAGATGATAGAGCGCATGGCCGCGCTTGGAGTATACGCCTCATCTCAACCGGGCTTTCTCTACTATAGTGGCGAGCGTTATCTAGACACGATAGACGAGGGCGGCATTCAGGAGCTCTATCGGTTCCGCTCCTTGAGGGACGCGGGCGTCAATGTCTCGTTTAGTTCTGATGCCCCCATTTCTCCCGTAAGGCCTTTCAAGGGAATATACTCGGCCGTGACGAGACGATCTGAGAAGGGGCGTGTCGTGCTGGGCTCCGAGCAGCTCTCGGTTATGGACGGGCTCAGGATGTACACGATAAACGGTGCGCGGGCAATGGGGATGGATGGCGAGATCGGTAGCCTCTCCTGCGGAAAACGCGCGGATATGGTTCTACTGAGCTCGAATCCCCTGTCCTGCGACCTATCGACACTCGAAAGCATAGAAGCCGAGATGACGGTCATAGGCGGAAGGACGATATGGCAAGCATCGGCATAACATTCGCCGATGCCGGCGGAAGCAATACGTCGTTTCTCGCAAGTCTCCTGCGAGATGCTGGCGCAATCGAACTTGAGCTTTCCGAGGCGGCTAATGGCAACGGGCCTTTTTCCTGCGACGTGATTCTGGATTGCGGGCAGCTTGATTTCGATTGCCTGCGCGCTCGAAATGAGCGCATTATTCTCGTTTCGATAACCGGGTTTGGTCTTTCGGGGCCATGCAAGGACTGGAAGGCTGATTCGTATATCGCAGCAGCTGCAGGCGGGAGCATGCATATGTGCGGAGAAGCCGATAAAGCTCCCATTGCGCCGGCAGGAGCCCAGGCCGAAAAGATTGCAGGGCTGTTTGCGGCAAATGGCGTAATGCTTGCGCTGTTTGAGCGGGAGACAACGGGAAAGGGCAAGCACCTGGACATTTCCATGCAAGAGGCAGTCGCCGGTGCCCTGGACCTGGTTCTCGTTCAGCATTTCTATTTCAATCAAAATCCGTGTAGGTCCGGATCGATGGCATGGGGCAAGCAGAACTTCATCATCCCCTGTTCGAACGGCCATATCATGGTGCATATCCGGCAATCGGACTGGGTAACCATCGTGGATTGGATGGCGGGCGATGACGCCGCCGGAGATCTTCTGGACTCATGCTGGCTAGATGAGAAGTATAGGCACGAGAACCTGTCTCATGTGGTTGAGGCCATGGCGGCTTGGGGAAGGCAGCACACGAAAGAGGAGCTGTTCGAGACAGCTCAGCTCATGCGCATGCCGTGGGCCATGGTCGAAGAAGGCGCATGGGGGCAGGCATGAAACCGCTTGATGGAATAAGGGTCCTCGATTTCACCTGGGTGCTTTCGGGCCCCTTTGCGACAAGGCTGCTCGCCGATTACGGAGCCGAGGTGATAAAGATACAGAGCCTCGTCACGAGCAAGACGCCCCAAGCCAACAATGACCCCTACACGTGCACGTGGAATAGGAACAAGCGAAGCATAACTCTTGACATGGGCAAACCGGAAGCAAGGGAGCTCTTCTTCGAGCTTGTGCGAATTAGCGATGTGGTGATAGACAATTTCTCCCCGCACGTATTCGATGACTGGGGGATTGATTATGGTCTTCTCAGCGATGTCAATCCTGGAATAGTGCAGGCCCAGATATCCGCAGCGGGGCATAGTGGCGATATGCGGGACATCTCGCTATTCGGGCCTGGCGTGCAGGCGATGGCGGGTCTTACGGCTCTCACATCCTATGGGGATGGGGAGCCGATGGGCATCGGATTTGCCTATGCAGACCATGTCATGGGTCTTTACGCGTCATTCGAGATACTAAAAGCGCTATATGCGCGAAGGCTTACAGGCAAGGGGGCGTACATCGATATTTCGGGCATAGATGCGACGAAGTGCGTTCTCGATACGAAGGCGCCTGCGCATGCCTATACCGTGAAATGCGAAGATGGCAAATGGTGTGCGATTTCTCCAGCTGACGAGCGCGAGCTTGCGGTGGCAAAGGGCTTGGAAGGCAAATTCGATTCTGAAGGCCTTGTTCATGCGCTTCAGCATGAGCATATAGCGGCCAGCGTCGTGATGGACAGCCATGATCTTTTCTCGAGCGCGCAGTTACGCGCGAGAAACTGCTTCGAAACCATAGAGCATCCGGTTATTGGAAAGATGCTCTTTGACCGAACCCCAATTAGAACGGCTCCCGATGAGCCATGTGAGGCATTTGCTTCCCCGCAGCTTGGCGAGGCGAATGAATACGTATTCAAGGAGCTGCTCCACATGGGCGAGCCTACGTATAAGCGCTGTGTCGAAGATGGCATCATTGCATAGGCTAAGACAGCTAGACAACTACGTAAAATGAATAAACGCTCATGCTGTATATGCAAAGCCGAGTTTTCGTCTTTGTCTTCGGCAGAAAAAGCTCCTATCGAGAAAACAGCTTGTTTTGAACAAATGAGCACGCAATGCTTTGTATGGACAAAAAATAGGTAATATCAATATTTGACTATTTATTTGCATAACCCATCTATATATAAAAGATGTGTAGTCTAGTCACTCGTCTCTAGATGCGAGGCGAGCGTCTGATAAGTGAACCAAGGAGGATCCC
>OLNX01003209.1_pt1 | contig 11280 bp, 9 predicted proteins | sample 1672611 | NCBI WGS metagenome assembly OLNX01 (sample SAMEA3136705, study PRJEB25190) | human gut metagenome
AATCAGTTTTCCATTGACAATCCGGTCGATACCGGCAGTGCGGGTGTTTATGAAGTGACATACACTGCGACAGCGGAGGATGGGCAGACAAGCTCCGTCCGCCTGATCGTCTGTGTAAACGAATAGGGGGGATCCAGATGGGAGAATACGACAGAACAGGAAACGGGCAGAGCAGCAAAACAGACTGGGATCTCCGAAGTATCCTGTGCGACATTGCAAAAAACTGGTGGGTCATCCTTCTGATTGCCTGTTCGGCGGCAATGATAACCTATACTGTGATGGCGACCGTACACAAAGACCGGTATACGGTAAAAACCACATTTGCCGTTATGGGACGCGGGGTGGATGCCAATGCGGCATCGAGCCTGTCGGCCACATATGAGATGGCACAGAAATTTGAAGCAATTCTGGAAAATACGATTTTGAAGAAAAAAGTGATGGAGGAGCTCAGCCTGTCCTCGTTTCCGGCAAAAATGAATGCTTCCATTGTGCCGGAATCCAATCTGATGGAGCTGTCTGTGACCGCAGATTCGCCGGAAATGGCATTTCGGATCTTAAAGTCGGTACTGAACAATTATACGAGCATTTCCGACTATATTATTCCGAATGTAGTGTTGGAGACACTGCAGCAGCCGCAGGTTTCCGGTGTGCCATCGAACCAGATTCCGACCAAAAAGTATGCCGCGACCGCATTTCTTGCGGCAGCCCTTGCTATGGCGGCACTCATCGGACTCTTTTCCTTTCTGCGGGATACCGTCAAAAATGAGGCAGAATTCACCCGCAAAATCGATGCGGACCTGCTGGGCGTTGTGTATCACGAAAAGAAGAAGAAAAACAGCTCCATGCTGATTACCAATCCGGCGCGGAGCTTTCTGTATGTGGAATCCTTAAAGCGTATTGCATCGCGTGTGCGGGGGCGTCTGGACCGAAAAGGCGGAAAAGTGCTGCTGGTGACCAGTGTGGCGGAAAATGAAGGAAAATCGACCCTTGCGGCAAATCTGGCGCTTGCTCTTGCAGAAGAGCAGAACCGTGTACTGCTTTTGGACTGCGATTTCCGACAGCCGGCGTTACATAAAATCTTTGAGATTCCGGAAAAAGACGGAAAGGATTTCGGAAAGGTTGTCCTCGGAAAAGAGTCGGCATCCGGCGTTTTTGAGAAACACAAGGATACCAACGTATATACCGGAATCTGCCGTAATCGTCTGGAAGAGCCGTCGCTTGCAATCGGCGGTGAGATTTTCCACCGGATTCTGGAGACATGCCGGACCAATATGGACTACATTATTCTGGATACGCCGCCGATGGGAATGACGGCGGATGCAGAAGAGCTTGCAGAGTATGCCGATGCGGCAGTTCTTTCCGTGCGGCAGGACGGCGTACTGACGAGGGATATCAACGATGCGATTGATGCATTGAACCAGAAAGAGGAAAAAGTGATCGGCTGTGTATTTGGAAATGTTTACCCGGGATTCGGTGAGCGGATCGGCAACAGCTACGGTTATGGATATGGATACGGCACCTACAGCAGGGCAGAACGATAAGAGGGAGCAAAGAGCATGAGCAGAGAAACGTATGAAACCTATTCGGCGGAACCGGAGAAAATCGATCTGATCGCCTTTCTGGCAGAATATTTCCAGGCATTCCGAAAATTCTTTTTGGGCGTGCTGATTCTTGTGATCCTCATGGGAGGCGGCTCCTTTCTGACGGCAAAGCTGCGGTATCAGCCCATGTATGAGGCATACACCTCATTTGTGGTCGGATCAAACCGCGCGGTCGGCTATTCCTATTATGACAATGTGACGGCGCAGCAGCTTGGAAAAACCTTTCCTTATATCGTAACAAGCGGTGTATTAAAGGATGTTGTAGCACGGGATCTTCAGGTGGGAGCAGTGACATCCCAAATTGAGGCGAGCGTGATGGAAAACACCAACCTGTTCACAATTCGCGTAAAAGATTCTTCACCGGATACGGCATATCGCGTACTTCAGTCCGTCATTACCAATTATCCGGAGGTAGCAGAGTACATAATCGGTGCGACAACGCTGACGGTGGTAGACGACAGCGGCGTACCGGTATCCCCGATCAACAGCCAGGATGCGGTACATGCCGGAATGATCGGAGCAGCGGCGGGACTTGCCGTTGCACTGCTTTTGGTCTTCATCTATGTGAGAACAAGAAAAACAATTCGCCAGGCAGATGACGTGAAAAAGCTGACGAACGCAGCGTTCCTTGGAAATCTGCCGGAGGCGAAAATCAAGAAACGAAGCAACGTAAAAGAACAGACCATCACGATCTGTAACCCCAAAGTGCCGGATTCCTTCAAAGAAGCAATGCAGCTCATCCGGACAAGAACAGAGGACGGGCTTGGAAAAGCCGACTGTCCTGTTTTGCTTGTGACAAGCTCTGTGCCGGGAGAGGGAAAGACAACCGTTGCCGTGAATCTCGCAGAAGCATTCGCAAAGAAGAAGTACCGCGTAGTGCTGCTGGACGGAGATCTGCGAAATCCGTCGGTATTGAAGTGTATCGGACTTTCCGAGCGGAAGGGACGTGGAATCATAGGAGTGCTGAAAGGACAGATCAGCCTGGATGAGGCACTTACCGATTATCGGGATCTGTCGCTGAAAATTCTGCCGGGTGTCGGAAGTACACAAAATCCGGCCGGCCTGCTGCGTTCCGCGCGGATGAAAACGCTGATCGAAGAATTGAAAGAGGATGCGGATCTTCTGATTATTGATACGCCGCCGTGCGGAGTACTGTCGGATGCATCCCTTTTGGGCGGAATTGCAGATTCTGCAGTTCTTGTCGTACACCAGGGAACTACCAAGGACCGTGAAGTACAGCGGGCACTGGAATTCTTCGAGGATTCGCAAATTCCGGTCTGCGGCTATGTACTGAACGGCGTGCCGGAGGGTGCGACAGGCTACGGATACAGCACCTATGGCGGTTATGGCTACGGAAAATATGGTTATGGTTACGGAAAGTACGGCTATGGAAAAGAAAAAGAAGGCCGGAAAAGTAACCAGTCGGTGAAAGAATAGGGGGAAGAAAACATGAGGGAATCTGGAATTTATCAAATGTATCTGAAAAATCTGCTGGACCGGCTGCTTGCACTGGTTGGAACGGCAGCACTGTCGTGGTTGCTGATTTTGCTTGGCATAGCGATCCATCTCGATTCGCCGGGACCGATTTTCTTCCGGCAGAAGCGGGCAGGAAAGAACGGCACGTATTTTTACATATATAAATTCCGCACGATGCGTATCGATACCCCACATGATATGCCGACCCATATGCTGAATAATCCCGATCTTTTCATCACAAGAGTCGGACGGTTTCTCCGGAAAACATCCCTCGATGAGCTGCCACAGCTCTTTAATATCCTGAAGGGCGATATGGCGCTGGTTGGCCCGCGTCCGGCACTCTGGAATCAGTATGACCTCCTTGTGGAGCGTGAGCAGTACGGCGCAAACAGCGTCCGTCCGGGTCTTACCGGATGGGCACAGATCCATGGACGGGATGAGCTGCCGATCCGGCAAAAAGCTGAACTGGATGGATATTATGTGCACCATATCCAGCTCAAAATGGATCTGGAATGTCTCTGGAGAACAGCAGGAGCCGTACTGCGGCAGGATGGAATTCACGAAGGCAGACTGGAAAAACAGCAGATGAAGGGTGCAAAAGAGGTTGTGAAGGTTGGAAAATAGAAGAAGATAAAAAAGATAGAAAAAGACAGAGAAAGATAGAAAAACAGCAAAAGATAGAAAAAGTAGTAAAAGACAGCAAAAGATAGAAAAAATAGCAAAGATAGCAAAAGATAGGAAGAAACGGGCAGGATGTTTTTGGGAAGGAAAGCATGCTGCCTCGTTTTACATAGAAGCTGGAAAATAATGAGAAAAGTAATTGCATATTGATTGAAAGATGATATAATTTATAAAGAAAATAATGAAATTAGTAATGAAACAATGCGGAATATTACACCGAAACAGGAAAGAAAAATGAAAAAACGAATTCTAATTGTAACCAATCATTCGTATATGTTCTGGCAGTTTCGCAAAGAATTGGTGGAAGCCTTGCAGAAAGAGCATGAAGTGATTCTTGCCATGCCATTTGTCGGGCATGAAGAAGATTTTCGGAAAATGGGAATCGAGTGTATTCCCGTATCCATGAACCGACGTGGCGTGAATCCTTTTGCCGAGGCAAAGCTGTTGCGGGACTATAAGCGGCTTCTGCAAAAAATCAGCCCGGACTTTGTGCTTACATATTCCATTAAACCAAATATCTATATGGGTCTGCTCTGCAGTTGCAAAAAGATTCCCTATTATGCCAACGTACAGGGACTTGGAACTGCATTCCAAAAACCAGTACTGGCCGGATTTGTTACGGTACTGTATCGAATCGCTTTCCGAAAAGTAAAATATGTCTTTTTTGAAAATAAAGAAAACGCCCGCGAATTTGGCGAACGAAACATCGTATCGGCAGATCGTCAGGTTGTTCTGCCCGGTGCGGGAATTAACCTGGAAAAATACAAAATGGAACCTTACCCGAATCACAGCCGTGTCCATTTTCTGTATCTCGGACGAATCATGAAAGAAAAAGGAATAGAAGAACTCTTTTATGCCGTTCGGCGGCTGAAAGAAGAAAACGAAGACTTTGTCCTTGATCTGGCCGGATTCTTTGAAGATATCTACAAAAAGCAGGTAGAAGAACTGGAACAGCTTGGAATCGCCCATTTTTACGGCTTTCAGTCAGACCCGCGCCCATTTTATGCAGAAGCAGACTGTGTCGTTCTTCCCAGCTATCATGAAGGCATGAGCAACGTCCTCCTGGAAGCAGCGGCAACCGGCCGCCCTGTTATCACAAGCAATATCCCGGGCTGCCGGGAAAGCGTAGAAAATGGAAAAAGCGGTCTGCTGGTTGAAGTAAAAAACAAAGAGATGCTGTATCAGGCAATGAAAAAGATGCTGCATTGCAGCAGAGAAGAACGGGAAAAAATGGGTAAAGCAGGAAGAGAGAAGATGAAAAGAGAGTTTCGGAAGGAAGCTGTGGTGGAGAGAACGGTGAGAAGTCTGGAGTAAGATGAAAGAGGAAAGAGAAAATTTTAGTAAGACAAAAGGAGAAATGTAAAAGATGTCCATAACGAATTATTGGTTTCAATTAATCTGGCTTTTGACAGTAGGAATGGTTCTGGCAATATCTCTGCCGAAAAAGCAGGAAATCGTTATGGGAAGGATAGAAGAAAGATGGCAGATAGCACCGGCAGTGTTTCTAGTGGTTCCATATATATTGGCGGCAACACTAAGATCCGATAATTTTGGAGATACCTATGCCTACCGAAGTGTCTTTAGAGAAGCACCTAGTAAAATAGCTGCGCTTCCACTCTATCTCGAGGGAATAAAAAAAGATAAAGGTTTTTCGGTCTTAATTGTGATTATAAAAGCTCTTATTGGAAATTCACCTATTCTGTTTTTCATGTTCATAGCTACTGTGCAAATGTTATGTATGGCATTTATTTATCGAAAATATAGTGAAAACTATTGGATGAGTATTTTTGTTTTTGTTGCGGGAACAGACTATATGTCTTGGTGTCATAATGGTATCCGACAGTTTTTGGCAATTGCCATTATCATGGCAGGATTTCCATTACTGCTAAAAAGAAAATATATACCACTGATAGCAATTATTCTATTAGGAGCGACATTTCATGCGTCAGCATTGCTTATGATCCCGATCATTTTTATTGTGCAGGGAAAGGCATGGAATAAAAAGAGTGTGCTGTGCATTTTGGGATGTATTTTAATATTAATATTTGTAAATCAGTTTACAGATGGAATGAACAATATACTATCAAATACACAATATTCTAATATGGTAGCGGATTGGAAAGAGTGGGAAGATAACGGAACTAATCCGATCAGGGTATTTGTCTATTCCATTCCCATGATTTTATCTATTATTGGACGTAAGCAAATCAAAGAAGCAGACAATCCGGTAATTAATATTGTGACAAATTTCTCGATTTTGACCAGTGTAATTGCAATGGTGTCTATGAAAACTTCTGGAATATTTATAGGACGATTGATTTCATATGGATCTATGTATTCTGCATCCATTTTACTACCTTGGGAAATTGAAAATATTTTTACGAGAAATTCAACCATAATCATAAAAAGTGCTACTGTGTTAGGATATATTGGATTCTTTTATTATCAGATGCATTTTACATGGGGGCTTATATGAAAAATCCAGAAATTAGTGTAATTATGGGGATATACAATTGTGCAGATACGTTGTCAGAAGCGATTGAGTCTGTTTTAGGTCAGACGATGAGTGAATGGGAATTGATTATGTGCGACGATGGATCATCCGATGCAACGTCTGAAGTGGCAGAATTCTATATAAAAAAATATCCAGAAAGAATGGTATTGCTGAAAAATAAAGAAAATAGAGGACTTAACTATACCTTAAATCGTTGTTTAAAAATGGCAACAGGAAAGTATATTGCAAGAATGGATGGAGATGATATTTGTTTGCCAGAACGATTTGCGGTTGAGTATGAAATATTAGAAAAAGAAAAAGTAATTTCGATTGTAAGCACAGATATGGGGTATTTTGATGAGACAGGAATATGGGGGAATATAAGTCATCCTGAATATCCCAAGAAAGAGGATTTTTTGCATGGATCTCCGTTTTGTCATGCACCATGTATGGTGAGAAAAGAAGCATATGATGCGGTGAAAGGATATACAGAGAAAAAGCGTTTGTTGCGAGTAGAAGACTATCATTTATGGATAAAAATGTACGAGGTCGGATATAGAGGCAAAAATATTCCCAAACAGCTTTATCTTATGCGAGATGATAAAGCAGCATATAAGAGAAGAAAATTTCGATATAGAGTAAATGAAGCATATGTACGAGGAATGGCAGTGCGAAAACTTGGACTGCCGATAAGCGGATATCTATATGCGATACAACCAATTATTATAGGCATTTTACCTAAGGTGGTATATGACTATTTTCATAAAAGAAAATTGGAAAGTAATTCGAAAAAAAATAATGTGTGCAAAAATAAGTGATAGGAAGGGATGGATACATGATACCGAAGAAAATACATTATTGTTGGTTTGGAAAAGGGAAGAAATCCAAATTAGCTTTAAAGTGCATAAGGAGCTGGCGTCAGTATTGTCCAGAGTATGAAGTTATTGAATGGAATGAGGAAAATTTTGATATAGATATGAATGGGTATACGCGAATGTGTTATGCCGAAAAAAAGTATGCGTATTTAAGCGATTATGTCAGACTTTGGGTAGTGGAAAAGTATGGAGGAATCTATTTTGATACAGATGTAGAAGTAATTAGATCGCTGGAAGAATTGTTAAGAAATGATGCATTTTTTTGCTTTGAAAATAAGCAATATGTAGCTTCGGGATTGGGATTTGGATCTGTTGCACATGGAAAAGTGATTCAAGCGATGTTGAAAGAATATGAGATATTACTGGACGGGAAAAATGGAGTAAGAATGTGTCCGAAATTGAATACACAAGCGTTGGTAGCATTGGGGTTAAAACAGAATGGTAGAAAACAAAATGTGTGTGAAGCGGTAATATATCCTATGGATGTTTTGAATCCATATAACAGCGCTACCGGAAAATTAGAAAAAACAGAAAATACATTTTCCATTCACTGGTATGAGGCAACGTGGATGAGTAAACACTTAAAAATTCGTGGCATGATAACAAGACCAATACACAGAATATTTGGTGTAGATGTCTTTCAGAGGTTCCGCAAATGAAAAAGAAATTGCTAATTGTGTCTCATGCTTTAGAATTAGGTGGAGCAGAAAGAAGTCTTATCGGGTTATTAAATGCATTTGATTTTGAAAAATATGATGTAGATTTATTTTTATTACGGCATGAAGGGGAATTAATGAGAGAAATCCCATCAGCTGTTAATTTATTGCCAGAAATTCGCGCTTATACAGTATTAGCGCGACCGATAAAGCGGACTTTAAAGGAAGGACATTTCATATTAAGTATGGCAAGACTTGCGGGGAAAATGGCAGCGGCAAAATATAATCGAATACATAAATATACAGACAGTGATGTGGCGTTAGAATATAGTCATAAATATACTTGTCCATTTATGCCAAAAATTCAATCCAATGAAGTATATGATTTAGCAATCAGCTTTTTGACACCGCACTATTTTGTTGATAGAAAAGTACATGCAAAAAGAAAAATAGCCTGGATTCATACAGATTATTCTCGTATACAGGTGAATATTGCTTCTGAAACCGCAATGTGGAAGAACTATGATTATATTGCTTCGATTTCTGATGCAGTAACAGAGAATTTTCTTTCGGTTTTTCCTATGTTCAAGGAAAAGATTATTTTGATTGAAAACATCTTGCCGGAAGAATTTGTGAAAAAGCAGGCAAATGAATTTTTAGTGGATAAAGAAATGAATGCAAAAGGGATAAAAATACTATCTATTGGGCGATTCTGTAAGGCTAAGAATTTTGATAATGTACCAGAAATTTGTCAACGGATACGTGAAAGAGGGATGGATATAACATGGTATTTGATTGGTTTTGGCAGAGACGAAGAATTGATTAAAAGAAAAATTGCAGAAGCTAATATGCAGGAATATGTAAAAATTCTTGGAAAAAAAGAGAATCCATATCCATATATTCAGGCATGTGATGTTTATATACAGCCTAGTCGATATGAAGGTAAATGTGTTACGGTTCGTGAGGCTCAGATGTTAGGAAAACCTGTAATTATTACAAATTATGAGACAGCTAAGGAACAATTGGAAAGTGGTGTAGAGGGCATAATTGTACCTATGCAAAATCAGGAGTGTGCGGATCAAATATTTGATTTGCTAAATAATAATTGTCTGTTAGAGCAACTATCATTCAACTGTCAAATGAGAAAGTATTCAAATAAGGAAGAAGTGAAAAAAATATATCGTATATTGGAAAAGAGTAATTGTGTGGGTAAAAGGTAGAAATGGTGCAAAACAATTATAATAATGATGTTGGTTAGATATTATAGCTATCCATAAGTGGGAGTATCTGAGGGTGTTATATTGAGAGCAATAGTATGTTGCGATTTGTACAGGATATTTTATAGATGAAAATAAGGCAATTGATGTTGATAAGGGAGAAATTTCTATGCCTAAAATAAGTGTGATTGTACCAGTGTATAAAGCAGAAAAATTCTTAGCTACTTGCATAGAAAGTATTTTAAATCAAACATATGGCAATTTGGAAATAATATTAGTCGATGATGGATCACCTGATTCATGTGGAAAAATTTGTGAAAAATATGCTTTAAGTGATAGTAGAGTTAAGGTGGTTCATCAGAAAAATGCAGGAGTTGCTGCTGCAAGAAATGTAGGATTAGATTTAGCTGAGGGAGACTATGTAACTTTTGTTGATAGCGATGACTATATTCAACCTCAGATGTATGAAAAAATGATAAGATGTGCGGAACATAATCATTGCGATTTAGTAATGTGTGATTGTATAAAGGTATATTCGGATGGAAGAAAAACTATTTATTCTCACAATATTCGTGGCGGGTTATATGAGGAGAAACAATTGCATCAAGAATATTATCCTCATTTACTAATTACTCGTTCGATAGAATATCCTGCTACAATTTCCAACTGTGTGTGCATGGTAAAAAATATGCGACAAAGAATGCCACGATATGAGATTGGAATTCGATTTTCTGAAGATTGGTTTTGGGGATGTCAATTGATGCTTAGAATACATTCGTTTTATTATATGAAAGGACAAGCCTACTATATGTATAACTGCAGCAATCAAAGTTCAGTAACACATACATTTACGTCTGATAAATGGGACGATTATAAGGCTTTGTATGCACGATTCCAGGAAGAATTTGGTCGAAGCGAAATATATGATTTTAGGGATCAACTTGACAAGGTATTATTATTTTTTATTTATAACGCTATTGGGGATATATTCTGTTCGAGTGTTCTTACTATAGGTGAAAAAAAAAGAATGGTTAATAAAATATTATATGAAGATAGCGTTAGGAATATGTTTAAACAGTTGAAAATTGGCAAATTGTGTGTTCCTAAAAAACAAAAACTATTAACATTTTGTTATTCGCATCCTGTTTTGCTACCGTTGATATCTTTTTATTTTGAAAAGAGGTATAGAGTGTAATGAAAACACAGCTTTCTGTAATAGTACCAGTTTATAACACAGAACGGTTTTTAAGAAGGTGTATTGAAAGTATTTTAAACCAGAATGTGGAAAAATGTGAATTGATTTTAATTAATGATGGAAGTACGGATTCTTCTGGAAAGATCTGTGACGAATATGCAAAAGAAAATCAATGTATAAGCGTAATTCACCGGAAAAATCAAGGGGTTGGAAAAGCTCGAAATAACGGTGTTTTAGCATCAAGTGGGAAATATATTACTTTTGTAGATAGTGATGATTATTTACCAGATGATCCTACTATATACAGTAAAGCAATTTCAATTTTAGAAAACCATGATGTTGATATAGTAACGTGGCTTTGGCAATTTCAGAATGAAGAGGGAAAATTGACAATAGATCCACATAAAATCCCAACATTTTTTTGTGGAAAAAAATCCATGTTAGAATTTGCAAAAGGGTTGTATTATGGTAGCTATGCAAATGGATTGGTTGTTGGAGTTTGTAATAAGCTGTATAAAAGAGATTATATAAAAAACATTCCATTTGAGGGACGGATATATGAGGACGATGATTGGATGAGCCAGGTGCTAGCTAAAACAGGAAAAATTTTTTGTGAAAAGAAATTCTGGTATATATATGTTCAAAATAATACTTCGCTGACGCATCAAAAATTTCAAGAGCAGAATTTGGTAATGTTGGATATTGTGAAAAGACGAATGTGCTTATTTAAACAAGATAGTTTTATTTGTAGGGAATCGATGAAACTATTTCTGAATTTATATATAGAATTTTGGTTTCGTGCAAAGGAATCGAAAATACAGCCCTATCATGACAGTCAAACATATATACAATTTATGCGAACATTGATGAGGGGAAATGGACTTTGTCTTAAAGATTTTATACGTTACAGTATATTTTATGTTTCACCCAATTTATATCAAATATTAATTTTTAAAATGAGAAAAAGAAAACTATGAAAATTAGTGTTGTTATTCCCGTATATAATAAAGAAAAATATATGGATGATTTATTTCAATGCTTGCTTAGCCAAACATTTGAAGAGTTTGAATGTATTTTAATAGATG
>OLNX01003211.1_pt1 | contig 11275 bp, 13 predicted proteins | sample 1672611 | NCBI WGS metagenome assembly OLNX01 (sample SAMEA3136705, study PRJEB25190) | human gut metagenome
TAATGTACTCCCTCTTTGACACGACTTGCGCTTTTACCATAAATGTGATATACTATTCTTATAAAATAAAATTGAGGTCAAATTATGATTACTGCCGCTTTAGCCGTACTTAAAACTGATGAGCAACGGAATGTTATTTCTGATTTCTACCAGATGTATAAGAACAGATTTTATGCTATTGCCTATGAACATTTGCATAATCCTCAGGATTCCGAGGAGGCAATACAGGAAGCTTTTCTCAGAATCACAGTAAATCCAGATAAGTTTTTTTCGCTTTCAGGTGATGAACGTATATATCTAGTAAGTGCTATTATAAGGAATACGTCAATTGATATGTATAACAAGAAAACCAAACATCAACAGGAAGAACTCCCTGAAGATCTGATTTATCAATCAGATCCTGAATTCCTGGAAAACTCTCTTTTAGAAAAATTTTCACACGAGGAACTGCTTGATTTCATAAATGGTCTGCCGGAACTTCAGCGCAATGTTTTGATCCTTACCTGTTTGTCGGAGCTTTCCATATCAGAAACCGCAGAAGCGCTCAGAGTATCTAAAACAGTAGTTAACCAGCGGCTGTATCTTGCCAGAAAATCCATCAGGTCTTTTATCGAAAGGAAACGACATGAGTGAAAGTGTACTGAAGTCTATTCTGGAGGAATCTGCAAGGCTTGAATGGGCTAAGTATGAGAATGCTCCGGAGCATGTATTCTCAAAAAAGCATGAGCGTAAGATGAAACATTCTTTTAAGCTGTTCGAGAAAAAGTCCGGCAGATTCGTGACGCATGAATGCGCTAAATCTTCTCACATACGGCTTACAAAAAAGACAGTGCTGGTGTTGCTGACTATCTTATTTCTGGCAGTACTCGCTGGCGGGGCTTTATTCAGCTTCACATCGTCTAACTTCCGTGGAAGAATATATAGCGACAACACGGAAATATACGCCATCACCACGGAAAACTGTCCGGCAACTATTGAAGAAAAATATTATTTACCTTGCTTACCGGATGGTTATGAAGTATTACAAACTGATTCAACTCCCTTTTTTGAATACATTAGTTATTATAATGTCGAAACGGAACAATCATTTTTATTTTGTCAACATGTCAAAAAGGATGGGGATCCTTTTCATTTGAATACAGAAGGGTATTATCTGGAAGAAATCAAAGTAAATAATTGCTGCGGTTTGTTTATTGACTTTAGTTCCGATGACTATATCGGCTCTGAGCTGTTATGGGATAATGGCGATTATATATTAGAATTATCGGGAGATATAGACAAAAATTTTGCATTATTTTTAGCTGAAAATGCCAAAGTTTTAGAAAGTTAAAAAAGTAGCATAGTAAATCAAACTCTTAAACAGATTTATATATTGAGGTGAGTAAAAGCTCTCAGTAAAACGAGAATGCGGCATGGCCCCGAACAGACATGCCGCATTTATGGAAAGGGTCGGTTCAATGAAAAAAGCTATGTTATCTGTAGTGACTGCGGCCGCAGCCTTGTCGGTTTTTTCGGGGTGTTCATCGGGCAGGGAACCGTCACAGAATAACGATGGAGAAACATGCCCCATATATTCCGGCAGCTATAAAATATGGGACGCCAGCCTTGCAGAACGGGTGTTTTTTCCTGACTATGACAGCCTTACCGAAAATGACATTGAATATTCAAAGCTTGAAAGCGACAGCGTACGAATCGACGACCCTCGGCTGGGAAAAGGCTTGTATAATCTGTATCGGTTCAAAGACGGCAGAGAACTGTTCTGTGACGCGGGCACTATCGTTTACAATAAAGATGTGAACGATATGCACAGCTACATGAATATTTCCAAGTTCGACGTTTACCCCTCACAAGATATCGTGCAGGAATTTTATCCTCTCCGGGAAATCGAGGGTCAGCCCTCTGATAACGCCCTGAAAATCACCGGAGATATCTACGCTGGCCGGCGTAATAATGAAAATATAATGGGATATTTTCTGTAAATTACCCGATATTGCGAAACAGGATCCGGAAGTAAAGTCAATGATACGCTGGGCGATATCCACGTCCAGGCCTTCCAGATTAAGTACCACTGTCCGGTTGGCCAGCAGTGTCTCCGTGATCTCTCTTGCATCCTCTACGGAAGTAGGCTTGATCACACAGACCTCCATGCCGGTTCCAGGCATTTTCTTGGTCACGGTGCGGTGGATCGGTGTTACCTTAGGCTGTGAGGAACGCTTACTCTTCTCTTCCGGTTCGTCATCCTCCTGCGCCTGCTGTCTGCTCTTGGCCGGGCTGAATTTCTTTACCGGTTCTACTTCTTCCTCATCATCCAGATAATCGTCATCATAGAAACCTTCATCCTCTTCATCGTTCAGTTTCATATAATTCAGGAACTTATCCATTACACCCATTGTTGTGTGTCTCCTTTATTATTCAATCTCTTTCTAGATCGTATTACTATAATCTCTTTCTCCGAAAATACCAGTTCCGACTCTGACGATCGTGGCTCCTTCCTGCGTGGCCACCATATAATCGCCGGTCATTCCCATGGAAAGAATATTCATAGAAATATTATCAATGTTTTTATTTCCGATGTCAACAGCTAATTGCCGAAGTTTCTGAAAATAGCCCCTGTTTTCTTCCGGATCCTCCACAAAAGGGGCGATCGTCATCAATCCTCTGATATGTATTCCCGGAAGCGTTGCAATCTCACGGATCAGTGTTGCAGTTTCTTCTACCGTAGTTCCGAACTTGCTTTCCTCCTGTGCCACATTTACCTCGATCAGGATATTGACTTCCACCTGCTTCTTCACGGCTTCTCTGCTGATCTCTTCCGCCAGCCGGAGGCTGTCCACGCTGTGGATCAGGTAAACCTTATCTACAATATATTTTACCTTATTGCGCTGCAGATGGCCGATCATATGCCATCTGACATCCGAAGGCATCTGAGGGATCTTGTCCACCAGTTCCTGAACCTTGTTCTCCCCGAAATCTCTGGCTCCCGCACGGTAGACATCCATCAGCATATCCACCGGTTTGGTCTTGCTGACTGCAAGCAGCGTCACTTCCTGCTCCGATCTGCCCGCCTGCTCACAGGCTTTTGTGACGTTCTCTTTTACCGTTTTGTAATTTTGTGCCAGTTCCATGCTCTGTATGGTCTCTTCCATAGTATCCGCCATCCTTTCTAGCTTTCCGGTGTCTGACTTTCCTGTGTTGCTTCCTGTGTGGTCTCCTGCGTCGGTTCCTCTCTGGTCTCCGCTGGAAGTGGCTCTGTGCTCTCCGGTATATTGTCGCTTACTCCCGGTTCTACACTGTCTGTAGGAATATCCGTCCTGCCGGTATCTGTTTTCTTGATATTGGTGATGATCTGATCATCCGATACCGAAGAACCGTCCAGTACAATATAGTCATATACATTCAGGCCATAGGTCGTATTGGCTTTTACGATGGAATACTCGTCATTCTGATACAGAATATTGATCTGCTTGAAGTCAGCATATCCCTTATTCACATTATACACACCGATCAGTGTTGCACGCTTGCTTACCGTATAGGTCTCCTGGCTGTCTGTCTTGTACAGGACATCTCCGGCCTTCAGCACCGAAGTATCCATGTAGTACACGCCTTCATTTTCATCGTAGCTGTACACACCGGCCTCCACAAATTCACTGGAAATGTCCCCGTTATCCCGGTAGCACTGTCTGATCACACCCTGGGTTCCCGTATTTTCATTGGTCGTGACAAAATCTTCATCGATCAGGAAAAATTCCTTCTCCACAATGGAAGAATTTGGAATCTTCAGTCCGGTCTCATCATTCAATATCAGCTCGATATCCAGAAATCTGTCGGATACAAACGTAACCATGGAATTTGTAAAGGTAAGTGACAGAAATGTATTGCCATCACTGCCGGTAAACAGCTTTGCCTGCCCCCAGGACTCATACTGATTCTTCAGAAAACGTACTTTGACATAATCCTCCTGTTGGATCTCTGCGCCTCGCTCTGCATCGATGGGAATGACCACCGACCAGTTTTCCTCCGTGGAAAGCTTGTACACCGGATCTCCCACAGCAATCAGTTCATTACCGAGCATCTGTTTCTTCTCGTAATTTTTGTTATCAAATACTTCCTGGGTAACACCTTCCACGGTCAGATTTTCATAACCGTCCGTCCAGTAAGCCACGATACCGGTGGTGGGCGCATAACAGAAATTTACAATATTTGCAGCCGAACCGTTATTTCCGTTTTCAATGCTTTGCAGCATATTTACATTGGCCAGTTTCAGCACCGTGTTCTTCAAAGAATATTTAAAATCATAGGTACTCTCGTAATTTTTGTCATCATACCCATGCATAAAATTCACGATTTCATTACGGAATTCCGAAAGTTCCTGGTCACTCAGGGTATTTTCTCCAAGGCTGGCATCCTCCAGTTCTTCCGTCAGCCGGCCCGTCTCGTCCACGATGTAAACAGTGTCTCCCTTGGCCACCCGTTCGCCTTCTCTTGCATAAAAATTCACATATCCGGCAGTATCCGTACTTACAACTTCCTCTGTGCGGATTGACACTCCACGGTAAATATTATTGGTAGCCAGTGATCCTTCCGTTACTTCATAGCGCACGATGTGGTCTGTCTGAAAATACAGTATCACACAAATGATTACATAAATAAAAATAGCTCCGAAGATGAGCATACCGATATTGAGGTTCAAAGGTTTTCTGTATTTTTTTATTTTTCTCGGTTGTTCTGCCATTGGAAAACCTCCTTTCCTCTCCCTTACATTTGAGAAGCCCCGGTTGACATCCGAGGCTTCTCATACGTGAAAATTATAATTCGTTCTTCTTACAAAGATACAATGATCTTATCCTTCACAGACTCCGGTAATTCGGATTCGTCCCTGGATACACTGAGGATAAAATCCACCTGGAAGAAATCACTCATTCTCTCCAGTTTTTCAACAACTGCGGAAATGTCTTTGTCTTCCAGTGCTGCGATTTTCAGAAAGCTGTCAAAATACATCTGCTCCAGATCATGATCCTGAGAAATGATACCGCATACGAATCCCAGAAATTCGCTTTCATTCTCGATCATATAACGGGAAACGTCGATCAGACGCACCTTGTTGTTCAGTTCATACATATGTTTCGTACTTTTGTCCAGATATACGATACTTCCCGCAATATCCTTTACCTCGCTGTTGACTTTGTCCAACAGCTGTTTTGTCTTGCCCTTGCCCTTTTTGCCTACAATCAACTGAACCATTGGTGTAACCCTCCTGTCGTAAAATTTATAGGAACTTCACGCAACCTATTTACTTTATTATAGTTTATAACCCCTCAAAAAACAACAGTTATTTATTGATTTGCTCCAGGAGTTGTACCATTTCCGGGTACAGCACATCACTGGCTGAGGAATTCAGGATTACCGATATATAAGGAGCTCCGCTTGTGTCTCTGGATAAAAGGATCAGACAATGTCCCGCCGCGTTGGTCGTACCTGTCTTGCCGCCGATGACTGTAATGTTCTCCGGTGCCTGAAAATCTCCCCGCAAAAAACGGTTTGTGTTGTTCACCGTAAGTTCCTTGGCTTTTCCGTCCTTGTCATAATATGCGGTTTGGTAGCTTGTCATGTGAATGATCTCATTAAAGGAATCATATTTGATTGCTTCATTAAAGATCAGATACAGGTCATAGGCTGAAGTATAATGATTGTCATCCGACAGACCATGAGGATTGGCAAAACTGGTATTTGTAGCCCCCAGTCTCTGTGCTTCCTCATTCATCATCTCCACAAAATGATCTACACTGCCGCCGATATTCTCCGCGATCAGCATTGCTGCGTCGTTGGCGGAATACATCAGCAGAATATGTAATGCCTGATCCAATGTCATGGTATCTCCGGCTTTTAATCCGCACAGCTGTGCACCGGATTCCGTGATCTTTACGCTATCCGTAGCTGTCAGCACAGTATCCGGTGACGCATTCTGTAATGCCACCAGTGCCGTCATTACCTTGGTCAGGCTGGCCGGATACAATCTTTCATGTGCATTTTTGGAATATAATACCTTTTTATTGTTTACGTCGAACAGTACAGCGGCCGAGGCCTGTGACATGTCTACGCTGCCATCCCCCGTCTGGTCCTCCGTCACCACACACAGATCCGCAGCAAAGGGCTCTGCCCTGCCCGCTCCGGTTCCTGCCAGCACATTGAAACTGCTGACACTGGAATTGACATCGTACGGAAATGTATACGCCACATTACCGCATCCGGTAAGCAGACTCATGCAGAGGATCAAGGACATGCAGAAGCAGATCCGACGAACTTTATTTGTACATTTCACGCCACTCTAAATCTCCTCTGTCTAAGGACTTGATCAACAGTTCCGCGCTGGCGAGATTCGTTGCCAACGGAATATTATGCATATCACACAAGCGCATTACATTGCTTACATCCGGCTCATGGGCCTTGGGTGCCAGTGGATCCCGCAAAAAGATCACCAGATCGATCTCGTTGTGTTCGATCTGTGCACCGATCTGCTGTTCTCCTCCCAGATGTCCAGCAAGATATTTGTGTATATTCAGGTTGGTGACCTCTTCGATCAGCCTGCCGGTAGTTCCTGTGGCATATAATTCATTTTTACTTAAAATTCCGCGATATGCAATGCAGAAATTCTGCATCAGTTTCTTTTTGGCATCATGTGCGATCAGTGCAATGTTCATATAGTCCATACCCCTTCTCTGTGTAATGTATGATTTCTTTTGTCTAGCTTCTCTTCGCCTGTAATCGTACGTTCAGTACAACACCCATTCCAATATACAGACTCATCAGCGAGGTCAGGCCATAGCTTACAAAAGGCAGCGGAAGTCCTGTATTCGGTAAAATAAACGTAGCCACTCCGATGTTCACAAAGCTCTGGAAAGCGATCAGTCCCCCCATTGACGCCGCTATGATCGTCCCCGCGGTATCTTTCGCCTTTCCCGCGATAGAAACGCACTCCATTGCCATCAGCATCAGCAGTATGATCACTACGATACTTCCCTTAAAACCAAACTCTTCACCGATAACAGCGAATATGAAATCGGTTTCCGCTTCAGACAGGAAATTGCCATTCTTTACCGATGTGATCTCATTGTTTTTATAGCCCTTGCCGTCCAGTTCTCCAGAGCCTATGGCCATTACAGAGTTCAACTGCTGGTAAGCCAGATCCGTGGAATATTCCTTCGGATTGACGAAGGCAAGGATACGATTTTTCTGGTAAGTCTCCAATATGGTACTGTCCGGCTGCATTGCCAGAGATACCAGTATGATCACTGCAGGAATTGCCACCGCCAATGCTCCGAAGATCAGCTTATAACTGATGCCTCCGGCATACAGGATCACGCAGAAAATAAAGATCAGCACAAGGCTGGTAGACAGCGCCGGCTGTTCCTTTACCATGATCCAGGGAACACCCATAAGTACCGCAATCGATGCGATCACAGGGAAAGTATTCAGCTTCTCCTTATATTTCATAATAAACTGTGCAAAGAATAAAATCAATAAAATTTTTGCAAGTTCTGAAGGTTGAAATTGCAGTCCACCGATCTTAAGCCACCTCTGGGCTCCGTTGCCTTCTTCACCCATCAGTATTACCAGTCCGAGCAGTACCAGATTGCCTATGTACATCAGCCAGTAAAGCTTCAGGATCACGGAATAATTAAAAAAAGAAAGGGCGATCATGATAACAAGCCCCGCAACTACACCCGCCATCTGTTTGGTCTGCTGGGCAGGTTCCGCACTGCCGATGGTTATGATGCCGATGATGGACAGTGCAAGTATCAGTATGATCAGTTTAAAGTCATAATCCCGTAATCTATAATTCTTAAGCATCCGTTTGACCTTTCTGTTTTTTATGCTCCTTATGGCATTTTCGCAGTCTTCTGTAAATCAATAATGGGAATATTGGCAATCAGGCTGGGGCTCTTATTCCGTCCGCCCTTACTGCCCTTTGCCTGTATCTCGATTTCCATATGATCCGTATCGATCCGCATATATTTCGAAATCACTTTTGTAATATCCGCCTTGATCAGTTCCATCATCTCCGGAGAACAGTTCACCCGGTCCGATATCAGCAGGATTTTCAGACGGTCCTTTGCCACCTGGCAGGAGCTTTTCCTGCGAAAAAAATGTTTCATATTCATCCCGTCCCCTTCCTATGCTTTCCGAAAAATACCGGTTACTTTTGTCCAAAAAGATACTCCTTTTTCGAAATCCAGGAACGGAATTTCTTTTCCCAGCACACGATCCACCACATTGCGGTAAGCCTTACCCGCCGGTGTATCGCTTCCGACTAATGGTTCTCCCTGATTGGTGGCGATGACTACATTCTCATCATCCGGAACGATTCCGATGAGCGGTACCGCCAGAATATCCACCACATCATCCGCAGACATCATATCTCCGCGCTTTACCATATCCATGCGCAGTCTGTTGATGATCAGATCCATCTGTTTGAAGCCGTTGGCCTCCAGCAGTCCGATAATACGATCTGCATCTCTGATGGCCGAGACCTCCGGTGTTGTTACCACCAGTGCCCTGTCGGCCCCGGCAATAGCATTTTGGAAGCCCTGTTCAATTCCCGCCGGGCAGTCCAGAATGATGTAATCAAATTGTTCTCTCAAGTGGTCGATCACCTTCACCATCTGTCCCGGGGTGACTGCCGATTTATCTCTGGTCTGTGCCGACGGCATCAGATACAGTCCCGGATGTCTCTTGTCCCGGATCAGTGCCTGTTTGATTCTGCAGTTTCCTTCGACCACATCCAGCGTCTGATGGACGAAAGCGACATTCCGCTGGAGCTGGTTGTCAACGGCAACTTTGTCAACTTCAACAAGATGATGAAGCACATGAACGCCAAGAACGAGCTCAACCGTATGGTCTTCGGCAGCGACGCGCCCACCGGCCAGGCATCTCTGCCCGGCGCAATCAACCGCGCAATCGTCAAGGCTTCCTCTCTGAACGATGTTCCGGCATGGAAGTGCATCAGCATGGCCACCGGCAACGCAGCAGACCTCTATGGTCTGAACACCGGCAAGATCGAAGTCGGCCGTGAGGCTGACCTGCAGGTCATCGACTGCCCGCCGGGATCCTGCGGCACCGACGCCCTGAAGGCCATTGAGTGCGGCGACCCGTTCGGCAACTCCATGGTCATCGTCGACGGCAGAATCATCGCCTTCCGCGGCCACGATTCCCGCCCGACCGCCCGTTACTGCTATGTCAACGGTCAGAAGGACTTCGTCTCCGGCATCACCGAGCACCTGTTCTTCCCGCCGCAGCCCGGCAGACATTACGAGGGCATGAGCGCACAGACCGGCTTCAAGCACAAATAATTCCGTCCTCTTCAGTCTCCGGGCGATTCGCTCGGAGACCTTTTTACCTGTGTGAAATTCTATATAAATTAGGAGTGGATAAACATGTTCAAACGACTCAGCGAGCTCCCGTGGTCCGATATCGAAGTGCTTGACCGCAAGCACCTTGCCTATGTGCTCCCGATCGGCTCCACGGAGCAGCATGGCCGTCATCTGCCGGTCGGCACGGACGATCTTATTTTGCAGACCTCCCTAGACGGCCTGGAAAAGCATCTTGACATGCGCAACACGTTCCTGCGCCTTCCTGCCCTGCACTATGGCAACAGCTTTGAGCATCTGGACTTTGCAGGCACCATGACGCTGCGCACAACGACGATTCTCGCCGTAATCGAGGACCTTCTGTTCTGCATGAAAAAGCATGGCGTAAAGTATCTCGTCATTGTCAACTCTCATGGCGGTAACGCACCGATTCTGCATGCGCAGTCGCAGGAATGGGAGCAGCTTTTCGGCATTCGGATTTTTAACATCGACTATTTTGGATCCGACTTTTTTGCCGGTGCGCAGGAATTTCTCGAAACGCCCGTCAATCTCGACATTCACGGCGGCGAAATTGAAACATCCTACTTTGAACATGTGATGCCGGACCTCATTCATACCGACCGGCTCAGCCCGGAAAAGGACGTTCTGTGCGGTCTGAAGGATTATTACTACGGCTGGCTCTCGCGCGACCTGTCGGAAAACAACGGTCTGATCGGCGGCGCGTCGAGAAGCACGCAGGAAACCGGCGAAAAGCTCTGGAACTATATGCAGGAAAAGCTCGCGTTCTATTTCCACCAGTTCGACGACGAGCTGGACGCAGCAAGCAACTGATTGACATTTCATAAGGAGGATTCTGACAATGCCCTTGCAGCCCTTTAAAGCAACCGTTCCCCAGGATGGAAAGAGCTGGTGGCTTCGGCTCGGTAAAGAAAACCTTCCCGATAAGTTTATTTTCACCCTGCTTCTGGACATGCAGCCCGAGCATTTTCTGCATCGCATGCAGGATGTGCAGATTCTGAGCCAGTTCGGCGAATACACCGTCTACAGCGGTGTGTTTGAGGGCGAGCGCCTTGGTCTTCTGTACCACGGAAGCGGCTCGTTCTCCGTCTCGACGGCCATCGACGAGCTTGCCATGCTCGGCGCAAAGGCGATTTTGCGCGTCGGCAATTCCGGCGGCATGCGCAGCGACCTGCGCGTCGGCGATATCGTCGTCTGCTCCGGCGGCATCCGGGAAGACCGCGTCACGCTGGACTACGTTCCCCTGGAGTATCCGGCCATTCCGAGCCGCAAGATGGTACAGGCCGAAATTGAAGCCTGTGAATCGCTCGGCGTTGCCTACAAGGAGGGCCTGACGCTCTCCGCCGGTACCATGTATCCCGGCAGCGGCTTTGAAACCGCGCGCGGCGTTCTGGATCAGAGCGTGCTCGACCGCGTTCATCTGTGGAAAAAGGTCGGCGCGGCAAACGTCGACATTGAAACAACCACCGTTCTGACGATGACGCGCCTTTACGACATGCACGGCGGCGCGCTGCTCGGCATCGGCAACGACACAAGCTCCGGCGAAGGAGAATTTCTGGACGAGGCCGTCATCGACCGCATGGCGCACCTGGGTCTGAAAACCCTGCACAATTTAAAAATCTGACAACGCAAAAGCGCCCGAAGCAAATAGCTTCGGGCGCTGTTCGCTAATCTCATAGAGTTTTGCCCCGCAGGGCGAAATAAAATCTGAATTTATGTTATCCGGTGGCTTCGCCGACTGGAAACATATTGCTCGCCTTGCAAGTGTGAGCCTTTTGCGCGCAATGCAAAAGGCTTGCGCGCAGTCGAGATGCAGCTTTTTGGAAAGATATGCCCGAAGCCGGATGGCTTCGGGCGCTTGTCTTACAGATTTTCCGGAGACCAGAACTCCA
>OLNX01003223.1_pt1 | contig 11247 bp, 9 predicted proteins | sample 1672611 | NCBI WGS metagenome assembly OLNX01 (sample SAMEA3136705, study PRJEB25190) | human gut metagenome
CCGCTGAGGAACTTGCAAAGATCAAAGAGATCACAATTGACAGTGCATTAAATGATGCAACAACTCTTCCAAAGCCTATCTTAAACAAATTACTGGACAAGGCAATCGGCGAGAAGGTATGGAGTGATGAGGATATCAATAACTTCGAAGAGCATAAGAGCAATATGAATTATGTCTGGAATTTCCTTTCCGATGCTGCAAAGGTTCAGCTGGGTGAGCTGGCTATGGCAGATAAGGCGTCTATCACTGCTGAGAAGATGTTCGGCGGTCTTGTAGAAGGTCGTGTATCCAAGCAGTTAAAGGAGATCTGCCTTCTTGATCAGACATACGTTAAGGCGGAAGATGGCAAGCAGTCCGTAGCTAAGTATCTTGAGTCTGTTTCCAAGGATCTTAAAATCACCAAGATGATTCGTTTCGAAGTTGGCGAGGGTATGGAAAAGAAACAGGAAGATTTCGCAGCAGAAGTTGCTGCCCAGATGAACGCATAATCCGTTCACAGAGTCAAGCTGTGTGAAAACACATAAGGAGTCGTGGTTTTGGAAAAATAAAGAAACCGTGGCTCCTTTTTTATAACAATTTTACAACAACAGGGAATTAAATCTTTACAAGTTTTCAAAATATGTTAAAATAGAAAAGGATATTTCCCGGTGGAGGAACAGGATGAGTACAAAAGATTCAGAAGCTCTGGAGCAGCAGCGTCAGAGGAGAAATCGCATCAACCGTATGAAAACGGGAATCATTGTGACGATTACGGTATGGATGCTTGTCTCACTGTTGGCAATTATCCTTCTGACGGTGCAGGTAGCACGTTTGAGCAGCCATGTAAAGAGACTGGAGAAAGCGGGACAGACAACCGTTTCGCAAAATATTCCGGATTCTGAAAATGTGCAGGCTGCGGATACAGAAAGCAGTGGGCAGGAGACACAGAAATCTGCTTACGATAAAGTTGTGACGGGGATTGATTCCGAGGACAATATGGCAAAAGAGGGAGATGCACATAAAGTATATCTTACTTTTGACGGCGGACCGGATGAAAATACGGACAAGATTCTCGACGTATTGGATAAATACGGAGTAAAAGCAACTTTTTTCGTAGTAGGGGATGATTCTAAGGATATGCAGGAGGTCTATAAGAGGATTGTAAAAGACGGACATACACTTGGAATGCATTCCTTTTCCAACAAATACAGTACAATATATGCCTCCACAGAGGCATTTGAACAGGATTTTGATAAGATTTCCTCATATCTGAAAGACGTTACGGGAGTCAATAGTCTCTATTATCGTTTTCCGGGAGGAAGCAGCAATGAGATCAGCAATGTAAATATGGCTGAATTCGTTCGTGTCTTAAATGAAAAGGGAATTACATACTTTGACTGGAACGTTTCCGCAGGAGATACTTCATCGGATTATACGGTGGATGATGTTGTGACAAATGTGACAGAAGGAGTAAAAAGATACAAAACCTCGGTTGTGTTATTACACGACGGAGATGACAAGTCAACAACGGTAGAGGCTCTGGAACCTTTGATTCAGAAACTGCAACAGATGAAAGCTGAGATTCTGCCGATTGATGAAAATACAAAAGTCATTCAATATATCAAGGCAGATAGTGTTGAATAAATATGAGTGGAGGAAGCACGATGGGATTATTTAAAGATTTTAAGGATGATTTTTCCCAGGCAGTCAATGAAATGATGCCGGGAGCAGACGTTCCGGGAAAAGAAAACAAGACAGAAGATCTGGTAGTTAACACTCTGGGAGAAGATGTGGATGTAAAATCCGAATTATCCAAACTGGATGGTTTACTGGAGCAGGTACAAAAGGATGACGGGTCTGATACACAAAAGTTAGAGTCGGAGCTTCCACCAATTCACAAAGAGGATAAAAAACCGGTGATCACACCAACTGTGGATCCGGTAATCAATACATTTAATGAGGAGAAAAAAATTATGAGCGACACAACAATGGAAACCCCAAAGCCAACAGCACCAGTAGCACCAGTAATGGAAAGCAAAGTGAATCCGGATGCGATCTCAGATGAGACATCTGTTATAACAGCAGGAACCGTTCTGACCGGTGATATCGCGTCTGACGGATCATTTGATATTCAGGGAACCATCAATGGAAATGTAACCTGCAATGGTAAGCTGGTTGTAACCGGAACGATTAACGGAAACAGTGCAGCTTCAGAGTTTTTTGCTGATGTGGCAAAAGTAGAGGGAGAAGTTGTAAGTTCCGGTACGGTTAAGATCGGAGCCGGTTCTGTGATCATTGGTAATATTTCAGCAGCTTCTGCAGTTATTGCTGGTGCGATCAAGGGTGATATTGATGTACAGGGACCTGTTGTTGTTGATACATCTGCAGTGGTAATGGGAAATATCAAATCCCGTTCCGTACAGATTAATAACGGTGCAGTAATCGAAGGTTTCTGCTCTCAGTGCTATGCTGATATTGATGTACAGGGACTTTTTGACGGAAAGTAAAATTAATCATAGGAGACAGATACGATGAAACGTATTTTATTAAAACTCAGTGGAGAGGCACTGGCCGGGGACAAGCATCATGGATTTGATGAGCCGACAGTTACGGTTGTTGCAAAGCAGGTAAAGCAATTGGTAGATGCAGGTGTACAGGTTGGTATTGTCATCGGAGGAGGCAACTTCTGGAGAGGACGTACCAGTGAGACGATCGACCGTACAAAAGCCGATCAGATCGGTATGCTTGCTACGGTTATGAACTGTATTTATGTGTCAGAAATTTTCCGTTCCGTTGGAATGATGACTTCCGTGCTTACTCCGTTTGAGTGCGGATCTATCACAAAGTTATATTCCAAGGATCGTGCAAATAAATATTTTGCCCATAACATGGTTGTATTTTTTGCAGGTGGTACCGGACATCCATATTTCTCAACAGATACGGCAACGGTACTTCGTGCGGTAGAGATTGAAGCAGATGGAATTTATCTTGCCAAGGCAATCGATGGTGTATATGACAGCGATCCGAAAGTAAATCCATCCGCTAAGAAATATGATCAGGTTTCCATTCAGGAAGTCATTGATAAAAAACTTGCGGTCGTTGATCTGACAGCATCCGTAATGTGCATGGAAAACCACATTCCAATGTATGTATTCGGACTTGGTGAAACGAACAGCATTGTAAACGCGGTAAACGGCCAGTTCAACGGAACCGTCGTTACTGTGGACTAGGAGGATATAGTATATGGACGAGAGATTACAGATTTTTCAGGATAAAATGGAGAAATCCCTTGCCAATTTAAATGAGGAGTTCGCGGGAATCCGTGCAGGACGTGCGAATCCGCATGTGTTGGACAAACTTCGTGTTGATTATTACGGAACACCGTCTCCGATTCAGAGCGTTGCAAATGTCAGTGTTCCGGAGCCGAGAATGATTCAGATTCAGCCATGGGAAGCATCTATGGTAAAAGAAATTGAAAAAGCCATTCTCAGTTCGGATCTGGGAATTAACCCGACGAATGACGGAAAACTGATTCGTCTGGTATTTCCGGAACTGACCGAAGAGCGAAGAAAAGAGCTGGCAAAAGATATTAAGAAAAAAGGTGAGGGTGCCAAGGTCGCTGTGAGAAATATCCGCAGAGATGCGATGGATCATTTCAAAAAAGTAGGCAAGGCGGAGGATATTTCCGAGGACGAGATCAAGGATCTCGAAGACGGAATCCAGAAACTGACCGATCAGTATGTTGCACAGATTGACAAGGCTGTGGATGCCAAGTCGGATGAAATTCTTACAGTATAAGATGTTTAAGGGACATAAGCCTGTGGCTATGTCCCTTTTTCACTTGCAGGAAAGAGGGGAACAAGATTGATGAAAATTCCAAAACATGTGGCGATTATACTCGATGGGAATGGAAGATGGGCAAAAAGCAAGGGTATGCCACGCAATTACGGACATACCGTTGGTGCAAAGAATGTAGAAACGGTTTGTCAGGCTGCAGATGAGATCGGAATTGAGTACCTGACACTGTATGCATTTTCCACGGAAAACTGGAATCGTCCGGACAGCGAAGTGGCTGCACTGATGAAACTGCTGGAGAGTTATTTGAAAAACTGTATCCGCACGGCGAATAAAAATAATATGCGGGTACGTGTGATTGGGGAACTTTCCAGATTATCCGAAAGTTTTCAGAAAAAGATTCAGGAACTGGAAGAAGTTTCCGCGGCAAATACGGGATTGAATCTGACCATTGCCATCAATTATGGAAGCCGGGATGAGATGCTTCGGGCCATGAAGCATATGTTTACTGATATAAAGAATGGCAGAATCACGGAGGAGGAAATCAATGAGAAAACCTTTTCCGGATATCTGGATACAAGGGAACTTCCAGACCCGGATTTACTGATTCGTACAAGTGGAGAGCAGCGGCTTTCCAATTATCTGCTGTGGCAGCTTGCGTATAGCGAATTTTATTTTACGGATGTTCCGTGGCCGGATTTTCATAAAAAAGAATTGGAATTAGCTGTGGAAGCGTATAATAAACGAGACAGACGCTTTGGCGGACTTAAGGAGGAAGAATAGGATGTTTAAAACGAGACTGTTAAGCGGAATCGTGCTGGTAATTCTGGCTCTGTTTTTGATTATTTCAGGCCATGAAATTTTATTATTTGCAACACTTGCCATTTCCTGTATCGGAATGTTTGAATTATATCGAGTGTTCAAGATGGAAAAGACCGTTCTGGCAGGCGTTGGATATCTGGCGGCAATCGTTTATTACTGTAATTTACAGTGGAAGTTTCTGCCGGATCTTATGATTTTATTTATGGCATTTTTGATTCTGTTAATGTTTGTATTTGTATTTGCATATCCGAAATTTCATGCAGATCAGGTGATGGCAGCATTTTTTGGATTCTTCTATGTAGCGGTCATGCTTTCTTATGTATATCAGATCCGTACGCTTGAGAGAGGGTTATATCTTGCCTTTCTTGTATTTTTATGTTCGTGGGGATGCGATACCTGTGCATATTGCGTCGGAATGCTGATCGGAAAGCACAAGATGTCGCCGAAACTCAGTCCGAAAAAATCGGTAGAGGGTGCAGTGGGAGGTGTGGCAGGTGCTGCGCTTCTGACCGCTTTATATTGTTTTATTTTCCGTAGCCCGATGCATCTGGAACGTGGAGAAATTGTAATTCTTGCTGTGATTGCGGCAATTGCCGGACTGATTTCCATGGTAGGGGATCTGACAGCTTCTGCCATCAAAAGAAATTATGATATCAAGGATTACGGAAAGCTGATTCCCGGTCATGGAGGAATTCTCGACCGGTTTGACAGCATGATTATTACTGCACCAATCATTTATTTCCTGGCGCTTCATATGCTGTAAGAGGTGAACGATGAAAAAGATAGCAATTTTGGGATCGACAGGGTCCATTGGAACACAGACACTTTCTGTGATTGAAGAACATGCAGATGATTTTGAAGTGACCGCACTTGCCTGTGGAAACAATATCCGTCTGCTGGAAGAACAAATGCGGAAATTTCGCCCAAAGCTTGTTGCTGTGTGGAGCAAAGAGGCAGCAGCTTCCCTTCGGGTCCGCACGGCGGATCTGGGCATTCCTGTGGAAACCGGAATGGATGGATTACTTGCGGTTGCAACTTATGAAGAGTCGGAAATTCTGGTGACGGCGATTGTCGGGATGCTCGGAATCCGGCCGACCATTGCAGCCATAAAGGCAAAGAAAACGATTGCCCTGGCAAACAAAGAAACGTTAGTTACGGCAGGACATCTGATTATTCCGCTTGCAGCGGAGTATGGAGTGTCCATTCTTCCGGTAGACAGTGAACATAGTGCCATTTTCCAGTCTTTGCAGGGAAACGAAGAAAATCCGATCAGTAAAATCCTTCTTACCGCATCCGGGGGACCGTTCCGGGGCAGAAAGAAGCAGGATCTGCTCCATATACAGGTGGAAGATGCATTAAAGCATCCGAACTGGTCCATGGGACACAAGGTGACCATTGATTCTTCGACACTTGTGAACAAAGGGCTTGAGGTTATGGAAGCAAAATGGCTGTTTGGTGTGGAACTCGAACAGATTGAAGTTGTCGTGCATCCGCAGAGTGTCATTCATTCTGCTGTGGAATATGAGGATGGTGCAGTGATTGCGCAGCTTGGAACGCCGGATATGCGTCTGCCGATTCAGTATGCACTGTATTACCCAAAGCGGAAATATTTATCCGGGAAGCGTCTGGATCTTTTTGCTCTTCGTGACCTTACGTTTGAGCGCCCGGATACGGATACCTTCCGTGGGCTTTCCCTGGCATATGATGCTGCCAGACGGGGAGGAAATATCCCAACGGTTTTTAATGCCGCAAATGAAAAGGCAGTGGCAATGTTTCTGGACAGAAAAATCGCTTATCCGGAAATTACGGAAATGATTGAAGCTGCAATGGAAGAAGTCAGCTATATCGCACATCCGGATTTAGAGCAGATCTTAGAGACAGAGCAGGCAACATATGAATATATAGGGGGCAGGTGGTAAAAAAATGAAAATTGTATCATTTCTTATCGCATTTGTAATATTTAGTATTGTAATTTTATTTCATGAACTGGGGCATTTTTTGCTTGCAAAGGTAAATGGAATCCGTGTCAATGAATTTTCACTTGGATTAGGACCTACACTTTTCGGAATCCAGAAAGGTGAGACAAAATACTCCATCAAACTGCTTCCATTTGGAGGAGCCTGCATGATGGAAGGGGAAGACGAAGATTCGACGGACAATCGTGCATTTGGTAAAAAGCCGGTATGGGGACGTATGAGCGTCGTATTTGCAGGACCTTTTTTTAATTTTATTCTTGCATTTATTTTCGCGTTTATCCTGATGAGCTGTGTGGGATATGATAAGCCGGTTCTTTCCGGGGTAATGGAAGGATATGCCGCAGAAGAGGCAGGTCTTCAGGAAGGGGATGAGATTATCCGGATGAATCATTTTTCGGTTCATTTCAGCAGAGAAATCACTGCATACGGAACATTTCATTCCGGGGAAACCATTAAAGTCACTTATGCAAGGGATGGGCAGAAACATACGACAACACTGGTTCCGAAACTGGATAAAGAGACCGGAAGATATCTGTACGGATTTCAGACCATGGGAAATGTCCGGGTAAAGGGAAACGTGCTCACAAACCTAAAAAACAGTTTTTATGAGGTGCGATACTGGATTTATACCACTATCCAGAGTCTGAAAATGCTTGTGACACGTCAGGTATCTCCAAACGAACTGAGCGGACCGGTCGGTATCGTAAAATCAATCGGAGACACCTATCAGCAGTCTGTAAAAAATGACGGGTATTACTATGCACTTTTGAATATGCTCAACTGGACGATCCTTTTATCTGCGAATCTGGGCGTTATGAATCTGCTGCCGCTTCCGGCACTGGACGGAGGCCGGCTGTTATTTCTGATTATTGAGGCGATCCGCAGAAAGCGGATTGATCCAAACAAAGAAGGCATGGTAAATCTGGTTGGTATTGTATTGTTGTTTGGACTGATGTTTATTGTTATGTTCAATGACATTCGAAAACTATTTATCTAAGAGGCTAGAGGCGTTATGATGGAGAGACATATCACAAAGGAAGTACAGATTGGAAACAGATGGATTGGAGGAACTCATCCGATTGCGATTCAGTCTATGACAAATACAAAGACAGAGGATGTTGCGGCAACGGTGGCACAGATTAAGCAGCTGACAAAAGTCGGTTGTGAAATTATCCGCTGCGCGGTTCCCACCCAGGAGGCAGCTGCGGCGCTGACGGAAATCAAAAAACAGATTACCATCCCGCTGGTTGCGGATATCCATTTTGATTATCGGCTTGCGATTGCAGCCATGGAGCACGGTGCGGATAAAATTCGTATCAATCCCGGAAACATTGGAAGTCGTGAGCGTGTAAAAGCGGTTGTGGATGTGGCAAAAGAGCGCCGGATTCCTATCCGTGTGGGCGTCAACAGCGGATCTTTAGAGAAGGGTCTTGTGGAAAAATACCATGGTGTGACCGCAGAGGGAATTGTGGAGAGCGCAATGGATAAAGTGAAACTGATCGAAGATATGGGCTATGATAATCTTGTGATCAGTATCAAATCCTCGGATGTCATGATGTGTGTCAAAGCACATGAGCTGATCGCAAAACAGACGGATCATCCGCTGCATGTGGGAATCACAGAGGCGGGAACACTGATCAGCGGGAATATCAAATCCGCAATCGGTCTGGGACTGATTTTAAACCAGGGAATCGGGGATACCATCCGTGTTTCTCTGACCGGGGACCCGTTGGAAGAGATTAAATCCGCAAAACTGATTCTTCGTACCCTCGGACTTCGCAAAGGGGGCGTGGAAGTGGTTTCCTGTCCGACCTGCGGAAGAACCCGCATTGATCTGATCGGGCTTGCCAATCAAGTAGAAACGATGGTTTCGGAATTTCCGCTTGATATCAAAGTGGCGGTAATGGGATGTGTGGTAAACGGACCGGGAGAGGCAAAGGAAGCCGATATCGGGATTGCCGGAGGTGTCGGCGAGGGTCTGATTATCAAACATGGAGAAATTTACAAAAAGGTACCGGAAGCAGAACTTCTGCCGGCACTGCGTTATGAATTGGAACATTGGAGTGAAGACTGATGTCAAAAGCATTTCGTGAAGCCTTTCCGACACTGAAACTGGAGGAAGAACTCGAAGGGCTGTTAGATACAACTGAAGTGACAAAAATAAGTGCGAATCATGAACATACTCATATTCGCATTTATTTGCGTGCAAAAAGACTTATTTTCAAAAAAAACATATGGAAACTTGAAAAAGCGATTACCGAACAGATTTTTCAGAACCGGGCCATACAGGTAAAGATCATAGAGTCTTATGAGCTTTCCGAACAGTATACCCCGAAGTCTCTGATAGAGGTGTATAAGGACAGTATTTTAGATGAACTGAATGCCTACAGTGTGCTCGAATACAATCTATTGCGGACGGCGGACATGGAATTTCCGGAAGAGGACCGTCTGATTCTGACGATGGATGAGACTATTATTGCCAAAACCCGTACGGATGAGATTATCGAATTTTTAGAGAAAGTGATCTGTGAGCGCTGTGGAATGAATCTGAAAATATTTCCACAATACCGGAAACCGCAGGAGAGCAAATACCGGAAAAATTCCGAAGAACAGATCCGGCAGGAAGTGGCAGGAATTGTTGCGCGGACGAAGCTGGTTATGGAAGGAAAATCCCAGGAAACGGAAGAAAAAGAGAAAACTGTCGAAACAGAAGAAAAAACAAAGACAATTGCAAAAACGGCAGGAAATCGTGCAGACACTTCAAAAAATGGTACAAATTATGCAAAACCAAAGCAGAAGTTTGAAAAGCGGGGAGAGTTCCGCCGGAAATTCGAGTCGGATAACGGCAAAAAATCCATGAATCCGGATGTAATATACGGAAGAGACTTCGAAGAAGAGAGCATGGAGATTGAGAAGATTGACGGACCGATCGGAGAGGTTGTGATCCGCGGAAAGATTCTGTCGGTAGATACCCGTGAGATCCGCAATGAAAAGACCATCATTATTTTTTCCGTGACGGATTTTACCGATACGATTGTTCTTAAAATTTTTGCGAGAAATGATGATGTACCGGAGCTGTTAAAAGAAATCAGCGGGGGAAAGTTTGTGCGTGTCAAAGGTGTTGCAACCATTGATAAGTTCGACAGTGAACTTACCATCGGTTCTATCGTCGGAATCAAGAAATGCGCCGATTTTACAACGGTCCGTATGGATACCAGCGTAGAAAAACGCATAGAGCTGCACTGCCATACCAAAATGAGTGATATGGATGGCGTTTCAGATGTCAAGGATATTGTCAAGCGTGCCATGAAATGGGGGCATAAGGCGATTGCCATTACTGATCACGGGGATGTGCAGGCGTTCCCGGATGCCAATCATACTGTACCGTCCGATTCGGATTTTAAAGTCATTTACGGCGTGGAGGCATATCTGGTCGATGATTTAAAGGGGATGGTGACGGACAGCCAGAACCAGGATCTGGATGCAGATTATGTGGTATTTGATTTGGAGACAACCGGATTTAGTCCGGAGACCAACCGCATTATAGAGATCGGGGCGGTGAAGGTGCAGAACGGAAAGATCGTGGACAAATTCTCAACGTTTGTCAATCCACAAGTGCCGATTCCGTTTCGGATTGAGCAGCTGACGTCGATCAATGATTCCATGGTGATTGATGCACCTGTCATTGCAGACATTCTTCCGGAATTTATGAAATTCTGCGAGGGATGTGTTATGGTTGCCCATAATGCCGATTTCGATATGAGTTTTATCAAGAAAAACTGCCAGAGGCTGGATATTCCATGCAAGCCGACGATTGTGGATACGGTTGCCCTGGCGCGTGTCCTGCTTCCGAATCTGAACCGTTTTAAGCTGGATACGGTTGCAAAAGCGCTGGGAATATCCTTGGAAAATCACCATCGTGCAGTGGATGATGCCGGATGTACGGCAGAGATTTTTGTGAAGTTTATTGAGATGCTCCGGGAGCGTGGTATGTCTACCTTAGACGAAGTGAATGCAATGGGAACCTCATCGGTGCAGAATGTACAAAAGATGCCGACTTATCATGCGATCATTCTTGCCACCTGCGATCAGGGGCGGACAAACCTGTATAAGCTGATTTCGCTGGCGCATATCAAATATTATCACCGGCGTCCGAGGATTCCGAAGAGTGAATTTATCAGGTACCGGGATGGACTTCTGATCGGGTCTGCCTGCGAAGCGGGAGAGTTGTACCGGGCAATTTTAAATGGCCGTCCGGAGGAAGAAATTTCTAGACTGGTAAACTTTTATGATTATCTGGAAATCCAGCCGCTCGGAAACAATGCATTCCTTGTAAGAGATGAAGATTCTCCGGTTGCGTCCAATGACGATCTGATTGAGATCAATAAAAAGATTGTCCGGCTCGGTGAACAGTTCCATAAGCCGGTGGTGGCAACCTGTGATGTGCATTTTTTAGATCCGGAGGATGAAATTTACCGGAGAATTATCATGGCAGGGCAGGGATTTAAAGATGCGGATGAGCAGGCTCCCCTTTTTCTGCGGACGACGGAAGAGATGCTGAAAGAATTTGCCTATCTTGGAAGTGAAAAAGCAGAAGAGGTTGTTATTACAAACACAAACCGGATTGCGGATATGTGCGAAAAAATTTCTCCCGTTCGTCCGGATAAGTGTCCGC
>OLNX01003231.1_pt1 | contig 11235 bp, 6 predicted proteins | sample 1672611 | NCBI WGS metagenome assembly OLNX01 (sample SAMEA3136705, study PRJEB25190) | human gut metagenome
CAGAGCATCTGGTTTACACCCAGAGGGTCGGGGGTTCGAATCCCTCAGCGCCCACGAAATAGAAGTCTTACGAAGAAATTCGTGAGACTTTTTTTATTTCTTACCGCTTTTATACAAACTTTCTTTATCCTTTTGCCTTATAACTCAGGAAAAAGAGTTAATTTTGCAGTCTGATAATTATCTAAGAAAACGTATGGAACTTGATGTATTAACGGCCATATCTCCGATTGATGGTCGATATAGAGGCAAAACTAAAGCTTTGGCAGCTTATTTCTCTGAATTTGCACTGATTAAATACCGTGTACAGGTAGAGGTGGAGTATTTTATCACCTTGTGCGAACTTCCTTTGCCGCAATTGAAAGGAATCGATAGTAGTGTGTTTGAAACTTTACGGAATATCTACCGTAACTTCTCCGAAGCAGACGCACAACGCATTAAAGATATCGAAAGTGTAACTAACCACGATGTGAAAGCCGTAGAATACTTCCTGAAAGAAGAATTTGACAAGATGGGTGGAATGGATGATTATAAAGAGTTTATCCACTTCGGACTGACTTCTCAGGATATTAACAATACGTCTGTTCCTCTTTCTATCAAAGAGGCATTGGATCAGGTTTATTACCCGTTGATTGAAGAGCTGATTGCACAGTTGAAAACCTATGCGACAGAATGGGCTAACATTCCGATGCTTGCCAAAACTCACGGTCAGCCGGCTTCTCCTACCCGTCTGGGTAAAGAAGTGATGGTATTTGTTTACCGTCTCGAACGTCAGTTGGCTATGTTGAAAGCATGTCCGCTTACCGCTAAGTTTGGCGGTGCTACCGGAAACTACAATGCGCATCACGTGGCTTATCCTCAATATGACTGGAAACAATTCGGCAATCGGTTTGTTGCAGAAAAACTGGGACTGGAACGCGAAGAATATACAACGCAGATTTCGAACTATGATAACCTCTCTGCTGTTTTTGATGCTATGAAGCGTATCAATACCATCATGGTGGATATGAATCGTGACTTCTGGCAGTACATCTCTATGGAGTACTTCAAGCAGAAGATCAAAGCTGGAGAAGTAGGCTCGAGCGCTATGCCGCATAAAGTGAATCCGATTGACTTTGAAAATGCAGAAGGTAACCTGGGCATAGCAACGTCTATTCTGGAACATTTGGCTGTGAAGCTTCCTGTTTCCCGTTTGCAGCGTGACTTGACAGACTCAACAGTGTTGCGTAATGTCGGTGTACCTTTCGGTCATATCGTGATTGCCATCCAGAGCTCTTTGAAGGGATTGCGCAAACTGTTATTGAACGAACCGGCTATTTATCGTGATTTGGATAATTGTTGGAGTGTAGTGGCAGAAGCTATTCAGACCATCCTGCGCCGTGAGGCTTATCCGCATCCGTATGAAGCTTTGAAAGCGTTAACCCGCACCAACCAAGCTATTACAGAAAGTTCTATTAAAGAGTTTATCGAAGAATTGAATGTAAGCGAAGATATTAAAAAAGAGTTAAGAGCAATCACTCCCCATACATATACGGGGCTTTAATTGTTTACTTATATAATAAACGTGTTTTTTAAATAGGCCGTGAGGCCAAAGTCTAATTTTATTCGAATAAAAAAATGAGCACAGAAAACGAAGAATGGCGCGAAAATTCTTACAATGAGGAGAATACAGGTGCCGGCCGTGATGGTAACAAGTCTTACAACAGAGAAGGTGGAGAACGTCCGTATCGTCCTTCTTACAACCGTGAAGGTGGGGATCGTCCGTATCGCCCGCGATTTAATCCGAATAGTGAAGGTGGAGAGCGCCCACAGCGTTCTTATGGTGAACGTTCTTATGATCGCCCCCAACGTCCTTCTTACAATCGTGAAGGTGGAGACCGTCCGTATCGTCCTCGCTTCAATAGCAACAATGAAGGAGGCGAACGTCCGCAACGTCCTTACAACCGCGAAGGTGGTTCTTATGACCGTCCTCAACGTCCTTCTTACAACCGTGAAGGTGGTGACCGTCCTTACCGTCCCCGCTTCAATAGCGGCGAAGGTGGTGAGCGTCCGTCTTATGGCGACCGTCCTCAACGTCCTTCCTACAACCGTGAAGGTGGCGACCGTCCTTACCGTCCCCGCTTTAATAACGGCGAAGGTGGCGACCGTCCTCAACGTCCTTCTTACAACCGTGAAGGTGGTGACCGTCCGTATCGTCCCCGTTTCAATAACGGCGAAGGTGGCGGCTATCGCAGCAACAACGGCGGTGGAGGTTATCGTCCGAGATATAATAACGACCGTCAAGGAGGATATCGTCCTCGTCCGCGTACCGGCGATTATGATCCGAACGCTAAGTATAGCGTAAAGAAACAGATCGAGTACAAGGAACAGTTCGTTGATCCGAATGAACCGATTCGTCTGAATAAGTTCCTGGCTAACGCAGGTGTTTGCTCCCGTCGTGAGGCTGATGAATTTATCACAGCAGGTGTGGTTTCTGTAAACGGTGAAGTGGTAACGGAATTGGGTACGAAGATCAAACGTTCGGATGTGGTTAAGTTCCACGACGAACCGGTAAGCATCGAACGCAAAGTATACGTATTGCTGAATAAACCGAAAGATACCGTTACTACATCGGATGATCCGCAGGAACGCCGTACAGTAATGGATTTGGTGAAAGGCGCTTGCAACGAACGTATTTATCCGGTAGGACGTCTGGACCGTAACACGACTGGTGTACTGTTACTGACGAATGACGGTGATCTGGCTTCCAAGCTGACACACCCGAAATTCCTGAAGAAGAAAATTTATCATGTTCATCTGGACAAGAACCTGACTAAAGCAGATATGGAGCAGATTGCAGCTGGTATCCAGTTGGAAGATGGCGAAATCCATGCAGATGCGATCAGCTATACAGATGATTTCAAGAAAGACCAGGTAGGTATCGAGATTCACTCCGGCAAGAACCGTATCGTTCGCCGTATTTTCGAATCACTGGGATATAAAGTAGTAAAACTCGACCGTGTATTCTTCGCCGGGCTGACCAAAAAAGGTCTGCGTCGCGGAGACTGGCGTTACCTGTCGGAAGCAGAAGTAAACTACCTCCGCATGGGTTCGTTTGAGTAATAAGTCAATAAATAACAACTTGACAGAGGACGGGGAAAGAAAGCAGGAAAGAATTCATCCTGCATTTGAAACCTCGTCTTCTTGTATCTAAAAAGAAAAAGTTAAATGGAAAAGATTGGTAGAACAAAAATTGTTGACCTGTTGAAGCGCACAGACATTGGCGCTATGGTTAATGTGAAAGGATGGGTTCGCACCCGTAGAGGTAGCAAACAAGTAAACTTTATCGCACTGAATGACGGTTCTACAATAAATAATTTGCAGATCGTAGTAGATTTGGCTAATTTCGATGAAGAGATGCTGAAACTGATTACTACCGGCGCTTGTATCAGCGTGAACGGAGAAATGGTAGAATCAGTGGGTTCCGGACAGAAAGTGGAAGTACAGGCTCGTGAAATCGAAGTGCTGGGTACTTGCGATAATACATATCCATTACAGAAGAAAGGCCACTCTATGGAATTCTTGCGCGAGATTGCTCACTTGCGTCCGCGTACCAATACATTCGGTGCTGTGTTCCGCATCCGTCACAACATGGCGATTGCTATTCACAAGTTCTTCCATGAAAAGGGCTTCTTCTATTTCCATACGCCGATCATTACGGCTTCCGATTGTGAAGGTGCCGGACAGATGTTCCAAGTGACTACCATGAACCTGTATGACTTGAAGAAAGACGAGAGAGGTTCTATCTCTTATGAAGATGATTTCTTCGGTAAGCAGGCAAGTCTGACTGTTTCCGGTCAGCTGGAAGGTGAGCTGGCAGCTACTGCTTTGGGCGCTATCTACACATTCGGTCCTACGTTCCGTGCCGAAAACTCCAACACTCCCCGCCACTTGGCAGAGTTCTGGATGATTGAGCCGGAAGTGGCTTTCAACGACATTACAGACAACATGGACTTGGCAGAAGAGTTCATCAAATATTGTGTGAAATGGGCGTTGGATAACTGTGCGGATGATGTGAAGTTCCTGAACGATATGTTTGACAAAGGCTTGATTGAACGTCTGCAAGGTGTATTGAAAGATGATTTCGTACGTTTGCCTTATACAGATGGTATCAAGATTCTTGAAGAAGCTGTTGCGAAAGGACATAAGTTCGAATTCCCGGTTTACTGGGGCGTGGACCTGGCTTCCGAACACGAACGTTTCTTAGTGGAAGAACACTTCAAACGTCCGGTGATTCTGACTGACTATCCGAAGGAAATCAAGGCCTTCTATATGAAGCAGAACGAAGACGGTAAGACTGTACGTGCCATGGACGTTCTTTTCCCGAAAATTGGTGAAATTATCGGTGGTTCTGAACGTGAAGCCGACTATAACAAGCTGATGACCCGTATTGAAGAAATGCACATCCCGATGAAGGATATGTGGTGGTATCTGGATACCCGTAAGTTCGGTACTTGTCCTCACTCCGGTTTCGGATTAGGGTTCGAACGTCTGTTATTGTTTGTAACAGGTATGGCGAATATCCGTGACGTGATACCGTTCCCGCGTACACCAAGAAATGCTGATTTCTAATATTTCGGTATATTTATGTAAAACTCGCATAATCTTCAGGTTATGCGAGTTTTTTTATGCTCTGAATTGCTGTATTCTCAAAATAAATCTTTATATTTGGAAATACGCATTCGAGAGTGTTAACTAAAATAATACAACAATGAAAAAGCTCTATTTCTTTACCATGCTTTCAATAATGTTGTTAGCGGTAACAGGTGCGACGGCCCAGAAGAAAACCAAATTCAAAGCGGCCGATTTGAAAGGTATTTGGCAGCTCTGCCATTATGTATCCGAGTCTCCCGATGTTCCGGGAGCGTTGAAACCCAGTAATACATTTAAAGTATTGAGTGATGACGGACAAATCGTTAACTTTACCATTATTCCCGGTGCGGATGCAATTATTACTGGATATGGTACTTATAAACAACTCACGGACGATTCTTATAAGGAAAGCATCGAGAAGAACATTCATCTCCCGATGCTGGACAATCAGGACAATATTTTGGAATTTGAGATTAAAGACAATGATTATCTCCATCTGAAATATTTTATCAAGAATGATTTGAATGGAAATGAGTTGAACACCTGGTATTATGAAACCTGGAAGAGGGTGGAAATGCCGGCTAAATTTCCGGAAGATATTGTGAGATAGAAGAGCGCGTACTTTTGGGTGGAGGCACGGATTTTGCAAAAGGCTGCATAGTTGTTTGGTTATGCCTGACAACAGCTTATTTGGTAAAATCCGTGCCTGTTTTTCTATAAAAGATAAAAACAAAGCACTTTTGGACAAAATCAAAGTCCGTAGAAATAGAAACAAAAATGAAAAAATAGATTTGCAAAGGGTTTGTCTGCGACTTGCTCTAACTTTGTTGCCAGTAATAGAATACAGTAACAAAATAAAGTGGAACAATGAAAAACAAACTTTTACTGGCGGTAGGGAGTATGGCGCTCCTGACTGCTTGCGATGCTTCAAAAGGAAATGAGATGGCATGGTTTGATCATGCAGTGAAAACATCGGGACATCAGTTGCTCTATATGGCAGAACAATTGAAGAATGAACCGGATACCGCCTGTTTTCCCCGTTCTATTAAAGAAGGAAAGTACAGACTGGAGCACCCCACAGATTGGACGAGTGGTTTCTATCCCGGTTCCATGTGGCTGGCATACGAGTTGACCGGTGATGAGGCTCTCGCAAAAGAGGCGCGTAAATATACGGACCGTCTGCAGGATATGCAATATTATACGGGTAATCACGATTTGGGTTTTATGATGTTTTGCAGTTATGGGCAGGGCATCCGTTTGAAACCGGAGCCAACGGACAGTTTGATTCTGATTCATTCTTCAGAAAGCTTGTGCTCCCGTTTTCGTCCGGAAGTCGGACTGATTCGTTCGTGGGATTTCGGCGATTGGAGTTATCCGGTGATTATTGATAATATGATGAACCTTGAAATGCTGTTCTGGGCTTCGGAGCAAACCAATAATCCGAAATATCGTGAAATAGCCATCTCTCATGCCGACAAAACGTTGAAGAATCACTTTCGGGAGGACATGACCTCCTACCATGTGGTGAGCTATCTGGCAGATAGCGGTGAGGTAGAGTCGAAAGGAACCTTTCAGGGATATGCCGATTCTTCTGCTTGGGCGCGTGGACAGGCTTGGGGAGTGTATGGTTATACCATGTGTTATCGCTTCACTAAGCAACAGAGCTATCTGGATGCCGCTCATAAAATAGCGCGGTTCATTATCGATCACCGTCCGTCCGAAAATGACTATGTACCTTATTGGGATTATGATGCTCCTAATATTCCGAATGAACCGCGGGATGCTTCTGCGGCTGCCGTAACAGCTTCTGCATTACTGGAGTTGAGTGGTTATGGCGACAAGAAACAAGGGGAAGAATATTTCCGTTATGCGGAGCATATCCTGAAACAGTTATCCTCTGATGATTATTTGGCCCAGGAAGGAGGAAATCATGGCTTCATCCTGTTACATTCGGTTGGCAGTTTCCCGCATGACAGTGAAATTGATACTCCGCTCAATTATGCTGATTATTATTATCTGGAAGCCTTGAAACGTTATAAAGATCTGAAAGAAAAATCAGAAAATCCGTCTTACTAACTTGAAGAGAAACCGTAAAAAATTTAAAGTTCAGGGCAACCGCATCTAAAATATGAATTTATAACTGTCGGACTTTGGCGCAGTTGTCCTGTTTTGAGCCGATGCCGGTCCTTTATATGAGTTAAAAAACGGGATTCATTTATCAGATTGAATTGAAAATACTTATCTTTACGATAAATTCTTCAATATTAGCTCATGAAAGACCGACATTTGCTATTTAGATACCTATTCGGATTAACCGTTTGCATTTTATTTTTTCCTTTGGCTGTATCGGCCGCCGACAGCTTCATCCATTTTAAGCGATTATCCGTAGATGACGGGCTGTCGCAAAATACTGTGCTCGCTCTGACACAAGATCATAATAATAAGATTTGGGTAGGCACCATAGACGGACTGAACTGGTATGAAGGTTCCCGCTTCGTTTCGTATTATAAAGCGCCGGATGATACGACCAGTCTGGCAAACAATCATGTCTATTCACTTCATACCGATTTGAAAGGTACGGTATGGGTAGGCACACAGGTCGGTTTATCCCGTTATAATATAGTAGGGAATAATTTCACCAATTATTCTTCACCGGACAATCAGCCGATGCAAGTATTGGCTATCGGAGAACCGGAGGAAGGCGACCGGCTTTTGCTTGCTACCAATATCGGTCTGGTGATTTTTGATAAAAAGACCGGGCGGATGAAAGTGCAGCCGGAACTTGCCGGAAAAACGATCTATTCTGTTTGCCGGATGAATGACGGTTTCCTGTTGGGAACTTCGGAAGGTGTCTATTTCTATTATGTACGCAACGAAAACGTGACCCGGCTTCTTCTCCAGTTGAAAGGAGAAACCATCTCCGATATGCTCTATGACGACAAAACCGGCAACTGTTGGCTGGCTTCATTGACAAACGGGGTGTATTGTGTGGATAACAACTTTCAAATAAAACATCATTATAACAAGCAAAATACTCCTGCTTATTTCCTTACGAACTCGGTCAGGACATTGTCCGGAGATGATAAAGGAAGGGTTTGGATAGGAACCATGGAAGGTTTGCTTATCCTTGAACCGGAGACGGGAACTTTCCGTATCTGTCGTTTTTCTCCTGAAGATCCGACTACCTTGGGCCATAATTCCATCCGTTCTATCTTGAAAGATAATCAAGGGGGAATGTGGATCGGTACATTTTACGGCGGGCTTAATTATTATCATCCTCTCGCTCCGGCATTCGGACGCTTGCAACATTCCGCCTGGAGGAATTCGTTAAGTGATAACACAGTGAGTTGTATTGCCGAAGACCCGGATAATGGCAATCTCTGGATTGGCACGAACGACGGCGGATTAAATTATTATAACCGGAAAACCGGAGTCTTTTCATATTACCGGACGGGTACTTCCGCCAATGCTTTAAAGTCGGACAATATAAAATGTATATGGACGGACAAGGATGGAAGTGTCTATATCGGCACTCATGGAGGGGGAATGAGTCGTCTGCATCACCGGAGTGGCAGGATAGAAACATATTCCTTTCCCCATTCTACTTCCCTGACTAACAGTTGTTACTCCTTATTAGACGGAACGGATGGAACGCTTTGGGTAGGCGGCATGAGCGGGCTTTATCTTTTCGACAAACAGACCGGCGAACTGTCACAGCATCCATTAGCTAAAAAGCATAAAAAGTTGGAGAATGTATTGATATATACCTTGTTTCGCGATTCAAAAGGAAGAATATGGATTGGTACGGAAGAGAGCCTGTTTTTGTATGCCGGCGGTAAACTGGAAGAACTGCATCTTTCTTCTTCGGCTTATCTGCATGGGTTGATACAGGCTTTCTGTGTACAGGAGGATAGCCGTCATGAAATCTGGATCGGTTCTTCCACAGGATTATATTGCTATAAGGAAGGAGCACCGACTGCCTGGAAACACTATACGATGAAAGACGGTTTGCCGAACGACTTTATTTATAATATACTGGAAGATGAACGGGGGCGTTTATGGTTGACAACTAACAAGGGACTGGCTTGCTTCAATACGGAGGAGGGTACTTTCCTCAACTATACGAAGCAGGACGGATTGCCTCACGATCAGTTTAACTATTTCGGAGCTTGCAAAGCGCACGATGGTACATTCTTCCTGGGGTCTCTTGGGGGCGTTGCCTATTTCAAGCCATACGAATTGGGTGATAATCCATATTCCCCGGATGCGGTAGTGACAGGAGCCGTTGTCTTAAATCAGGTGATTACGGATATGAAAAGTGAACGGGTACGTTATTATCAGGACGAGCAAGGGCGGATGCTGGGTATGTCGTTCCCTTCCGATCAGAAACTTTTTAATATCCGGTTTGCCGTTATCAACTATTTGGCTGGCAAGCGGAACCAGTTCGTTTACAAATTGGAAGGCTTTGAAACCGAGTGGAACTACTCCCGCCATGTTTCCTTTGCACGGGCAAGTTATTCCAATCTCCCGCCCGGTGAGTATGTATTCAAGGTGAAGGCATGTAACAACAATGGAAAGTGGAGTGAGGCGACCACTGAATTTTTTGTGCATATCATTCCGATGTGGTATCAGACCTGGTGGGCAAAGACACTTTTCATCTTCTTTTCTGTAGGGCTTCTCGTCTTTGTGATCTATTTTTTTATTGCTCGTGCCAAAATGAAGATGCAAGTCCGGATCGAACAGATAGAACGAAACAAGATAGAAGAAATCAGTCAGGAGAAAGTACGTTTTTACATGAATATGTCTCATGAGTTGCGTACTCCGTTGAGTCTGATACTGGCTCCGTTGGAGGAACTCTTGGGGCAGAGCAATCTGAAAGGAACTCCGGTACAGCAGAAACTGGATTACGTTTATAAGAACGGTCGTAAGTTGTTGCACATTGTCAACCAGTTGCTGGATTTCCGTAAAGCCGAAGCAGGTGCAATGCCTATTCATGTTGCGCAGGTGGATGTAGAAGAACTGTTGCAAGATGCTTTTGCCCTGTTTAAAGAAAATGCGCAGAAGCGTGCTATCAGCTTTCATATAAAATCCGATCTGGAAGGACGGTTGTTTCCGGCGGACCGGACGTATGTAGAGACTATCTTGATGAACCTGCTGTCTAACGCCTTTAAGTTTACACCGGATGGCGGAAGTATTTCGCTTTCCTTATGGACAGAGGGAGATACCTATGGCTTCACGGTAAGAGATAGCGGAATCGGTATGTCTCCGGAACAGCTAACCCGTATTTTCGAACGTTTCTATCAGGTAGACGGTCAGCGAAAGGGGACGGGTATCGGGCTGTCATTGGTGAAGATGCTGGTAGAAAAGCATCATGGCACTATTACGGTAGCAAGCGAACCTGCTCAATATACCGAATTTAAAGTCACGCTACCTGCTGATATGGCTGCCTTCACGGAGAAAGAACGTGAATTGCCGACACATGAAGTCGAAACATCTGCTTCTCTCCGGGAGCTTCCGGTGGCTGATGAATATTTCTCTGGTGATGCGTCGGCTATAGTTGCAGAAGAACTATCGGACGGTGATCAGATAGAAGCCGGCAGTGAGGAAGAACGGCCTACTATCTTGTTGGTAGATGACAATAAAGAGATGGTGGATTACCTGAAAGATAATTTCCGGCAGAACTATGTGACGCTGACCGCCGGAAACGGCGAAGAAGCATTGGCTATTATGAAAGAGCACCGTGTGGACATTGTCCTTTCCGACGTGATGATGCCGGGTATTGCCGGTATCAAACTTTGCCAGCTTATTAAACGAAATCTGCAAACCTGCCATATTCCCGTCCTGCTGTTGTCTGCCAAAGGAAGTGTCGATGCACAGACGGAGGGTATTCAGGCTGGAGCGGATGATTACATTGCCAAACCGTTCTCGATTCATTTATTGAAAGGAAAAATTGCTAATCAACTGAAAGCACGCCAGCGGTTGAAACACTATTATTCGAATACGATTGATATAGATACTGCTAAAATGACTTCGAATAATCTGGATGAGGAATTCATGAGCAAAGCTATTCAGGTAGTAGAAGAAAATATCAGTAATGAAGACTTCACCTCTGATGAGTTGGCAAGCCAGCTTTGTATGAGCCGTTCATCACTGTATCTCAAGATGAATTCCATATCCGGTGAACCGCCTGCCAACTTTATCCGGCGCATCCGTTTTAATAAGGCGTGTAAATTGTTGCTTGAAGGGCGCTACTCCATTTCGGAGATTAGCGGAATGGTAGGGTTCGGATCTTCTTCTTACTTCTCTACCAGTTTCAAGAAGTATGTCGGTTGTCTGCCATCGGAGTATGTGAAGCAGCATACAAAGTAATTGTTTTGCGGTTATGCATTTGTTCACCACAGAGGACGCGGAGGACACAGAGGTGAAGTGCAGAAATGAATGAGAGTTTTTTGTCTACTATAAAGTTGAAAAACATAAAAACATCTGCCACCTGCAACGAAACGCGTGTAATACACTAGTTAATAAGTAGTTGGAACGTTGCAGATACCTGCGGCAGATAGGTTGCAGATAAAGTATCTGCAACACGTTATATAATCAAAGAAAAAG
>OLNX01003244.1_pt1 | contig 11198 bp, 6 predicted proteins | sample 1672611 | NCBI WGS metagenome assembly OLNX01 (sample SAMEA3136705, study PRJEB25190) | human gut metagenome
CAGCGGAAAACGCTCCGCCCGGATAGGGCGAACACGCTTACGCAGTTCGCGTACCCCGCTCAGCCGGTGCAGAAAAAAGACTGCCGCCCGGATAGGGCGAACCCGCCTGCGGCAGTTCGCGTGCCCCGCTCAGCCGGTGCAGAAAAATCCGTGCCGAATTGATAAATCAAACTCATCTAATTAAAGCATATCCTAAAAAAACAGCACTGTCAACGCAATAAAAATTACAAAATGTAAACAATTTGTATATGTCAGCGCACTTTGCGGGAATTTGTGCAATAAGGATTGACAACCATCTTCTACTATTGTAGAATATAAGCAATAAAAGGTGTTTTACATTTGTAGAATAAAAGGAGGGTTAGACTATGCGAAACGACAAGCGATTGCCCGATGCGGAGCTGGAGGTCATGCAGACCATCTGGTCTCTGGGCACACAGATTACGGCGGCCGAGGTGCAGCAGCACGCGGATAAGGACTGGAAAATGACCAGCGTGCTCACGTTTCTGTCCCGCTTGTGCGACAAGGAATTTCTTTCCTGCACGAAGGAGGGACGGCAAAACCTGTACACGCCGCTCGTCAGCGAGAAGGACTACCGTCAGCGTGAGAGCGTCGGCTTTCTGCGCCGGCTGTGCGGCGGCTCGGTGAAGAATCTGGTCGCGAGCCTGTCGGATGCGGGCGCGCTGACCGAGCAGGACATCGACGAGCTGCGCGCGTTCCTCGACAGGCAGACGCACTAAGGAGGGGATCTTATGCTGCAATTCTCGGAAAAACTGCTCAACAACCTGATGCAGATCGGCCTGACCGTATCGCTGGCGGCGCTCGTGCCGCTCATTCTGCGGCGGCTGATGAAAAAGCGTTATCCGGCCCGTATGGTATGTGTGGTGTGGGCGATTCTCGCGCTGCGGCTGCTCATTCCGGTGCAGCTGACACTGCCGCAGGCACCGGTGCAGGTTATGCCGCGCACCAGCTATGTGGTGCAGAGCGACCAGACGGCGTTCCGGCAGGCCGGACTTCCTGTTACGCAAATGCCAGCCCGATGGGTGACGGGTACGCAGGCGCAAACGCTCAGCGCGGCAGACACCGGCACGGTCAAGACCGTGGATATTACCGACATTCTGCTGACGCTGTGGCTGGCAGGCGTGATTGCCTGCGTACTCTGGCAGGGGATTGGCTATTACCGGCTGATACGCAGCCTGAAAGGTACGTCCTGTTCGGTCGAACGCGCGGATCTGCACACGATTTTGCAGGAGCAGTGCGCCGACCTGGTTATTGACCGGGAAATCCCGCTGCGGGTATCCTCGGCGGCGGACTGCCCGATGCTGGCCGGATTTATCCATCCGACGCTGTATTTGCCGGATGAGCGCATTTCCCGGACGGATGCGGCGTTCATTTTCCGCCACGAGCTGACGCATTACAAGCACGGCGATCTGTGGCTCAAGCTGCTGCTTCTGGCGGCACGCTGCCTGCACTGGTTCAATCCGCTGGTGCATCTGATCGCGCGATTCGCGCAGGAGGACATTGAGGCGGCGTGCGATGACGCGGTTGTTCGCGGACACGACGGCGCGTACCGCAGAGCCTATGGCGAGACCATCCTGCGGTCGGCTATTGCGCAGGCGCAAAAGAGAAAAGCTTTGGTGTCCTGCTTCGGTGATGACAAAAAGACGCTCATGCGTCGGTTTGAGGGACTGTTTGACAAGTCGGTCAAAAAACGCGGTGTCGCGCTCGTTGTGATGATCGCGCTGCTGGTCGGTTCGCTCGGCTGCGTGGTTGCGGTGGGGGAGAAGAAGCCCAATCAGACCACCGAGGAACGCGCATTGATGATGGCAAACACATTCGCGCAGGCGTATGTGGACGAAGATACCGAAGCGTTCAACAAATACCTTGTGCCGAACAGTGAAAACTTAGTCGATAATTTCACAACCGGCGCGGCCGTATACAAGCGCTATGTGACCAAGTACGAACCGGAAACACAGACAGCACTCATCGTTTACGAATACGAGTATGACGCCGCGCGCATGGCGGCGCAGGGGATGCAGGCGAACGGCATTACGCCGGGTCTGCCGTACCGCGAAGCGCAGCGGCTGTATTTCACCGGTAAGGGCGATAAAATGCTGATTTCTAAAGCGATTTGGGAAGCCGACTCTGACCTGACAAGCTCCACCGGTGATGATAGTGGTCTGGTAAACTCGCTGGAGCACTTCAAGCTGCTGTACGAAAACGATCTTGGTCTGCCGGATTTCGTTTCGGCGGATAACAAGGCGGTAATCGGCAACAGCGATCCTGTGTCCGCGGCAGAAGTTCTGCTCGGCATTGCTCCGGCGGTCAGTCAGGTGGAGGGCAGCAACCAAGATGCCGCACCGTACAGCGACATCCGCAAGGTGACATTCACGTTTAAGGATAACAGCAAGGTTGTTGTCACGATGGTCAACCAGTTCGGTCAGGGCTGGCTGCCGCAGGACTGGACGGACGGCAGCGGCGTTCGTTCCCGCACGGCGGCGGATCTCGCGCAGCAGTACGCGCGCGCAGTTCTGCACAAGAGCGCACAGTATATCTTCCCGATTTTGACGCCGGACGGTCAGAAAGACCTTATCGCGCAGCAGATGGCTATGACCGGCGGCGAGCAGTGGACGTGGAAATACGGTCCGTCCTCGCCGTCTGCAACGGATTTCGTGCTTGTACCCACCGATGACGAGCAGGACTACACGGTCGTATTCCGATACACGAGCAGCGCACCGGACGATGTCCGCTCGGCGTACACCGTGCAGACCATCCGCGAGAACAAAAACAGCTCGGTGATCGGCGATATCCGCGAACTCGGTACGGACAGCATGACGCAGAGCGAATTGTTCCGGACGTACTATGCGACCGGTCTGTCGTGGCCGACCGTGCCGCAGTACATCGACAGCATGGATACGCAGATGATAAGAGGCTACGCCGATCCGGCACAGGCGGCTATGCAGTATTTCGGCATGGCGCTGCGCGGCGATTCCTATTTGATGCTTTTGCAGGATACCAATACGCTCTGGCAGGGCGACAGCGCAGACGGCATACAGCTTGCGCAAGTCAAGCTGACATTTGGAGATAATCTCGCGCCGGCTTATGTAGTCATGGAGCAGACAGACGCAGGTTACTGGCAGCCAATCGGTATTACCGAGGACATCACAGTGCAGAGCGGAAAAGAGAAGCTGTACGCCGGTGTCAATGCGTTGGATGCTATTATGAGCGGTGATACACCGCTGTTGCAGGTTGGCGATAAAATCACCTTCACATTTGAGACCGAGCCGGTCGGCGGTGTGGAAATCACCAACCGGCTGGTGAACTGGGAGGGCGGCTCGAAGTTCGGTGTGATCGACGAGCAGATCACGCTGCAGAAATCCGGCGATGGCTGGGTCTATACCGTGCCGACAAGTCTTGGCGAAATGCTCTCGAGTACCATCAGCTATCCGTTCTACCATGCTGTCACGCTGGAATACACGGACGCAAGCCATATTCAGCATAAGGCAACGGCGGTGTATACAAGCGGGAGCGATAGTCCGGATGAGGACGTGGTCGGCGATTTTGGCAGCAAGAACGGTAAGACGGTGTATCGCGATGAGTCGCTGGCTTACTGGCTGACGGTTCCGGATGCCTTTATAGAGAACGGCTATGCCAAGAAAAACGAAGCAGACGGCAGTGTGGAGTTCGGCATGAAAGGTACCGGAGATAGCGCAATCATGACGCTGAATGTAGACGCAACCGCCGTTTTGCACAGCGAATACGGCGAAAACTGGACGGAAAACTATCCGTCTCCGGTCAAGCAGCTTGCCGAAAAGGACGGTTTGACCTATTATCTGGCGTATGTGTCCGATGTGCAGTATGACCCGGCCAATCAGGAGATTGCCGCCAAGTACAAGGAAATGTTCACTGCCGCGCAGAATATCACCACGGATGATTTTGTACTCGACGACCTGACGGATAAGGACGGTACCGTTCGCCGTGCGCAGCTGCTGACAAGTCTCGGTGCACATTATGCGGTCCTGCATATGGGCGCACAGCATGACGAACCGTATGGGGTTATCGCCAATACGGATAATAATTCCTGTGAGGTCTATGTCAGCCGTATCGACTGGACAACCGAAGCACAGTATAAGGTCTATGCCGCTGATAGGGTGACTTTCAAGGATATTACCAATACCGAACCGACAACGGTGGAGCATTTGGCTGATTCTACAAAGGGCTTGACCGCAGAGCAGTTTGATTTGCTGTGCAGTAGACTCGAGTTTACGCTTTACTCCGACAGTGAGCAGAAAACGATACAGCAAACCCTGCAAAGCGACCAGACCCCCGAACAGGGAGCACGAGCTTTCCTCGGCCTGAACGATAAATACGGCAGGTTCGACAGCGATTCCGAGCAGATTTACGGCGAAAATAACGAATTTGCGTCAATAACTTATCGGTTTACCGACCCGAATACCGGTAAAGAAAACGGTAAATACATCAAGCTGACCATGCACAAGGCAACAGCCGACAGCAGCCTGCCCGCACTGTGGATGCCGTATAGCTACGAGTTGTTCACGGCTTAATCCAACGGTGCCGTGCACAATAACGTGCAAACGAGTTGCGCGACACGGGTATCCCCCAGGGGACCTTCTCTTGCCCTTCGGGCAATTCACCTTGTGTCGCGCCTGTGAAGAATAACCCGCATGTGTAGCAGTACGCTATCTGTGAACTGCGAATAGTTTGCGAAAGACACGCAATGGTAACCCGACTGCCGTTCCCCATTTCGAAGCGGTCGCCGGTCTCTGATCTGCGCCAACCCAAGAAATAAAGGAAGATGGAGTCCCAAGAGGATAGTACTCATTTTATCCGCGCACGGCGCGGGAACAAGGTTTAGTGGCCTACGGGCAAACCTTAGGTGTCTATCCTTTTGGTCCCCCAGCCAAAGGTTGGCTCCCATTCCCAATACTTTAATAATCAGATAACGATTTACACAACAAAAAAGAGCCGCTTTACAGCGACTCTTTTTTGTTTGATATGCGCGGACTGATTACTTGGCAGCCAGACGGCGAGCCTTAGCAGCCATGCGCTCACGGGTAACGTCGAGCAGTACGGCGCCGATGATAACCAGGCCGAGTACGAGGTTCTGTACTGCCGAAGATACGGACAGCAGGGAGAAGCCGTTACGCAGAACAGCGATGATCAGCGCGCCGAGCATGGTACCAACCATGGTGCCCTTGCCGCCCATGAAGGATGCGCCGCCGATGATGCAGGCTGCGATTGCGTCGGTATCGTACGGCTGGATTGCGTTAACGCCGTTGCAGATACCGGAACGACCGATGGATACGATACCAGCCAGAGCTGCCATGAAACCGGACAGGGTGTAGCAGAAGGTCAGCACGTTAGCGGAGTTGATACCGGACAGACGAGCTGCTTCCGGGTTGCCGCCTACACAGTAGATGGAACGGCCCAGAGCGGTCTTGGTGAGCAGGATGTGCATGATAACGTAGATGACAAGTACTACGATAAAGGATACCGGGAAGCCGGCTACGGTCGAAGAACCGAGCCACATAACAGCATCATTACCGGAGAAGGATACCATCTGAGAGTTGGTGATGATCAGCGCACCGCCCCACAGTACGTTCTTCATACCGAGGGTAGATACGAACGGATGCGGCAGGTGCAGACGGGTAAGAAGCATACCGTTGATCCAGCCGATCAGGGTGCCGCCAACGATGGCAACAACCAGCAGCAGAACCGGATTGTTCATGCCCTTGTTAACCAGCATACCTGCAAGGCAGGCAGCGAACGTTGCGTTCGCACCTACGGACAGGTCGATGCCGGCGGTGATCAGGCAGAGCAGCATACCGGTGGATACCAGTGCATTAAACGAGGTCTGCTTGAGAACAGACATCATGTTGGAATACTTAAAGAAGTTCGGCGAAGCGATCGCCAGAACTACACAAAGGATTACCAGTGCGCCAAAAGTACCAGCATAAGACATCAAACTGCTGGATTTCTTCGATTTAGTCATCTAATTTACCTCCCCAAGCTGCCTTCATAAGGTCTTCCTGATTGAAATGTTCGCTGTCACGGTCTACTTCGGCCATTACTTCGCCGCCGCGCATTACGATTACGCGGTCGGACATGCCGAGGATCTCAGGCATTTCCGAAGATACCATGATAACGCACTTGCCCTGCTTGACAAGGCTGTTCATTACGTTGTAAACCTCGACCTTTGCGCCGACGTCGATACCACGGGTCGGTTCGTCAAAGATAAAGATCTCTGCATCCGTGTTGACCCACTTGCCGATTACGACCTTCTGCTGGTTACCACCGGACAGCTGGCCTACGATCTCGTCGATCGACGGGGTCTTGATGCGCAGCGACGCAATGTTCTGCTCACCTGTCTCGAGGATCTTCTTTTCGTTCAGGAACAAGCCCGAAGAGAAGCCCTTCATGTTAGCAAGAATCAGGTTGGTGCGAATTGTCTGAGCCAGTACCAGACCCTGTCCCTTACGGTCCTCGGTGAGAAACGCAATGCCGTGCTTGATAGCCTGACGCGGGGACTTGATATGTACTTCCTTGCCCTTGATCTTGATCTTGCCGCTGTCGATCGGATCTGCGCCGAATACTGCGCGCATGATCTCGGTACGACCGGCGCCGACCAGACCTGCAAAGCCCAGAATCTGTCCGCCGTATGCCTTGAAGGATACATCGTTCAGGACGCCTGCCTCAACAACGTTGTCAACCTCGAGCATCGGCTCCTTGGACTTTTCGCCGAATTCCTTCGGGAACTGGTTGTCCAGCGAACGACCTACCATTGCGGTGATCAGGGAGTCATTATCCCACTGATCGATCGGCTTGGTTGCGATGAACTCACCGTCACGGATAACCTCAACGCGGTCGCACAGCTCGAACAGTTCCTCCAGCTTATGGGATACAAAGACGATGCCGATGCCGCGTGCCTTCAGGTCACGGCACGTCTTCATCAGCTGCTCAACCTCTTTCTCGCCCAGAGAGGAGGTCGGCTCGTCCATAATAATCATTTTTGCGTTGATCAGAACCGCCTTTGCGATCTCGATCATCTGCTGTACGCCCATACCAAAGTTACCTGCCGGCTTGGTCGGGTCTACGTCCTGACCGAGCGAAGCCATAACTTCCTTTGCCTTTTTATGCATGGTCGGGTAATCCAGCAGAGTACCCTTTTTGATCCACTTGTTGATGAAAATGTTGTCAGTAATGCTCAGCAGCTTCTCAATGTTAAGCTCCTGATATACGCACGCGATGCCAGCCGCTGCCGAATCGTTCGGGTCCTTGAAATGCTGCTCGACGCCGTCTACATAAATCTGACCCTCGTCTGCCTGATGTACACCAGTCAGCACCTTGATCAGCGTAGATTTGCCTGCGCCGTTCTCACCGATCAGGCCGAGGATCTCGCCCGGCTTGACGGAAAGCTGCATGTTTTTCAGAGCCACTACGCCCGGAAAACGCTTGGTCGCGTTTTTCAGTTCTACTACGTATTCACTCATTTGCATATCACCTTTTCTTCTCCGAGATGAAGTGCGGGACAAAGTAAACTGTTCTCGGTTCAGTTCCCTAAGGAAAAGCCTGCCCAGTGCAAGCTCTTTACCATTTCTTGTCCGCGGGAGCATGTTTGAAAAGAGAACCCCTGCAGAGATGAAAATCGAGCAGGGGTTTCTTCTCGTTCACTTAAATGCTGGAACTAATGGAAAACCACAAGCGTGTGGGATGGATTGCTTAGCCGATGTAGCCCTTCAGCTTATCCAGGCGCTCCTGAGCGTTATCCTTGGTGACAACGGAGCAGCCGGAGTCGATGAACTTCTCCAGGGTCTCACCGTTAACAGCCTTTACAGCAGCCTCAACTGCCTTGTAGCCCATGTCGTATGCTTCCTGAGCAACGGACATGGTCTCCTCACCAGCGAGGATAGCGTTGCAAGCGGACTGAATGCCGTCGAAGCCAACGAAGATGGTCTTCGCGTAAGCAGCGTTGCCCTTTGCAGCACGAGCAGCAGCCATAGCCATATCGTCGTTGTTGCAAACGATGATAGCGACGCCTTCCGGATGGTTCTGCATGATTGCTTCCATCGAGGTAGCAGCCTTATCAGCAACAGCGTCAGCGTACTGGATCTCGTCCTTCAGGAACTCGCCGCCAGCCTCGGTAACGCCCTTCTCATAACCGGTCAGACGTGCGGTAGCAGTGCCGTCGCCCTGTACGCCGGAAATTGCGATTGCCTGAACCTTATCCCAGCCAGCAGCCTTAGCAGCCTCTACGGCAGCCTTGCCGCCTTCTGCAGCAGCATCCTCGTTGCCGGTACCTACGAAGGACAGAACCTCAGGTGCGTCGATGTTGGTATCAACAGCAACGATCGGTGCGGTCTGGCCAGCGATCAGGGTCTTAACGAGGTCAGCCTGCAGCGGAGCGATAACGAATGCATCGTATGCGCCAGAGTTCAGGTCGGTCTCGATCATATTCTGCTGCTCGTCGTAAGCGGTCTCGGAGGTAGCGCCCTTAACCTCAACCTTTACGTCCGGGTTGTCCTTGGAGTAAGCCTCAGCGCCAGCCTTAACGTAGCTCCAGTACTCGGAAGCAGTCGTCTTCAGGATAACGTCAACAGAGCAGCCGGAAGTGGTGCCAGCCTTATTGCCGCCATCCTTCTGGGTGTCGCCGCCAGCCGGGGTAGAAGAACCGCCGCCGCAAGCTGCAAGGCTTGCAACCATAGCGCCAGTCATCAGCATAGCAAGTAATCTCTTCTTCATGATAAAAACCTCTCTCCTTTTTCATGCGGAGCAAACAGACTCTCAGGTTGTCTGCTCTGCGGTCGGTTCCCACTGCTGTGGGACTTAGGAACGCTCCAACGTTCTGGTAATATTTTAATGCAATAATACCGTTTTGGCAACCCTTCGTTGTTATTTTTGTAAGAGGTGGTGATTTTCGCATGTTTCGTTTTGTGCACATTCACAAATTCCTGCTTTGACAATCGAAAACCAGACACTGTGCATTGTGCATTTTTATTTTTCTTACGGCATTTTTCCTATAAAATCATGGAAATTTCATGGTCGTTTTGGGCACATTTTGGAGACATCTCTTGCCAGCAAAGGTTACAATGTGGTAAAATTACCGTATCCTAATGAGAGAAGGAATATGACAATGAAGCTTGCTATCAAAACCTGCACGCTGGATATGCCCTATGAGCAGATGCTCGACTTCTGCGTGGAGCAGAAAATTGCCGCCATTGAAATCGGCACCGGCAACTGGTCGGGTGCGCCGCACTGTGACCTCGACCTTCTGGTAAGCGACAAGACCGCCCGCGAAAAATGGTATGATGCCATGCGTGAGAAGGGTCTGGAGCTGTGCGCGCTCAACTGCTCAGGCAACCCGCTCGCGTATGAAAAGGACATGGATGTAACAAAGAAAACCTTTGAGCTGGCGCATCAGCTCGGAGTAAAGAAGATCGTTATGATGAGCGGTCTGCCTGTCGGCTGCGAGGGCGATAAAACGCCGGTGTGGATCACGACCTCGTGGCCGCCCGAGACGCAGGACATTCTGGATTACCAGTGGAATCAGGTTGCGATTCCCGCATGGAAAAAGCTCGTTAATCTGGCAGAGGATTGCGGAATCGAGCGGATTGCGCTCGAAAACCACGGTATGCAGCTGGTTTACAACCCGGAAACGCTGCTCCGTCTGCGTGAGGCTGTCGGCCCGATGATCGGCATGAACCTTGATCCGTCCCACCTGTTCTGGATGGGCGGCGATCCGATCGAAGCAGCCCGTGTGCTCGGTGAGCACGGTGCAATTTACCATATCCACGGCAAGGATTCACGGCCGGAGCGCCGCTACTGGCAGCCAAACGGCATGCTGGATACCAAGCCGATCGACGCATTTGCCCGCCGCTCGTGGAACTATGTTGCCGTCGGCGCGGGACACGATGCCAAGTGGTGGAAGGAGTTTTTCTCCACCGTGCGGATGGCGGGCTATGACGGCGACGTGTCTCTGGAAATGGAGGACCTGACCATGCCCATGCTGGAGGGCCACCTGACCTCCCTCCGGGTATTGAAGGAGGCACTGGTGCTGTAACATCGCATGAGTTGGCTTCTGTAAATTCCCCCAATAAAAGTCATAGGAGGCGTGTCTGTTGACACGCCTCCTATGTTCTTATATTTCTTGCATTTCCGGTCATTTCACCGTGCAGGCTGATGGGAAAATGTCCCGTACAGGGAAAATTTCCCCCTCTATTACTGTAATATAGTTTCGCTTTACAGCAGGCCCTGCAGGAAGATCACAACGATCAGCGCCGGCAGAATGAACTGGAAATAGGGCTTCAGCCACTTGGCGAATTTCAGGCCCTTGCCCTTGTTGGCCTCCGCCACATACTTGTCGAAGCCCCAGCCCCATTTGCTGACGCAGAACAGCAGATACACCAGAGAGCCGATGGGCAGCAGCAGGCCGCTCACGAGGAAGTCCTCGCTGTCCAGCACGTCCTTGCCCAGAATGGGATGGAAATCGCTCCAGATGTTGTAGCCGAACACGCAGGGCAGACTGAGAGCGGCGATCAGGATGCCGTTGATGAGCACGGCCTTCCTGCGGCTGATCCCGAAGGTGTCCATGCAGATGGCGAGGATGTTTTCAAACACCGCCAGCACGGTGGAGAAGCTCGCGAAGATCATGAACAGGAAGAACAGCGCGCCCCAGAAGCGCCCACCCGCCATGTTGATGAAGACCGGCGGCAGCGTCTGGAAAATCAGGGAGGGGCCGTTGTCCGGCGTCACGCCGAAGGTGAAGCAGGCTGGGAAGATGATGGTGCCCGCCATCAGCGCCACGAAGGTGTCGAGCGCGCAGATGCGCACGGCTTCGCCGGGCAGGGTGTGCTCGTCGCTCATGTAGCTGCCGAAGATCTCCATGGCGGCGATGCCGAGCGAGAGCGTGAAGAACGCCTGGTTCATTGCGTCGGTGACAAGGCTGCCGAAGCCGTTTTCGCGGATGGAATCCATCGAGGGGACCAGATAGAACTTCATGCCCTCCGCCGCGCCGGAGAGCGTCAGGCTGTGAACGGCGAGCACAAGAATGAGCACCAGCAGGCAGAGCATCATGACCTTCGTCACGCGCTCAAGGCCCTTTTGCAGGCCGAAGGAGCAGACCAGAAAGCCCGCGACGACCACGACCTCGGCCCAGAGCGCCATTTCGCCGGGGGAGGAGAGCA
>OLNX01003248.1_pt1 | contig 11184 bp, 8 predicted proteins | sample 1672611 | NCBI WGS metagenome assembly OLNX01 (sample SAMEA3136705, study PRJEB25190) | human gut metagenome
CCGCTCAAGCACCCCGTCAACCTCGCCTATGAGGCGGCGACCGCCGACCTCAACGATGTGAACATGATCGACCCGTTCCACCTCGAGGCCTACGGCAAAACGACCGTCAACTACAACCGCGACGTGGAGATCTTCCCCGTGCTGCGCGCGATGTTTGAGAAGATCCAGGGCAAGTGCCCCTATCAGTCTCCCACCGACATGGGCGTGAACATGGCGGGCAACTGCATCATCGACGACGAGGTCTGCCGCGAGGCGTCCCGTCTGGAGATCCTGCGCCGCTACTACACCGCGCAGGTCTCCTTCGTGCGCGGTGAGGCCGACGAATGTCAGCTGCGCAAGCTGGAGCTTGTGATGCAGCAAGCCGGCGTCACGCCGGATATCTGCCCCGCCGTCGCCGCTTCGCTGCAAAAGGCCGAGGAGACCGGCAAGCCCGCCGGCGCGATGGTCCTGCCCGACGGCCGCGTGGTCACCGGCAAGACGAGCTCGCTGCTGGGAGCCTCCGCCTCCCTGCTGCTCAACGCGCTCAAGGCGCAGGGAGGTGTGAGCGACAAGCTCGACCTTATTTCCGCGCAGGTCATCGAGCCGATCTCAAAGCTCAAGATTGAAAGCCTCGGGCACCACAACCCGCGCCTGCACTCGGACGAGGTGCTTATCGCGCTGTGCATCTCGGCGCTGACGAACCCCATCGCCCAGCTCGCGCAGGAGCAGCTCGGCAGTCTGCGCGGCTGCGACGCGCACTTCTCCGTCATCATCTCGGAGGAGGACATCAAGCTCTACAAGCGGCTCGGCATCCATGTGACCTGCGAGCCGAGGTACGAGGTCAAAAAACTGTACCATAAGTAACGCTGCGAAAAGGGGGAGCATATCCCTCTTTTCGTCACTCCAAAACCGAATCGACAAGGAGCCAATATCCATGACCATTATCGAACAGCTCGCACGCGAGCTGAACCGCCCCGCCGAGCACATTGAAAATGTCGTCAGACTGCTCGACGAGGGCAACACCATTCCGTTCATCGCCCGCTACCGCAAGGAACAGCACGGCGCAATGGACGACACAGCGCTTCGGACACTCGAAACACGGCTCCAATATCTGCGCAATCTTGCCCAGCGGCGCGAGGAGGTCAAGTCCTCCATCGCCGCGCAGGAAAAGCTGACGGAGGAGCTGGCGAAGGCCATCGACGAGGCGGCGACGCTGGCTGAGGTCGAGGACCTCTACCGGCCCTACAAGCCCAAGCGCCGCACCCGCGCGACCATCGCGAAGGAAAAGGGCCTCGAGCCGCTGGCGGACGCAATTTTCGCGCAGACGCTGAAAATGGACGCGCCGGAGGTGCTGGCGCAGGCATACATTGACCCCGAAACGGGCGTGGAGACGATCGAGGACGCGCTTGCAGGCGCGTCGGATATTCTTGCCGAGCGCATTTCGGACGACGCGGAGGTGCGCAAGAGCCTGCGCACGCTTATGAACCGGCGCGGCACGGCGCGTTCGGCAGCGGCAAAAGACGAGGAGGACGACAAAACCGCCGTCTACCGGCAGTATTTCGAGTTTTCCCAGCCCATTTCCCGTTTACAAAGCCATCAGGTTCTGGCACTCAACCGCGGCGAACGCGAGGGGGCCTTGAAGGTCAGCCTGTCCGTTGACCGCGACGAGGCGCTGCAATGCATCCGGCGCGGTGTCGTAAAGCCCGGCAGCCCGGCGATGGAATTTATCAAGTCCGTCTGCGACGACAGCTATGACCGGCTGCTGGAGCCCAGCATGGAGCGTGAACTGCGCACGGCGCTGACGGACATGGCAAACGAGCAGGCCATTCATAATTTCGCCCTCAACCTGCGCCCGCTTCTCATGCAGCCGCCGGTAAAGGGAGCGGTCACGATGGGCCTCGACCCCGGCTACAGCCACGGCTGCAAGGTCGCCGTCGTGGACGAGACGGGCAAGGTGCTCGACACCACGGTCGTCTATCCGACGTTCGGCGAAAAACAGAAGCAGGACGCGATCGCGAAGCTTTCTCAGCTCATCAAGAAGGACAACGTGCGCCATCTTGCCATCGGCAACGGCACGGCCTCGCGCGAAACGGAGGCCATGGCCGTCGAGATGATCCATAAGCTTGGCGGCGGCGTTTCCTATATGATCGTCAACGAGGCGGGCGCGTCCGTCTATTCCGCGTCGAAGCTGGCGGCGGAGGAATTCCCGCAGTATGACGTGAACCTGCGTTCGGCAGTATCCATCGCACGCAGATTGCAGGACCCGCTGGCAGAGCTGGTAAAGATCGACCCGAAGGCCATCGGCGTCGGGCAGTACCAGCACGATATGCCGGAAAAGGAGCTGGACGCCGCGCTGGGCGGCGTGGTCGAGGCCTGCGTCAACGCCGTCGGCGTCGATCTGAACACAGCCTCCGCGCCGCTTTTAAAGCAGATCGCGGGCCTCAATGCGACGACGGCGAAAAATATTGTCGCCTACCGCGAGGAGAACGGCGCGTTCACCTCGCGTGCACAGATCAAAAAAGTGCCGAAGCTGGGGCCGAAGGCGTTTGAGCAGTGCGCAGGCTTTTTGCGTGTGCCGGAAAGCAAGCAGGTGCTCGACCGCACGGGCGTGCATCCGGAGAGCTACGACGCGGCGAAGAAGCTGGCGGAGCTGCTGGACATCGATCTCAAAAATGCCGGAAAGCCGGAAATGGCCAATCTTCCCGACAAGCTCCGCGCCTACGGTGCGGAAAAGGCTGCGGCAGAATGCGGCGTCGGCGTGCCGACGCTGCAGGATATCGTAAAAGAGCTTGTCAAGCCCGGCCGCGACCCGCGCGACGAGCTGCCCGCGCCGATTTTGCGCACGGATGTGCTGGAGCTGAAGGATCTGAAGCCCGGCATGGTGCTCAGCGGAACGGTGCGCAACGTCATCGATTTCGGCGTGTTCGTCGACATCGGCGTCCATCAGGACGGGCTTGTGCATATCTCGCAGGTCAGCAATAAATTCATCAAGCACCCGTCCGAGGTCGTCTCAGTCGGCGATGTCGTCAAGGTCGCCGTTCTGGATGTCGACCAGAAGCGCGGCCGCATCAGCCTGACGATGAAGGGCGCGAAATAACCCACGCCGCCCGCCATATTTCGACAAAATTTCGATAAACGAAAGACGACCGGTTCGCGTAACCGGTCGTCTTTCTTACCTGCATATTTCTCCTGCGTATGCAAACAATAGCTTTGAAACCAGCACAAAACGAAAGGCATTGGAGGAGCAATTTATGAAAGCAACAGGCATTGTCCGGCGCATCGACGACCTCGGCCGCGTCGTGATCCCCAAGGAAATCCGCCGCACCCTGCGAATCCGCGAGGGCGACCCGTTGCAGACAGCATTGACATGGTGGGAGAGGTTCTGTTTTGCGATGGATGATTTGGCTAAACGGAATGGGTGGAGTTAGTACATAATGATGGAAAATGATGTGCTGACAATGAGAATATGCAAAGACATAATAGAAAGTAACTGGTTTTTGCGAATTGGCGCCGTCCGTGCTATCTAAGAAGGCCGAGCCGCTCAAGGCATGGCTGGCGATGGTGGGGCGTGTGAGGATCTGGATATGCTGCACCGCGCGGAGCGGGTGCAGGTGCTGTGAGCGGAAAACAATCAACCGAACAGAAAAAGAGCGAAACCATGAGGTTTCGCCCTTTGTTTGTTGAAAACGGAGACGGTCGATCGGCTCTGGCTCAGTAGCTGACGATCAATCCGCCGCGCTCGGCGTAGTAGCTGCAGAGCCCGCGGGTCGGCAGAATCTCGATGCTTGTATTTTCCCAGATATCCAGAATGCTGTTTTTCAGCGTCTGAGCCAGTGCGAGATTATCACAATGGCTGATCGCGACATTTCCGCCGATGAATCCGTGCTCCTTCATGGTGCTGACCAGCGTCTGCACGACCTTTTTTGCACCGCGCGCCTTGCTTTCAAAGGCGATCTTTCCCTCGTCACTGCCGCTGCCGATGCCCCAGATGCCGAGAGCCTTGGCGAGCATACCCGTCAGACGGTGGATGCGTCCGTTCTTGATCAGGTTGTCAAACGAGGAGAGCGCAAAGAGGATTTTGGTTTTCTGCAGAAAACCTCTGGCGTGCGCCGCAATATCGTCAAAGGAAAGGCCCTGACGGATCAGGTGCTCGATCTCCTTTACGCAGAGCAGAACCTCCGGTCCGGTGGATAAGGAGTCCAGAATGACGATCTTTTTATCCGGATCTTTCTCCAGCGCCATATCTCTTGCCGCAAGAGCGCTGTTCATGCTGCCGGACAGCTGCGAGGAAATGGTAATCGCGATCGCGCAGTCCGCCTGTTCAAACTGCGCCAGCCATGCGTCCGGCGTGGGGCAGGAGGTGTGGCCGGCCGAGCGTTCCTGCTCCATGGCGGAGAGCATTTCCAGCATATCCAGATGCTCATCATCGACAAAATCCCGCTCTCCGATGCGGATAGTAAACGGCACACTGGTCAGCCGAATCCTTCCGTCCGGACTGGTGGAAGGGAGCAGATCACAGCTTGAATCCGTAATAATGTTCCAGTTCATATGGTTTTTCCTTTCTCTCTTACTGAAAATTTTCAGTGTTATCATGGGGAAAGCGGTCTCTCTCGCAGTCGGTCAATCTGCACTGCACACAGCAGCCGGCCTGTCCTGCACACTTTACTTCATAAAACAGAAATAGAAAATGCGCGGTCTTGATGTTTTACTTATTATATAACAGAACGCGCATATGATAAATAACAAGTTTTACAGATGTTTACAAATACTGGTATAGCCGTCAGCGGGTCAGATATTGCAGGATCAGCACAAGGATCAGCATATGTACGGGATAAAAGGCATAGCAGGCATACTGGAACGGCTTGCTGTGATAGCCCTGCCGTCCGCGGTACAGCCAGATGGGGAGGAGCGCCAGAAGTGCAAGACCCTGCTGACAGATCTCAAATTCCATGCCGAATATATGGACGGGATACAGCAGACCGCCCAGCAGCTGCACATTGACCCAGTAGAGGGCGAGAAGCTGCCCTGCCAGACACCACCACTTCCGTCCGCGGAAGAAGTAGAAGATAAAGATCGTCAGCACGCCGGTGCCGTAGTAGTCCACCATGCTCAGGGTGCCCAGCACTGTGCCGATCAGCACAACAAGCAGGGCGGTGAGCAGGTACAGCCATGTTTTTTGTTTTTTGCGCACGGTTTCCATCAGATGAATGCCCAGAAGACCGAGCAGCAGCGTCCAGATCACGTTCTGGTGCACCGGATAGAACCAGGTTCCGCCGTACATCAGGTCGAACGGCACTTCGGAGAGCACGGCAAACAGCGCAAGCCGCAGGGCGTATTTCCGGAAGCTGTGGGTGTGAAAATATCCTTCCACCGCCATGAATGCGAAGATGGGGAAGGCCAGCCGTCCGGCACACGTCAGCCAGTCCTGCGCGGGCAGGAGGGTCGCCCAGAGATGATCCATCAGCATCAGCACCATGGCGAGAATGTGAAGTGCCGCGGCGCTGAGGGAAAAACGGCCGGAGGCGGGAGTGGACAGGTTGTTGATTGACATACGGGTGCTCCTTTATCTGAATCGTTCGGTAATCGGGATGGGAGACACAGGAATGTGCTCTGCATTTATTATATACAGGAGAGCGGACAGCCGCAATGCCGCAGCGATAAACTTTTTGTGAATATCCGCTTCTCGGCAAGGAGGACACGGCGCACAGACGGAAAACGCCCTGCCGACCGGTGCGGGCAGGGCGAGAAACAGATTCCCGGCACAGCTTTGCAGCCATGCCGGGAACGGTTGAGGGATTATGAAGATCAGAAAGTTACAGCTCGCCGCGCGCTTCGCGCTCTGCAAGTTCTTTCATGATAGCGGGATACTTTTTGTCGAGCTGATACAGCAGGCCGACGATCAGAACGCCGACAAAGATCAGCAGCGGGCCAAACATATAGATGTTGATGATCGAGTTGATTGCGGACTGCGACTGCACAACAGCGCTGCCGGTCGAGGAAATATAGCCGCACAGACTCATAATGCCTGCAATGCTTGCCTGTGCGATGCCGGTGCCCAGCTTGGTGCCGACCGAACCGCCTGCGAAGATGAAGCTCTCCTGACGGATGTGGTGCTTCCACTGGCCAAACTCGACAACGTCACCGATCATGCCGAATACAAAGGCGCACAGCGGTGCTTCGCCGACACCGCGCAGCATGGTGGTGAACAGGCACCAGCTGAAGCTGGTGGTGTTGAGGAAGAACAGCCCCTGACTGATCAGTACAAGGACGGCGCCTGCTACGATCATGTTGCGCTTGCCGAGCATATCGCGCAGCAGCGGACACAGGAAGGTGAATACGATCAGAACGATGGTTTCGGAAAGATACAGCGTGCTGTACATCCACGAGTCGTTATGGAACACATACTTGCAGTAGTACGGCAGAATCGTGCCGACAACAGCCTGATTGGTGCTCTGGAACATCCAGAGCAGCAGGACAGCCCAGAAATACTGATTGGTGACCAGCGCCTTGAGGCTGCGGCCGACCGGAATCTTTTCCTCCGAGCGGGCTGTGATGTGTACGGTTTCCTCGCACTTGATAAAGCAGGTGATGAGCAGCAGGAAAGCGATTGCGGCCCAGATGCTCATTACCTTGACCCAGGCAGCCTGATTGTCACCGAACAGCTTGATCAGCGGCATGGTGCAGGTGACGGCAATGATACGTCCCATCGGGGACAGGCCCATGCGGAATACGGACAGCAGATCGCGCTCCTTGGAGTCGCGGGTCATCATGGCAGACAGCGAGCCGTACGGCAGATTGATCGCCGTGTAGCAGACGGTCGTGCAGAAGTTATAGGTGACAAAGATGTACAGGAACTGGATCGTGGCGTTGGTGTGCGGTATGCTGAACAGCAGGATCGCACTCAGCGCATACGGCAGCGACATCCACAGGATCCACGGACGGGACTGTCCCCATTTGGAATGGGTGCGGTCCACAATGAAGCCCATGACAACATCCGAGCCGCCGTCAAAGAAACGCGAGATCAGCATGACAAGACCGACGGTTGCGACGGAAACACCGGCATAGTCGGTATAGAACAGGGTCAGCAGCGTGGCGATCATGCCGTAGACAACGTTGCACGCTACGTCACCGCCGCCGTAAGCCAGGCGTGTCAGAATATTGATTTTTCCGTTTTCGGAAACAGGTCGTGTAGGCAGAACCGCCTCTGCCTGCATGGTTGGATTGGTTTTCACGAAACATTCTCTCCTTCTTGGTTTCGCTTCCAATTTACAGCCGCCCCAATAAAATGCATCTGATCAAGCTGCGTTTTCCGGCCTGCTGCAAGCGGATAGGATTGTTTAGAGTGCAGCCCGCCTGCTTTGCAGAGATCGTGCTTCGAAATCTACATCCTCGCAAGGCGTGACCGCATCTGCTATGATATCACGAATTTATAAGAATGGCAAGAAATTCTTGTATACTATATATAAAAAACTGAATATATTTTGTACGATAGGTAAAATGAGTAGTTAATGATGCACAATTTATAATAAAATAAATGGGCGTAATAATCAAAAAAACGATGCAAACCGAGAATCGACGAACGCCGTTGCACGCAGTGCACGCTCCGCTCGGTATTTTCCGGCCGACTCATGTGAATCGCAGCGACGAACCGATGGAGGAGGGCTATGCGCTGGCGCTTCTGCCCGCGCTGCAGAAGGCGATGTATTCGACTTCGTTCGGACGCCGTACTGCACATTAAAGCAGAATAGAGGAACTTCTGCACGTTGAAGTGCCCAAAAAATTAGACAAATAGGTTTAACAAAAATTACAAGCACCGTTGCAGATGGCATTGACAGCGTCGGAGCGGTTCGGTATCAGCATGCTGGAACTGGGTAAGAGAATGGGATGGAAATAGTACATAGTACAACGTCTTTCGCTATTATTATTATATATCATGTTATTCCTGTGAAATTATAATTTGATTACGCTCTCAACAATGGAATAAAGGCAGTTCAGATGAAATTTCTAAATTTCAGTTTTGAACGAGAATTCTATGTTTAGGAGTGAAAATTATGACAAACAAACAGGGAAAGGTGATATGCAATAGCTTTGGTATCGCAAAGCTGAAAGCGTTTCAGAAGAATGTAATTACAGACTTACTCAATGGTAAAGATGTGATTGGTTTAGCTCGAACCTCTGAAGGCAAGTCAATCTGCTTTCTTTCGATGATTGCTATGCACCCAAACGATCTGCTGATTGGTATTCTCCCGACGGTTGCATTGATGCGGGACTTAGTGCAGCGCTGCGAGGACAGCAAAATCCGAGCGGGCTGCCTGTACGGCGGCAATGCAGAGAATACCAATATTATTGAAAGATTAAAGCATGGTAAACTCCAGGCGCTCTTTGTTGCACCGGAACGTTTGAATGATCCGCATCTGTGGAAAGCAATTCAGAAGAATAAGGTGCACACGGTCGTTGTGGATGAGGTTCATTGTCTGACCGAATGGGGTAATGAATTTCGTCCAATGTATCGCAATATTGGTAAATTTATTAAGGATTTGCCCTCCTCACCTATTGTTGCTGCGTTCAGCGCAACCGTTATGCAGGAGGATATTCCGTATATCATAAAAAGTCTGCGTATGAAAAATCCGAGGTACATATCGGCAAGCTCAAGCGTTCTAATCTTTCTCTGGGAAAAGTGTTCGTGAAAACGGAGACAATTCGTTATGGGAAAGTCAAGAAAGCAATTCTAAAATATGCTAACAAGGGTAAAATCGTTATCTACTGCACCCGTGTCTGTGATGTGGAAGAGATGCGCGATTACTTAATTGAAGATTGTGATATCGAGGCTGATGAGATTGCCATCTGCCACAGCAAATTATCCAACCGAGCGAAGCAGGAGCAGTGCTTTCGTTCCGGCAAGGCGCACATCATGATTGCAACTTCTGCGTTCGGTATGGGCGTGAATATCCCGGATATTCGTTTGATTATCGTCTCTCAGCTTCCGTTCAGCGCAGCGTCGTTCTATCAGATGGCAGGCAGAGCCGGGCGCGACGGCAAACGCGCAAAGGCGCTCCTGCTCTGGAATGACGCTGATTTTCAGATGAACCTTGACATCATCTCAAATACGGATGAACGCGCGATTGATGCCGTAAATGAGCTGTATGCAATCTGCGAGTCATCGGACGATTTGCACGATGCAGTCATCGGCTGCTTTGCGAAGGACGGTGAGTGAAATGGACTTTCGATATGGTATCCACACGATCGAATTATTCCACAGGGTGTCTAAAAAGGACTTCAACAAGGTGTTTCATAGTCTGAAAAGTATGAATTTCGGCAGTTTTTATCCGGACACGACATATCATTCTGAGAAAGGTCTGACGAAGTATATCTGCACTTCTTACTGCGGTCAGGGCGTGGTGCTTTATCTGTACCAGCAGGTGCGCAGCAAGAACAAAACAAAGAAAAATCTTGCATCTTTTATTCATTTTCGGCTCAATCCGCATACTTTGCTGCACGAAATATATTCACCCAAGAAAGTGTTCACCGCGAAAGAAAACCAGCTGAAATCGCTTGATAAGGAAATGACCAAGCTGCTGCATAAAATCGGTCTGAACTGCGATTTTGAGCAGCTGACGCTTTCACGCATCGACTGCTGTCTGGACTACTTTCCCGATTCGCAGAACTGGGTTGACGAGGCGCTGCGTGTCGTTCGCCGCAGTCCATATATGAAGAAATATGAGCTGTGTACATTCGATAAAACTTTCTCCAATCATAAGAAAAAGAATGCACATTCGTGGCGGATTTGCTGCAAAACGACCACATTGACGGTCTATGATAAGACGTTTCAGCTGATGGAGGAGGACTTGCTCGAGGACTACGATGCACCAATGCTGCGATTCGAGGTCTCCCGCTCGGGCGCAAAGTTCAAGCGCGGACTGTCTGAGCAGGTTAAGGGCAGCAACAAGAAAATCCTGAAAACTGTCATGGACGAGTCCGAGGACACCATCCGTTCTTATATGGAACTGCTGCACGCAGACCTGCCGTTTGTGCGGTATTCGGATTGTATGGCGAAGATTGAGACCGTGAAACATGCTTCAACTCGTAAAAATATGCGTCTGCTTGTCAAAAAGCTGTCCGACTGCAAATGTTATGCACAGGCTGTGTATAACAGTAAACTCACCGAGAATCAGCTGCGCACCGTGCGCAAGCAGTTTGAAAAGCTTGGCATTCAGCCGATTACATTGAAGGATAAATCAGAGATCGAAGAATTGAAATTCGTTCTATAAATCACGAAACCCATGCCTTTTCAACGGAATTGGCATGGGTTTTGATTGGTGCGCCCAGCATGGACAACGAATAGGCGGTGAAAGTCCGCTACGCGCTCGGCAGCAGGAAGCGTTAGTCGAAACATCTGTAGTATTCTGTAGATGATATTTAGCTTTAGAGAATCAGATCAACCGACTTGGAGATGTGTAAAGTTTAATGCGGAAATTTAGCGAATAAAAACGGTAGAAGCCATCTTATATAATTTCATAAGATGGATAAAGAAGAATGGACTGGCAAGAGAAATAGGGCGTGTGTTATAATAAAATAGAATAAGAAAAAATATATTATGGAATAAAAAGTGTATGGTGAACGGTGTGAAAAACGTGCTGCAGCGCAGATTACTGGGATATTTTTTGTTGATATCATTAGTACCGACATTTTTGTTTTTAGGCTGTTATCTTTATTCCACACAGAGACAAATGCAGCGTCAGATGCAGAACGAACGGCGAATTTTATTAGAACACGCAGCAGAAAAAATAGGAAGCCGCATTACGCAGGTGAATGAATTCGTAAGTTGGACCGTACGGGATGAGACAATACGCAGTTTGATGTACCGAAGCAGTGAACAGGCTGCAATATACGATGAAACAAGTCATGCGGCGGCGCAGATTTTGCGGGAGCAGTTTTCTTATCGACCGATCACACGATATATGCTTGCATTTATCCTGATGGGAGATAACGGAATTGACCTGCGCGCAGGAACAGAAGGCTATCTGATTGATGAGACACAGATACGATTCGCCATGGAGCATGAACAAAAATCTCCGCAGTGGGACGGAATAACTAGAAATCTCACAACATTGACGGAAAATACAATGGTGATTCCGTATTACCGGCACATTACAAATGAAAGTACAGGGCAGAGCCTAGGAGATTTGCTGATACTGTTTTCACCGG
>OLNX01003252.1_pt1 | contig 11165 bp, 7 predicted proteins | sample 1672611 | NCBI WGS metagenome assembly OLNX01 (sample SAMEA3136705, study PRJEB25190) | human gut metagenome
CGGTAGTAACCGAGGAGCCTACGCCTACGCCGGTAGTAACCGAGGAGCCTACGCCGACACCGGTAGTAACCGAGGAACCTACGCCTACGCCGACGGTACCGGTAGTAACCGAGGAACCTACACCAACAGCAACACCAACAGCAACACCTGACACCCCGGATGAACCCGATACTCCGGATGATACACCAGATGATCCCGGCACCCCGAATGATCCCGGTACCCCGGCAGATCCCGGCACACCGGCCGGTGGAATCCCGGATACCCCGCAGGTACTTGGTGCAAGACGCCGCAGAATGGTGACCATCGAGGATGAGACAGTTCCCTTGGCGGACAGAGCAGTCCTCGGAGCATCCAGACGACCGCAGACCAGCGATGACTCCGATGCCTGGAATCTGGGCTTTGCCTTTTCCCTGACGAGTCTGGGAGCATGGCTTGTTCTTAAGCGAAAAGAACATTAAACAGGAACGGAACGACAGCCGATCTTAGCTGTAAAAGTATAAAAGGATCAGAATCTTGAAAAATTTTTCAAATTCTGGTCCTTTTTTCCATTTGGCGCAGTCTTCCTTATTAGGAGAGTAAAAAGAAGTAATAAAAACAGAAATACTGGTTTTGAGGGGAAACAGAAATGAAGTTAAAAAACGTAATACAGACCAAACTGGCAAAAACTCTGGTAGCGGCACTGATGATCGGCAGCATCTCCAACACCGGATTTACGGTACAGGCGGAAGAAGCAACGCAGAATGAGCAGAACGATGTTGTTGAAATGGCAAGTGTAAGCGGAAACGACAGCGTTGTTGCTGTAAAAGAGAAAACCTATCCCACCATCAAAACGGTGATTCTTGCTGGAGGCACCATGGCAAAATATGTGGGAGGACAGGTAGCCAGCCCCAACGTATGGCCCAATAATTACAAGCCGGCAAACGGAGATTTTTCATTGTTTGCAGGTCATAAGATGACTTTGGATGATGCTGAAACCTTTAAATATCTTTCTGTGGATAATACAGGTGTAGATGCCGAAGGAAAGTTAACCGGAAGTAACGGAGCAAGCTGGCAGTGCGTTGGATTCGTAGCATTAGATGTAAACAAATATTCTGACTGCAAGCCCGCAGATTTGTTACACTATGTTTATTACGGTGGAGACAGCGAAGGCACTTCCTATTATAAAGAAAACTGCGGAAAAACCCTTGAGGATGTAAAACAGTATGTGAATGACAACAACGGCGTCTTGTATGGTGAAAATGTAACGGAAAGTTTTATGGATCAGTTGCTCACCACTGGTCGGTCCTTCAGTGGAGTCACCATTGCCACGGTATGGTATGTGACCACACCCACAGAGACCTGGATCAATTATGACGGATACGATTACAGGATTCCCGGGGTATCCGCAGTAGATTATTATGAATATCCCACGGGAACGGTAACTTTTGAACAGAATGAGAACGGCGCAGTGTTCCATTATATTTCCGAAGGTATTACCATTACTACAACTCCGGAACTGGAACAGCATTGGGAAAGCGGCACCGGCAGGGTGACCTATGATGCAACGATCACCATTACGATCCACAGCAATGCCCCGGACAAGGTAAGAATCAATCTGTCCGATGCCATCGGTTATCTGAACGGTACCGTGGCAGGAGGAAATGCGGCAGAGCCCGGAGATACCCTGTACTACAACATAAAGCTGGTAAATGAGAGCAATAAGGAGTATCAGTATGATCCTGCAAAGGCCACGATCGGTACGATCCCGGCGGCGCCTAAGGCAGGAGAGAAAGTAACGGTTCTGTCCAGTGGTTTTGAAGGTTATGAGATCGGTGAAGTGGGAGCGTTCTGTACATTGCCCCGCCGTATTTTAAATGCTCCGTTACGGGATCTCGGAATCACCGCAGGCAAGGTTACGGATGCGATTGTCGGAGAGGCTCTTTTGAAAAAAGGATATGGCAGCGAAGAAATGAAGCCGGAAGAGGTTACGCGGAGCTGCCTGGCACAGTATTACTTAGACTGGTTCAACAATACTTCCAGAGAAGAAGGAAATAAGGTCTACGGCTTTTCAGAACTTACGGCAGAGGAACTGGCAATCCTGACCAACGGAACCGCCGATACCACAGTAGCGGAGAGCTGTTCTGCAGTAGCAGATGCTTTATATTACACGACATATCATAATGTATATACTTTTGACGGTGAAGGTCTGTATGACCGGATGCTGAAAAACGGACAGGAAGGTTCCTATGCAGATACTCTGGTATCCGACCTGTTAAAGGACGGAGAAGTGAAGATCACCACTAACCTTAACGGTGTGTTGGCCAACAACGGCTATCAGATGACCAGATACGGCTTCGGAATGCAGTTTGAATTGTCCAGAGAGCCGGAGGTTACTCCGCCCGTGACTACCAGCCCGGAACCTACTCCCAGTGCTACTCCGGAGCCTACGCCGACAGGCACACCGGATACCACACCCACGACGCCGACCACTACTCCGACCGCACCCCCGGATACTCCGGACGATTCGGATGATTCCGATACCCCGGATACTCCCGGTACACCGTCTGAGCCGGCAACCCCGGTAACACCTCAGGTGCTTGGTGTAAGACGTCAGCGGGTTGTAAGCATTACCGATGATCCTACACCATTGGCGGACAGAGCAGTCCTGGGAGCTTCCAGAAGACCCAGGACCGGCGATGATTCCAATACATGGAATCTGGGCTTTGCCCTTTCCTTGACAGGGCTGGGAGCATGGCTTATTATTAAGAAAAAGCAATCATAACGAATAAACATATATTTACTATAAACAATCAAGGAAAGAAGAGGTAGAACAAATGAAAAAAAGATGGATGAGTCTTGTTCTGACAGTCATCATGGTGCTGAGCCTTGCAGGCTGCGGCAAGAGTACAGAATTATCCTCTGTAAGCCGTGATCCTGCCACGGATGACGGAACTGTCTGGTTCGATGAAGAGGCAGTGGCACTGGCGGGTTCTGTGAGAAAAGCCGGTATGAGTGAAGCTGAGCTGGCCCGTGCAGATGAACTTCGTGCCATGGCTATCGATGCGTTGGATATTGTAAACGCGAAGAGAGCAGAGAACGGCCTGGCAACACTGAACTGGAGCAACGGTCTGGAGTCCTGCGCTATGGTAAGAGCAACCGAAGCAGCTTCCAAGTTCTCCCATACCAGACCCAACGGTAAGGACTGGTACACAGTGAACAGTGAACTGATGTGGGGCGAGAATCTGGCGAAGGGCTATGATTCCGCACAGAGTGTAGTAGATGCCTGGATGGCTTCTCCTACACACGCAGCGAATATCCTGGCAGACGATTTTACCACCTGCAGCATTGCGGTCTATGAGACCAATGGCAAGCTGTATTTTGCCCAGGAGTTCGGCTATTAACAGGGTATTTCTTATCATGAGGGGATAGAGAGATAAATGACAGGAGAGAGTTGATATTCTTAACGGAATATTAACTCTCTTTTTGGGCTTCAAAAGATAGAAAATTTTTCTGAATCATGGTAAAATAAAATCAACATATAAAATTAAGTATCTCTGCAGAAGATCACTGTTCCAAAATGAAGGAAATGCATGGGATATCCGGGCGCTGCCGGACAAGTGGTCACTTCACAGAGTACAGGAAAATAAAGCATATAATAAAAATGCAGCGCAGAAATGAGGACATATGAGTACAAAAGCATCACAGAAGGGCACAAAGGGGCAGACACCCGGCATGACGACGATCCGGGAACGTCTGCAGAAGGCAATCAGCAGGCTGGTAGTGTTCTCGATTATTCCGTTGGTCATCCTTACCGTGATCCTGAATCTGTCCAGTACCATGAGAACACTGGAAGGCGATATGCTGGTGGTGGCAGAGATCTCTGCAGACCGTATCAAAGAGGAACTACGGGTGACAACAACGATCGTATCCGAACTCGGATGCAGCTATCAGCTGTCTTCTCCAGTATTTACCCAGGAGCAGAAGCAGCAGTATATCAACCAGCGTGTGGAAGCTTATGGAATGGTCAGAGGCAAGCTGATCGGCTCCAACGGTATCTGTGCTTATGACGGAACCGATTATAGTGACCGTGATTATTTTAAGAGATCCATGCAGGGAGAGGTCGTGGTATCGGATCCCGTGATTGCAAAGACAGACGGTAAGCTCAGCGTTATCATTTCCGCACCTGTATATGCAGACGGAGATAAGAATGGTGATATTGTCGGCGTGGTATTCGTTGTGCCGGATCCGGAGTTCTTAAATGATATTGCTGCGGCAGTCTCTGTCAGTAAGAATTCCGAGTGCTATCTGTTGGGAGAAACGGGTATCACCATTGCTCACTGTGATTCTGCGATTGCCCAGGAGCAGAAGAGCAACATTGAACTGTCTCAGACGGACAGATCTTTGCGGGGAATTGCAAAGGTAGAGCAGAAGATGATGACCGGAGCAACCGGATATGGCACTTATATGAAAGGCGGAACCCTCACAATACAGGCTTATGCACCAATAGAAGGAACCAATGGATGGAGCGTGGCAGTAAATGCACCACTGACAGATTTCCTTGGTTCTACCGTTGTATGTATTGTCATTGGTGTAGCAATAGGTGCTGCAGCTTTATGTTTCAGTGTGCGCAGGGCAAAAAAGATCGGTCAGGCGATCGGTGAACCGGTGGCAAAGTGTACCGAGAGATTACGTCTGTTGGCTGAGGGCGATCTGCATACTCCGGCACCAGTGATCCGGACACAGGATGAGACACAGATCCTGGCAGAGGCTACCGCCGCATTATCCGGTAACCTGCAGAAAGTGATTGGCGATGCGGATTATCTGTTGGGAGAGATGTCACAGGGCAATTTTGCACTGACTACAGGTTGCGCAGAAGCCTATGTGGGAGACTTTCAGGGACTGTTGGAATCTATCCGTAAGCTGAACCATAAGCTCAGTGAGACACTTAATGAGATCAAGACGGCAGTGGGACAGGTATCTCTGGGGGCAAACCAGATGGCAGATGCTGCCCAGGGACTTGCGGAGGGTGCTACCGACCAGGCCGGTTCCGTAGAGGAACTGCAGGCTACCATCACGAATGTAACCGAGATCGTGGAGAAGAATGCCAAGGCACTGGGAGGTTCTTACCAGAAGGCTATGGATTACCAGCAGCAGGCGAAGGACAGCGGAGAGGAAATGAAGGGTCTGACGGATGCCATGCAGCGGATCAACGATACTTCCAGGCAGATCAGCGATATTATCGGTGAGATTGAGGACATCGCATCCCAGACGAATCTGTTGTCCCTGAATGCAGCCATTGAGGCAGCCAGAGCAGGAGAGGCCGGAAGAGGCTTTGCAGTGGTTGCGGATCAGATCCGTAAGCTGGCAGATGACAGTGCACAGTCTGCGGTACATACCAGAGAATTGATTGAGACTTCCCAGCAGGAGATTGAGCATGGCAACCAGATCACGGACAAGACAGCCGAAGCATTGCAGAAGGTCGTGGAAGGCATTGAGGATCTGGCCAACGAGTCCAAGAAAGCCATGGAAGAATCCAAGGCACAGGCAGATGCCATGATGCAGATTGAACAGGGCATTGAACAGATATCCACAGTGGTGCAGAACAACTCTGCGACCGCAGAAGAAACTTCTGCCACCAGTGAGGAATTGTCTGCGCAGGCCACCAACATGAACGAGCTGACCGCAGCATTCCAGTTAAGAGATTAAAATGTACGATGATTCGGTGTAATGAATTCTGAAGATATGACATACAATGCTTAATAGAAACAAGCATTGGAGGCAGCCGTGTTCGAAAAACAGAATATACAGGAAACCGTAAATGAACTGAAAAGTGACGCAGTGAAGGGCCTTACCGATGGTGAGGCCTTTCGTCGTTTACAGCAAAATGGCAGAAATGAAATGAAAGCTGCCAGAAAAAAGACGAAAATACAGCTTTTTCTGGAGCAGTTAAAGGACCCGCTGATCTACATATTATTGATCGCAGCTGTGGTATCCGTCTTTCTGGGGGAGCTCAGTGATGCCGTGATCATCGGCACTGTGGTAGTGGTCAATGCCCTGGTGGGCATGCTGCAGGAGGGAAAAGCCCGAAAGGCACTGGAAGCGTTGAAAAAGCTGACCAGTCCACAGACCATTGTGATCAGGGAAGGTATCCGTCAGGAGATTCCGGCGGCGGAACTGGTGACGGGCGATCTGGTAGACCTGGAGGCAGGGGCACAGGTACCTGCGGATATACGGCTGACCAGAAGCTCCAATCTGCAGGTAGAGGAATCCGCCCTGACCGGAGAATCGGTACCTGTGGAAAAAGATGCGCTGTTTCTGGCAGACTGCAGACACGAGATTCCATTGGCTGAACGGGTCAATATGGTATATATGTCTACTGTGGTGACCCATGGCCACGGAGAAGGAATCGTGACAGCTACGGGCATGGCCACGGAGATCGGCAGGATCGCCTCCATGATCACAGATGCGGAAGAGGAAATGACACCGTTACAGAAACGTCTGGGGGATATGGGAAAGCTTCTGAGTATTTTATCGCTGGGAGTATGTGCGGCATTGTTTCTGCTGGCGGTATTTCAACACAGAAATATTCCGGAAATGCTGCTGGTGGCGATTTCCCTGGCGGTGGCTGCGGTGCCGGAAGGTCTGCCGGCAGTGGTGACGATCTGTCTGGCATTGTCAGTGACCAGAATGATCAAAGTACATACGATCATCCGCAGACTGCCTTCCGTTGAGACTCTGGGAGCGGTCAGCGTGGTCTGCTCGGATAAGACCGGCACACTGACCCAGAACCGGCTCACGGTGGAAAAATGCTGGTGGTATGATGTGCTGGAGGATGCTGCCGGCAGCAATGGCAGGGGAGAATCCCGATGCGTACAGGAGATGCTCCGGGGAATGCTGTTGTGCAACGATGCTTCCCTGCAGGGAGAGCAACGGATCGGAGATCCAACGGAACTGGCGCTCTTAGACTTCGGAGAGAAGATGGGGATGCATAGAGAACGTCTGGAGAAGCAGTACCCCCGCTATGATGAAAAGCCTTTCGATTCGGACCGGAAGATGATGACGACCTATCACAGAATCCCGAAAAACGGAGGGCATAAGGGAAGCATTGCCTATACGAAGGGGGCACCGGATGTGATCGTACAGCACTGCACTCATATTTTACAGGACGGAAGAAGTGTGCCAATGACAGCCGGACAGAGAAAAAGGATCAGTGAGGTTGTAGAACTCATGAATTCCCTGGCGCTTCGGACACTGGCGGCAGCACAGAGCGGAAACACTCCCGGGTGTGGGGAAGAAGGTATGACATTCCTGGGAATCGTGGGGATGCGTGATCCTGCCAGACCGGAGGCGGAGGAAGCGGTGGAGATTTTCCGCCGTGCAGGTGTATCTACAGTAATGATCACCGGGGATCATGTGGATACCGCCTATGCCATTGCCAGACAGCTGGGGATTGCAGGGCATCGCAGTCAGTGTATTACAGGGGAAGAACTGAATCATCTGGATGATGCTTCTTTTGCCAGGAGGATCAGGAATATCAGGGTTTATGCCAGAGTGACTCCGGCCCAGAAGGTACGGATCGTGAAGGGGCTGCAGCAGAATGGGGAGATTGTGGCCATGACAGGGGATGGTGTGAACGATGCTCCTTCTCTGAAAGCAGCAGATATCGGTGTAGCCATGGGAACCGGCGTGGATGTGGCTAAACAGGCGGCGGACATGATATTGACGGATGATAATTTTGCAACGATTGAAAAGGCAATCGAGGAAGGCAGAGGCGTCTATGAAAACATCCGCAAGTCGGTGATATTTTTACTGTCTTCCAATCTCGGGGAACTGATGACCATGTTCGCAGCAGTGGCTCTGGGGCTGGCTTCCCCTCTAAAATCCAGTCATATACTGTGGATCAATCTGATCACGGATTCCCTTCCGGCGTTGGCACTGGGAGTGGATAAAAATGACGGAAAAAGCCTGATGCGCTGTCCTCCAAGAAAAGCAGCGGAGAGTCTGTTCGCCCGGGGCGGAATGGCCTGTACCTTACTCTATGGAGCGCTGATCACCGGTATCGGTCTGGCGGCATTTCTGGTATTGCCCTGTGGGATCCTGGCAGGCAGGGGAGAACTGTCCTGGAATCTGTCTGACTGGGTAGAGGGACTTCGTGAATTACTGTCCCGGGAAAAAATACTTGCCCGATCCCAGACTTATGCTTTTACAGTACTGGGAATGTGCCAGCTGTATCATGCAGTGGGAATGCGGGATATGCAGAAGTCCGTATTTGCCATGAGACCCTGGGATAATCCGCTGATGGTGTTGGCCTGTGTTATTGGATTTGCGCTGCAGTTTGCGGTAACGGAAGTACCGTTTCTCATCGGAGCGTTCGGAACCTCCCATCTGTCCGGACAGGAATGGCTGCTATTGAATGTACTGGCAGCATTTCCACTGCTGGCTCATGAGCTGGTAGTGATGTTACGGAAGTGAGTACGCTTATCCGGGCTTACCGACGATTCAGAACGATAATTCGCCCTATAACTTCAGGCAGATATTCTTGCGTATGCAAGCATCTGCCGAATACCCTGCCTGAAGCTACATGGCTCTGAATAGTCGTAATATTCAGAACCCCATTCGCAAAATCGCATCTCCGATGCTTTCCTTTTGCTCATGTGGTCACTTCGCCACATAAATATAGCCAGAGGATCTTACGAATGCAAGCATTCGACGTTCCTCCGGTTATATTTACGTGGCTCTGAATATTTACAAAAAGTTAACATTTTCCTTGTATGGAGTTTATAGTCAATAGTTACAATAAAATTGACAAATAACTTTCATGGGAGGGCAATGTGATGAAAATTATCAGAAAAACAGCGATTGTTATGCTTCTCTGCCTCTATTTTCTGACATATGGTGTATTGCCGCAGGTACAGGCCGCAGGTAAAGACGCTCCTGTGATCGTGGTAGCGCATCGGGCGGGGGCAAAAGTAGCTCCGGAGAACACGGTGGCGGCCTTGGAACAGGCCATCCGGGATGGAGCGCCTATTGCAGAGATTGATGTGCAGCAGTTGTCGGACGGAACCCTGATCGTTATGCATGACAGTAATTTTAAACGGACCACAGGAGAGGATATCTGCGTATGGGATGCGGAGGCAGATGCTCTCAAAACCCTGGAAGTGGGCAGCGGTTTTTCGGCAGCATACCGGGGAGAACAGATCCCGACACTGGAAGAAATGCTTGCCTGTGCCAGAGGCAGGATCACTCTGATGATCGAACTGAAATATACCGGACAGGAGGATGCACTGGAGGAAAGCGTGTTGACTCTGCTGCAGGATTATGATATGGTGGATGAGTGTATTATAGGCTCCATGAACAAGGGAATCCTGCAGAAAATGAAGGAGCTGGAACCGGGGATTTCAACAGTTTTTATTGCCCATGATCTGGAAGAAGAGGATTATGAGCTGGACTATGCCGACAGCTATAGCATCGAGGGGAGAAATCTTACAGTGGATATGGTAGATGCCATTCATTACTGCGGAAAGTCGGTATACGGGTGGACAGCCAATACTTCCGGTGCCATGCTTCGGATCGTAAACTGTGGGGCGGACGGTGTGATCACGGATGATGTGAGATTATTACAGACATTTTTGAGAGAACAGGCTTGCCGTAAAGCGTTTGCAAGTGTATACTGATTAGTTATAAAGAGGGGAAGAATACGGAAGCAGGTTGGTGTATATGAGTAAAATATGGGAATTTTTCGAGAATCTGGGTGAATATGTATATGTGGCAGATGCAGAGACTCATGAATTGATATATATGAACAAGAAGACTCTGAAGAGCTATGGATTTCAAAGTCTTGAAGAGATCATCGGGTTAAAGTGTTATGAGATATTGCAGGGAAATTCTCTGCCCTGTGGCATGTGTAATAATGAACAGTTAAAGCCGGGTTTTTTTAAGGAATGGGAATATTACAATCCGCTGCTGCGAAGAGAACTTCATATCAAGGACACACTGGTAGAAGAAGACGGGAGAAAATACCGTATGGAAATCGCCATAGATTGTGGCAATCTGAATGGGAGAGGGCACAAATCCGAAGATTACCGTAATATGGAGGTTGCGTTGAATGAAGCCATCCGTGTGGCACAGCGGCAGGAGAGCATGGATCAGACATTGCAGGTGCTGCTGGAATTCGTCGGAAAGAATCTGGAAGCGGGACGGGCCTATATTTTTGAAAAGGATGACCACGATCATGACCACAATACATACGAATGGGTAGCCAAGGGAGTCGCACCGGAAAAGGATACCCTTCAGGACCTACCGCCGGAGATCTGTGCGGAATGGTATCGGAAGTTTGATGAGAATCAGAGTTTTGTCACAGAGAATCTGGAAGAAATGAAAGATGTGGATCCGCAGATGTATGAAGTTCTGGTAAGACAGAATATTCATTCCCTGGTGGTGGTTCCGCTTTATGATGATGGGAAAGTAATCGGCTTCTACGGAGTAGACAATCCTTCGACCAGATATTTTGAATTTGTGTCGGAGATGCTGCAGATCATGGGACACTTTATCGTATCGTCCCTGAAGCAGAGAAATCTGGTACGGGAGCTGGAAGTGATGAGCTATTCGGATCCGCTGACGACATTGGGGAACCGTTATGCTATGGAGAGGTACATTGAGCAGGTGGACCATACCGAGCCCATCGGCGTGGTATACTGTGATATTACAGGATTAAAACGGATCAATGACAGTGAAGGACATTCCGCCGGAGACCGCCTGATCCGCAGGTGCTGTGACTGCCTGAAACGTGTATTTGAGGGAAATGGAATGTTCCGTATCGGCGGAGATGAACTGGTGGTTCTGTGCACTGGAATTTCTGAAAAGGAATTCTATCAAAAGGTGGAGGAATTAAAAACAGAGCTGGCAGCTCATGATGTCTCCATGGCAGTAGGAGCAGCGGTGAACACTCTGGAAGCCGTGGGAAAGGATCATTTACTGACGGAGTCCGAGAGACGGATGTATCAGGACAAGGCGGAATACTATCGCAGTACAGGGCTGGACCGCAGAAAGATCTGAGAATGGAAATCCCCAAAGCTATTTTGAAAGTTTATATGTTGAGAATTTCTATCAGGCAGTTCCCTTGACGGGAACTGCTCAGACTGTAGACAAAGCTCCTTCCTGTGAGGGAGCTTTTCTTGTGTCATGAC
>OLNX01003266.1_pt1 | contig 11131 bp, 10 predicted proteins | sample 1672611 | NCBI WGS metagenome assembly OLNX01 (sample SAMEA3136705, study PRJEB25190) | human gut metagenome
GAGAGCCTGTACGAGCGGGCCTGCGGCAACGCGAAGCGGGTCACCAAGAAGAAGCGCGACGTGCTGGACAGCGACGGGCGCAAGGTGACCCTCACCGAGATTACCGAGGAGACATTGCCGCCCGACACCACGGCGATGATTTACTGGCTCAAGAACCGCCAGCCCGAGCTGTGGCGCGACCGCCCGACGCAGGACGACACCGACACGGCCGTTCTCAAGGCTGCCAAGGAGCTCATTTCCTCAGTGCCGAGCGCGATAGGGTAGCCCGATGCTGACGAAGATGCAGCGGGAATACCTGCAAGAGTGCACGCACCGTTGGAACGTGAAATGCGGCGCGACTGGCAGCGGGAAGAGCTACCTCGACATAGCGGTGACGATCGGCCAGCGAATCATGGCGGCTCGCGGAGAAGGCCTCCTCGTGATGATCGGCAACACCCGCTCGACGCTCGACCGAAACATTCTGGAGCCGATGCGTACGCTCTACTCGAATGACGTAGTTGGGGCAATCCGAAGCGACAACACGGCCACCATCTTCGGCAAGAAGGTGTACTGCCTGGGGGCCGACAAGTCCAACAGCGTTTCGAGGCGCGACCATCGAGTGGGCATACGGGGACGAGGTTACCACGTGGTCGGAATCGGTGTTCCAAATGCTGAAATCGCGCCTGCGCTGCCCCCACAGCCATTTCGACGGAACGTGCAACCCAGATTCCCCCAACCACTGGTTCAAGGCGTTCCTCGATTCCGAGAACATCGACATATACCGGCAGGATTACACCATCTGGGACGGCGCCCTGCTTCCCGAGGTCGTGGCGCAGCTGGAAGCCGACTATGCGGGGACGATCTACTACGACCGATACATCAAGGGCCTGTGGACGCAGGCCGAGGGGCTTATCTATCCCGCCCATAAGGACGTCGCGGAGGCCCGATTCGATGGCGAAGCGGACGAGTACGCCGTCTCGTGCGACTACGGCACACAGAACGCCTTCGCGGCGCTTCTGTGGGCACGTTGCGGCGGCTGCTGGCACGTGGTGAAGGAGTACCGCTATTCGGGGCGCGACACTGGACACCAGAAGACCGACGCGGACTACGTTGCCGACATGGCGGCGTTCCTGGGCGATTTGCCGAGGGACACGCCGTTCATAATCGACCCCAGCGCGACGAGCTTTCACGCGGCCATGCGGCAGGCAGGCTTCAAGGTGCGCAAGGCACGCAACGACGTGGCCGACGGCATCAGGGAGACGGCCATGTGCATGTCCAGGGGCAAGGTGAGGTACGCCGACGATCTGCCCGAGCTGGCGAAGGAGTTCGCGGGCTACGTTTGGGACGCGAAGGCCGACGGCGACAAGCCCGTGAAGGCGAACGACCACCTGATGGACGCTCTGCGATACGGGGTGGCCACCTTGCGCATGTGGAAGGAAGAGAGCACGTACGTTTCACCGTTCATCAGGGGGGTTTGATGGGTTCCAACTCGACAATCATCACGTATCAGGAGCTTTTGGATAACGGCGCCACGCCTGGCTTCGTGAAGGAGGCCATCGAGCGCCACAAGGCGAGCGAGATGTACAAGAACGCCCGCAGCGCCGACAACTACTACCGCCAGCGCAACGAGACCATCTGCAATTTCACGCGGACGCTTTTCGGCACAGACGGAAGCAGGTTCGAAGACTTCACGGCGTCGAAGCTGAAAATCGCGAGCAACCTCTTCAAGCGCCTCAACGTGCAGAGATGCATGTACAGCCTGGGCAAGGGCGTTTCGTTCGTCGGCGTGGGAGAGCACGGCGAGGACACCACGAAGGCGAAGATGGGGCCGTGCTTCGACGACGACGTGAAGAAGATAGGCCTCAACGCGCTCATTCACGGCATCTCGTTCCCATTCTGGAACCTCGACCACATCGACGTGTTCGCGGCCACGGAGTTCGCGCCTATTTGGGATGAGACTTCTGGCGCCCTCATGGCTGGCATCCGCTTCTGGCGCTTGGACGCGACGCGGCCGCTGCACGCAGTTCTTTACGAGCAGGACGGCTACACGGCCTTCGATGCCAAGACTGGCGACGATTTGGTGGTATGCCCAGAGGGCAAGCGCCCATACAAGGCCACATACGCCGAGGTGCCTGCGGACGGCCTGAAGCTGGCCGTGGACGAGGAGAACTACTCGCGCTTGCCAATCATCCCCATTTGGGGAAGCGACGCCCATCAATCGACCCTGGTGGGCCTGCGCGAGAGCGTGGACGCCTACGACCTCATCAAGTCGGGCTTCGCCAACACCGTCCAAGATTGCGCCGAAATCTACTGGATCGTTGAAAACGCTGGCGGGATGAAAGACAAGGACTTGCAGCAGCTTCGCGACCGGCTGCTGCTGACGCATATGGCGACAGCCGACACGGAGGACGGCTCGAAAGTCACGCCGTATACGCAAGAGGTCCCGTACGAGGCGCGAAAAGCCGTGCTCAAGCAGCTGAAGGACGCCGGTAAGGAGGACAAGCTCCAGGACGTTCTGGAGGAGATTCCCCGCGTCCGTGAGGATGCCGGTTATCCGCCGCTGGTCACCCCGACCAGCCAGATCGTTGGTACCCAGGCCGTCTTTAACGTCATCATGGGTGAGCGCTACAAGATGGTCACCAAGGAGTTCAAGGGCCTGGTCCACGGCGATTACGGCAAGACTCCCGCTCCCATCAGCCCCGAGTTCACCAAGAAGATCCTGGGCAACGAGCAGCCCATTACCTGCCGTTTTGCCGACACCCTGGCTCCCGAGATGGACAAGCTGAAGGCTGAGGCCGCCAAGTGGGCAACGCAGGAAGAGGATGTTCTGACCTACGCAATGTTCCCGCAGGTCGCACCCAAGTTCTTCGAGAAGCGCAATGCCAAGAAGCAGGGCGTGGACGCTGACCACGCAGACTACACCAACCAGTCTCATCCTGTCTAATTGAATCCCTCTGGCCCCTCGCAGTTTTGCGGGGGGCTTTTTGTGTCTGCGGAGCAGCGGTGCCGTTTGTGTGACTTTTTCGTGGCAAAAGCTGATTTTTTCGCCGCATTGCTTGCAAAAACGGGGCCAGCAGAGTAAAATGATAGCATATGTATCGTAACATGGGCGGGTGTGCCCAAAAGCGGATACATATACTGGAATTTGTCCGCAAAAAACCTATGTCAGAAGAGGAAATTTGACCATGATTTTAAGTATGACCGGTTTTGGCCGGGGCACAGCGGTGCGCAATGGCCGTGAGATCACGGTGGAGCTGCGCAGCGTCAACTCCCGGTACTTTGAGTATTCGTCCCGGATGCCCCGGACCTGCAGCTATATGGACAGCCGCCTGAAAAAGCAGCTGAACGAGCAGATCACCCGCGGCAAGGTGGAACTGAGCCTGACGGTGCAGAACGTGGACGCCGCCGACACCGTCGTCACCGTGAACCGGGAGCTGGCCAGAAGCTACCAGCAGGCCCTGCGGGACCTGTCCGAGGAACTCTGCATCAAGAACGACCCCTCCGCCAGCCTCATTGCCCGCTTCCCGGACGTCCTCGCCACCCGCCACGCGGATGTGGACGAGGAGCAGCTGTGGGAGGATGTCTCCGCTGTCACGGCGCAGGCGCTGGAAACGTTCGTGCAGATGCGCGCCGCCGAGGGTGCTAAGATGAAAGCCGACGTCGAGAGCCGCCTGTGCTTTCTGGAAGAGTGCGTCGGCAGAGTGGAGACGCTGAGCGCAGGCCGGGTGGAAGCCTACACCAACCGCCTGTATGAGAAGCTCAAGGTCATCCTGGAAGACCGGAACATCGACGATGCCCGCGTCCTGACCGAGGCCGCCATCTTCGGTGACAAGACCGCGGTGGACGAGGAGACCGTCCGCTTGCGCAGCCACATTGCCCAGTACCGCTCCATTCTGGAGCTGGATGAGCCGGTGGGCCGCAAGCTGGATTTCCTGACCCAGGAACTCAACCGCGAGACCAACACCATCGGCTCCAAGTGCCAGGATCTGGACATCACCCGCGTGGTGGTGGATATGAAGGCAGAGATCGAAAAGATCCGCGAACAGATCCAGAATCTGGAGTAACGCATTGATACATTCGGATCGGAGGAGAAGATGAAGCTCATCAACATCGGCTTTGGCAATCTGGTCAGCGCCGGGCGCGTGGTGGCCGTCGTCAGCCCGGACTCTGCGCCGGTCAAGCGTCTGGTCAAGGAAGCACGGGAACGCGGGATGCTGATCGATGCGTCCTATGGGCGCAGCACCCGCGCGGTGCTCATCATGGACTCCGATCATGTCGTTCTGTCAGCCCTTCAGCCGGAAACGGTGGCAAACCGTGCGGCCGGGCAGGAGAGCAAGGGAACAACAGAGGAGGAACAGACCCATGGAGAAGGATAAATTTCTGTTTGTTGTGTCCGGTGCCGCCGGCACCGGTAAGGACAGCGTGGTCAAGGCACTGCGCGAAGCCCATCCGGAGATCGAAAAAACCGTGTCTGCCACCACCCGCAGCCCCCGCCCCGGGGAGCAGGAAGGTGTGGATTACTACTACCGCACCCAGGAGCAGTTCCGTCAGCTGATCGACACCGATCAGGTGGTGGAATACAACTTCTACAACGGCAACTACTATGGCACCCTGCGCGAGGAAGTGGACAAGCGTCTGGAAGCCGGCAAACTGGTGGTTCTGGTCATCGACGTGCACGGCGCTGCCAACATCCGCCGGATGTTCCCGGGTGCTACCACGGTGTTCCTGCTGCCGCCGTCGGTGGAAGAACTGGAACACCGCCTGCGTGGCCGCGGAACCGAGACCGAAGAAAGCATCCGCGAGCGTCTGGCCACGGCCCAGAGCGAGCTGGCCGAGCAGGATAAGTTCACCCTCAAGCTGGTCAACAACGAGGTAGCATCCTGCGCAGAAGAGCTGTATCAGGTCATCTGCCGCCGCGCCGGGATCGCACAGTAAATCAAACCGCAAAGGAGCCCGTGCCCATGCCAAAAACGGTGGGTGTTGCCGTAAGCAACGCGACCTTCCATTTTGATAAACTGTACACCTATGCCGTTTTGCCGGAGCATCAGGACAAGGTGCGTCTGGGCAGCATGGTGCTGGTGCCCTTTGGTCTGGGCAGCCGCGCCCGCATGGGGGTGGTGCTGGCCTGTGACGCCGAGCCGGAACATTCCAAGCTCAAGTTCCTGTTCGACGTGGCCCCGGCGTCGGCCTGTCTGACCCCGGAGCTGCTGCGGCTGGTGCACTTTCTGAAGGAACGCACCTTCTGCACCTATTACGAGGCGGTCAAGGCGGTCATCCCCTACGGGGCACAGTACAAGCCCACCGTGGCGGCCGATGGGGTCACGCCCGTGCTGCAAAAGCAGCTGGTCCGTCATACAGAAAATTCCTACCGGTTGGCCGGTACCCTGCCGCAAAAGCCAAAGCCCACCGCCAAACAGCTGGCGGCCGTGGCCCTGCTGGGCGGCGGCCCCCGCACCCTGACGGAGCTGGAAGAAAAGGGCATCAGCCGCGCCGTGCTGGACAATCTCTGTACCAAAGGCGTGCTGGAATGCACCAAGGTGAACAAATCCATCGACCTGTATGCCTCCATCCCGTTGCAGAATGAGCCCATTGTACTCATGCAGGAGCAGCAGGCCGCTTATGACGCGCTGCTGCCGAAACTGGAGGACGCCGCCCCGCATTCGGCCCTGCTGTATGGCGTGACCGGCAGCGGCAAAACGCTGGTATTCTTAAAGCTCATTGCCCGGTGTCTGGAGCTGGGCAAACGTGCGCTGGTGCTGGTGCCGGAGATCAGTCTGACACCGCAGATGATCCTGCGGCTCAAGCGGCAGTTTGGCCGCCGGGTGGCGGTGCAGCATTCGGCCCTCAACCACACCGAACGTCTGCTGCAATGGCAGATGATCCAGGACGGCGGTGCCGACATCGTAGTGGGCACCCGCAGCGCGATCTTCTCACCGCTGGAAAACATCGGACTGATCATCGTGGACGAGGAACAGGAACATACCTACCGTTCCGAGTCAGCGCCCCGCTACTCCGCCCATGAAGTGGCCCGGCAGCGTGCTGCCGAGAATGGTGCCCTGCTGCTGCTGGCCAGCGCCACCCCCAGCACCGAAAGCTTTTACGCGGCCCGGAACGGCCGCACCCAGCTGGTACGGCTTACCCAGCGTTACGGCGGCAATCCGCTGCCCACGGTGCAGATCGTGGATATGCGGGCCGAGCTGGCCTCCGGCAACCCGCGGGAGATCAGCCTTGCACTGGAAGATGCCATCCGCCGCAATCTGGAGGCGAAAAAACAGACCATTTTGCTCTTGAACCGCCGGGGCTACCAGACCATGGCCCAGTGCGAGGACTGCCGCGAGGTACTGAAATGCCCCAAGTGCAGCGTGCCCATGGTGTATCATAAGTCAGCCCACAAGCTGCTGTGCCACTACTGCGGCAGCCAGATGGACCCGCCGCCCACGGTCTGCCCGACTTGCGGCGGCAAGCTGCAATACCGGGGCTTCGGCACCCAGAAAGCAGAGGAAGAGCTGGCAAAGCTGTTTCCGGAAGCACGGGTGCTGCGCATGGATCAGGACTCCACCGCCGCCAAGGACGCTCACGAAAAACTGCTGGCAAAGTTTGCAAACCACGAGTACGACATCATGGTGGGCACCCAGATGGTGGCCAAGGGCCTCGATTTTGAGGACGTGACCCTTGTGGGCGTGCTGGGCATCGACTCACTGCTGTTCGCACAGGGCTTCCGCGCCTACGAGAACGTGTTCAGCCTCATCACGCAGGTAGTGGGCCGCAGCGGCCGTGCAAAGGACCCGGGCTTTGCCATCATCCAGACCACCGACCCCGACAACCCGGTGCTCAACCTTGCCGCCGCACAGGACTACGACGCCTTTTTCGAGCAGGAGATCGCGTACCGGAAACTGGGCCTGTACCCGCCCTTCTGCGGGCTGTGTGTCATCGGCTTTGCCGGGCCAAAGGAAATCGAAGTGGCCCGGGCCGCCGCCCGATTCTCGGCATTGCTGGGGCAGCAGGCGGCAAAACAGCCCGACCTGCCTTTGCGGGTTCTGGGCCCTACGCCGGGCAGCATTGAAAAGATCAACGACAGTTACCGCTACAAGCTCACCGTCAAGTGCCGCAACGACCGACGCTTCCGCGACCTTGTGCGCAGTACGCTGGACTGTTATGAACAGGAAAAACTTCCGTCCAAGGCCACCGTTGCGGTGGATCTGCATTCGGACGGAGATATCTGATTAGGAGGTACCATAAATGGCAATCCGTAACATTGTAAAAGAGGGCGACCCCATCCTGAACAAGGTCTGCCGCCCGGTGACCAACTTTGACGACCGTCTGGCTACTCTGCTGGACGATATGCGCGAGACGATGATCGCCGCCGACGGCGTGGGTCTGGCCGGCCCCCAGGTGGGCATGCTGCGCCGCCTGTTCGTGGTGTGGGACACCACCGACGCACCGGAGGAGATCCCGGAGGATTACGAGTACAAGTTCATCGACTTTGTGAACCCCGAGATCCTCGCGGTGTCTGAGGATGAGGAGACCGCCTATGAGGGCTGCCTGTCCTTCCCGGGGCACAACGGTGCGGTGACCCGTCCCGCCGCCGTCAAGGTGCGTGCACAGGACCGCCACGGCAACTGGTTTGAACTGGAAGCCGAGGACCTGCTGGCCCGCTGCATCCAGCATGAGAACGACCATCTGGACGGCATCACCATCATGCAGTCCAGCGAGTATTTCTACGAGGACACCGAAGAGGGCAAGAAGGCTGCCCGTGAAGCGAAAGGAAACAACTGATGCGCATTCTGTTCATGGGCACGCCGGACATTGCCGCCGAGTGCCTGAAAGCCCTGTATTCCGCCGGGCATGACATCTGCGCGGTATACACCCGGCGCGACAAGCCTGTGGGCCGCAAGCAGGTGCTCACGGCCCCGCCGGTCAAGGAAGTGGCACTGGAGCACGGCACCCCGGTATTCCAGCCCCGCACCCTGCGGGACGGCAGCGAGGATGCCAACATCCGTGCCCTTGCCCCGGAACTGATCGTGGTGGTGGCTTACGGCTGCATCCTGCCCAAGTCGGTGCTGGAGCTGCCGAAGTACGGCTGCATCAACCTGCACGTCTCGCTGCTGCCGAAGTACCGCGGCAGTGCTCCGGTGCAGTGGTCGGTGCTGAACGGTGATGCCGAGACCGGCGTGTCCATCATGCAGATGGACGAAGGTCTGGACACTGGCGACGTGCTGCGCTGCGAGAAGATCGCCATCGGCCCGGAGGAGACCAGCGGCGAGCTGTTCGACCGGGTGACGGCCGTGGGTGCCCGCGTGTTGTGCGAGGTGGTTCCGGCCATTGCTGCCGGGACCCTGACGCCGCAGCCCCAGGACCATGCAAACGCTACGCTGGCCCCGATGCTGAACAAGGAAATGGCGGAGTTCCGCCTGACCGAATCCGCCGCCCATATCCACAACTGGGTGCGCGGCATGAACCCCTGGCCCTGCGCCTGGTTCGTGACCTCCGGCGGCAAAAAGGTCAAGGTGGTGGAGTGCTGTGCGGTCGCCTCTCAGGGGGAAGCCCCGGGCACCGTGCTGGCAACAAAGCCCCTCACCGTGGCCTGTGCTGACGGCGGCATCCAGCTGCTGCAGGTGGTGCCGGAAGGCAAAAAGCCCATGGATGGCACCTCCTTTGCGGCCGGTCTGCGCCTGAAAGCGGGGGACGTCCTCTGATGGCGGCCAATCCGCGGGCGGCGGCGGTCGCCGCGCTGGTGCGGCAGGAGCAGGACGGCTTTTCCAACCTGATCCTGGACGCCGAACTCAAGCGCCAGAAGCTGGAAGGCCGCGACAAGGCCTTTGCCAGTGCCATTTTTTACACAGTGCTGGAACACCGGGGCACACTGGACTATATTCTGGAACAGTTTCTGCCCAAGGGTCTGGCAAAGCTGGATGCCCCGGTGCGCGAGATCTTGCGTGCTGCGCTGGCACAGGCCCGCTATATGCAGGTGCCGGTGTCAGCTGCCGTCAATGAGGCGGTCAAGCTGACCCGGAGCTTTAAAAAATCCAGTGCATCCGGTCTGGTCAACGCTGTGCTGCGCCGCGCCTGTACCTATGATCTGGACACGGCAGTGTTCAGGGATGACATAGAGCGCCTGATGGTGCTGGGCTCGGCCGGGCGGGATGTGGCAGAATTCCTGCACAAGAACTACCCGGACGAAGCACGGAACATCCTCACCTACAAGGCAGACGGCGGCCTGACCAGCCTGCGGGCAAACCCGCTCAAAGCGGACGCCGCTGCGCTGTGCGAAAAGCTCACTGCACTCGGTGTGCGGGAGGTGCGGCAGGGCGTAGTGCCCGGCAGTGTGTTGGCCCGATTCGAGGGCAGCCCCGCCGACCAGGAACTGTTCCGGCAGGGATATTACCATGTGGAGGGGCAGGCCAGCCAGCTGGCGGCTCTCTGTGTGGAGGCAAAACCCGGTGAGACCGTGCTGGACCTGTGCGCCGCGCCCGGCGGCAAGACCCTGCTGCTGGCCGAGGAAATGCAGAATACCGGCACGCTGTACAGCTGCGACGCGGCGGAGAACCGCGTACAGCTCATCCGCACCGCCGTGGAACGGATGGGGTTTACCAACGTGAAAACCCTGTGCAATGACGCAACGCAGACAAAGCCGACCGCATTCTGGCGGATGTGCCCTGCAGCGGTCTGGGCATTCTGGCAAAAAAGCCGGACCTGCGCTATAAAAAGCTGGACATGGCCCGGCAGGCTGAATTATTGGCCACCCAGGCGGCCATTCTGGATACAGCGGCCCGGCTGCTCAAGGCCGGCGGGCGGATGGTCTACTCTACCTGCACCATCGAGCCGGAAGAAAATCAACTGCAGATCCGCGCATTCCTGCAGCGGCACCCGGAGTTCTGCGTGGCAGAGCCTGCCGTGGCCTTCCCGGCAGGCATGACGGTAACCGAATATGGGGCGCTCTCGGTGCCCACCCGCACCGGCATGGACGGCTTTTTCCTCTGTGCGCTGCAAAAAACGCGCTGAGAGGTGCAATGCCGCCGTGTACTGGTTCGTATTGATCAATAGGAGAACACAATGGAACAAAAACGCTGTATTTCTTCGCTGACGCTGGCGGAGCTTTCCGCTGAGCTCAAGGCGCTGGGGCAGCCGGGCTTCCGGGCCAAGCAAATCTTCCACTGGGTGCACCAGAAGCTGGTTACCGAATTTTCGGCCATGACCGACCAGCCCAAGACCCTGCTGGCCAAGCTGGAAGAAGCCTTCTACATCGCTGCCCCGCAGATCGAGCGCCGTCAGGAAGCAAAGGACGGCACCGTGAAGTATCTGCTGCGCATGGCCGACGGCAACTGCATCGAAACGGTGGTCATGCGCTACCACTACGGCAACACGGTGTGCGTGTCCACTCAGGTAGGCTGCCGCATGGGCTGCCGCTTCTGCGCATCCACCCAGGCCGGGCGTGTGCGCAACCTGGAAGCCGGTGAGATCTGCTCCGAGATCTACACCGCCCAGAAGGACATCGGGGAGCGCATTTCCCACATCGTGCTCATGGGCATCGGCGAGCCACTGGATAATTTTGACGAAGTGATGCGTTTTCTGGAAAATATCACCTCGCCGGAGGGCGTCAACATCGGCATGCGCAACATCAGCCTGTCTACCTGCGGCCTGGTGCCCAAGATCGACATGCTGGCCGAAAAGAAGCTGCAGCTCACCCTGTCGGTGTCGCTGCACGCCCCCAACAACCAGATCCGCAGCAGCATGATGCCGGTCAACGACGCCTACCCGGTGGAGCAGCTGATCCAGACCGTGCGACGCTATCAGGACACCACCGGACGCCGCGTCAGCTTTGAATACTCCATGGTGCGCGGCGTCAACGACTCCGACGCCTGTGCAAAGCAGCTGGCGGACCTGATCCGCGGCATGGGTGCTCACGTCAACCTGATCCCCATCAACCCCGTGGACGGCAGCCCCTACTCCGCGACCGATGCGGCCAATGTGCGCCGTTTCCAGCAGAAGCTGGAAAGTCTGGGCGTCAACGCTACGGTCCGCCGCCGTCTGGGCAGCGAGATCAGCGCCGCCTGCGGCCAGCTGCGCCGCGATGAAATGAACGGGAAGGCATAACAGAGGGAGAAGCCTATGAAACTTGCAGGAAAAACGGACGTCGGGCTTGTCCGGCAGG
>OLNX01003267.1_pt1 | contig 11128 bp, 7 predicted proteins | sample 1672611 | NCBI WGS metagenome assembly OLNX01 (sample SAMEA3136705, study PRJEB25190) | human gut metagenome
TGCAGCCGATTATTTTATTGAGTGGAAGCAATGAAGAGAAATTGGAAACTTTGAAGACTGTCCTTGCTACCAGTGAAGCGGGATTGAAGGGAGTGGAAGAAAGTGAATTCATATTAAAAACCGTGTCTGCACTGGGTGTGAAGAGTGAAGTGGAATTGGATTTGACTTTGGCTCGCGGCTTGAATTATTATACAGGAGCAATTTTTGAAGTGAAGGCCTTGGATGTGCAGATTGGCAGCATCAGTGGTGGTGGCCGTTATGATAATCTGACCGGTGTCTTTGGTATGGATGGTATGTCTGGTGTAGGTATCTCTTTTGGAGCCGACCGTATTTTTGATGTGTTGAATCAGTTGGATTTGTATCCGAAAGAAGCGGTGAACGGAACCGAGCTGTTGTTTGTAAACTTCGGCGATAAAGAGGCTGCTTATTGTCTGCCTATCCTGACAAAAGTCCGTGAAGCAGGGGTGCGCGCTGAAATTTATCCGGATGCTTCTAAAATGAAGAAGCAGATGGGATATGCCAATGACAAGCAGATTCCTTTTGTCGCTATTGTTGGTGAAAATGAAATGAACGAAGGGAAACTGACTTTGAAGAATATGACTACAGGCGAGCAGTCACTGGTTACACCGGATGAGCTGCTGGCGGTGGTGAAAGCTTGATGTTTACTAATTATCTGCAATCATACCATAAAAGCTTCATTGATGGATGATTGCATCACATGGGAATGCCCGATAACGTTTGCTTTATACGTTATTTGTATTGAAATATAAATGCTGGATTACCTATGTGGATAATCAGATTGTTTTTTCTTCCGTCACTACATCTTACTGATTCTAAAAGAGATGTAGTGACGGAAATTTTTGTATCCCGCCGAAATGGTTTGTTCTCTTTTTTCCGCGTAGAGGCGACAAAGCGGAATGCCTGTTCTTGTCGTTGTTGGTTGTATTTCTTGTTTTAAGGATGAAAACTGATGGAGCTGACTTGAAATATGATTTTCTTTTGCGAGAGTCTGATATTATTCACTATATTTGTGGAATGCTAGCCTTATAAATTTAATCAGATGATAGAGGAAAATCAGTTGATATCCCATTTGTATCAAAATAGGGATAATGGTCAATGGATGATACAAACCAATGATGAACATCAAAAGGGGGTTGCTGATATGGCGGCATCCTTCGCCGGGCAGTTCGGACTTCCTTCTTGGGGGCGTGCGCTCGGCCTACTTCATGACAAAGGAAAGGAACGGGCGGCATTCCAGCAATACATACGCAAGATGAATGGTTTGCCTACGAGTGACAAGAAGCGCTATGATGATCATACCCATGCTTTTGTGGGTGGAATATTGGCAAAAGAACTTATGGGAAAGGATGTTTCCCATCTTCTTGTAAACCAAATTATTTCTCATCACACAGGGTTACATGATTTCGGGGATGTGGGAAACATATTGAAAGAGAGGCTATTGTCCAAAGAAATAAACGAGGGTGACATTAGCATAAACAAACCTTTATTATTCCAAGAATTTATTGATTCACCTTTTTCTAAATCAAAGGTTGAATGGAAACACTTTCATCACCTTTCCCGTATGCTTTTTTCCTGTCTTGTAGATGCCGACCGGCTCGATACAGAACGGTTTATGGATGTAGAGTCATGGCGGAAGCGGGGAAATTCGGCTACGCTTGCCGATTTGCTTCCACAGCTGGAGGCATATATGCAAAAACTGCAATCGAATGCAGCTGATACGAAAGTGAACCGCATCCGCCAGCAAGTGAAAGAACAATGCAGTAGAACTTCTTCAAGCGAAAAAGGATTTTATAGTCTTACAGTTCCGACGGGAGGCGGTAAAACACTTTCTTCTTTGTTATGGGCCATGAAGCATGCTGTAAGCCATTCAATGAATCGTATCATCATCGCCATCCCATATACCAGTATCATTGTGCAAACGGCAGGGCTTTTGAAGGAAATCTTTGGTGAAGAAAATGTATTGGAGCATCATAGTAATTTCGACCCCGATGATATTAAGGACGAGGAAAATAGGGAAAAAGCAAAATTGGCTACAGAGAATTGGGACTATCCCATTATTGTCACTACCAATGTACAGCTTTTTGAATCTATGTTTAGCAATAAAACATCTGATTGCCGCAAACTGCACAACATGGCAAATTCAATTCTTGTTTTGGATGAGGTTCAGATGTTGCCAACCGGCTTCTTGCGGCCGATAGTCGATGCGCTGGAAGCGTATCAGGAAATGTTCGGGGTTTCGGTATTGTTTACCACGGCAAGCCAGCCGGTACTGAGTGGTCTGATAGAAGGAACAAATCCTAAAGCTGATTTTAAGGGAATAGAACATATCAAGGAAATTATTCCGGAAGAATTTGCTTTGCATGACCAGCTTCGCCGTGTGAAGTTGTCAATCGATGATACAGGAAAAACATACGATGAGATAGCTGCAAAGGTGTCTGAATATAATAAGGTGTTGTGCATAGTGAACACTCGTAAAGATGCCAAAGAGCTGTATGACCGTTTGCCCAATGACGGAGTGAAATTGCATTTGTCTAGAATGATGTGCCCTGCCCACTTACACGAAACTATTGGTAAAATAAAAACTTTATTGAAGGATGAGTCGCAGCCGATTGTCAGGGTCATTGCAACCCAGCTTGTGGAGGCCGGTGTGGATATAGACTTTCCGGTTGTGTTCCGTCAAGAAGCAGGACTCGATTCTGTATTGCAAGCAGCGGGACGGTGCAATCGGGAAGGACGAAGTGCCATGGGACATACATTTGTGTTCAGTCTGGCGGCAGAGAAGCGAAAGCTCTTCGGTTCAATGGCTGACTCCAACAATGCTCGGTTGAATTTGCCGGAAGATAGTGATTGGTTTGCTCCTTCTACCATGAAAGCCTATTTTTGTCAATTGTATAGCAGAAAACAAACATTTGATGAAAAGGATATAAAGCACTGGCTCTACAAACCTACTGAGCTATGTTTTGAAACTGCATCAAAAGAATTTCGCCTGATTGATGATACAAGTATAAATGTTATCGTAAATTGGGAAAACAGCATGGAACTTATAGAGCAGTTGAAAGAATCGGGGTGTACCTACTCGTTGGTGAAGCAATTGGCGAAATTTACTGTAGGCATCCGTTCCTATGATTTTAAGCAACTGAAAGGCTATGGGCTTGTCGAAGAAATATTGGAAGGAATATATGTATTGGCAGACAGGTCTCAGTATAATAAAACCACAGGTCTCAGCCTTGATAACCATTGGCTGGAGGAAGTATTAATGATATAAAGAAACGGATATGACAAAGAAAGAAACATTGAAATTGTTTGAAGAACGTAAAGTCCGCACCGTGTGGGATGATGAAAAGGAAAAATGGTATTTTTCGATAGTTGATGTGGTGTCAGTTTTAACAGACAGTGTTGATGCAACTGCTTATTGGCGTAAGTTAAAGCAAAGACTTAAAGAAGAGGGAAATGAAACCGTGACAAATTGTCACGGTTTGAAAATGAAAGCCACAGACGGTAAGATGCGACTTACAGATGTGGCTGATACAGAACAACTACTACGTATCATTCAGTCTATCCCATCTCCCAAGGCAGAACCGTTCAAGCAATGGATGGCACATGTAGCATCCGAACGTCTTGATCAGATGCAAGACCCTGAGTTGAGTATTGAGCAAGCTATGATGGACTACAAGCGACTTGGTTACTCTGACAACTGGATAAACCAACGCTTGAAGAGCATTGAAATCCGTAAAGATCTTACAGATCAATGGAAACTACATAATGTAGAGGAAGGTGTTCAATATGCTACTCTTACAGACATTATCTATCAGCAATGGACCGGAAAGTCGGCAAAGGAGTACAAACAGTTCAAGGGCTTGAAGAAAGAAAATCTCCGGGACAATATGACCAATGAAGAATTGGTTCTTAATATGCTGGCCGAACTCTCTACGACAAGTATTACTAAAGCTAAAAATCCTCAGACATTGGGTGAAAATATGCAGTGTGCGGCTGACGGTGGTGATGTGGCTCGTGTGGCACGCGAACAGTTGGAGCAAAAAACCGGTCGTGAAGTGGTAACTCCCTTGTCGGCAAAAAGGTTTTTTGAAGGTCAGAAGCCGGAAGATTTATTGGAAAACAAGGAAAACGATGAATGATATGGAATATACAGATAAAGAATATTGTCTGGAGGTGTGGGGCGATTGGGCTTGTTTCACTCGTCCGGAGTTGAAAGTAGAGCGTGTGAGTTATGATGTCATTACGCCATCGGCGGCACGCGCCATCTTTGAAGCGATACTGTTTAAACGTTATGCCATGCGTTGGCAGATAACCAAGATTGAGGTACTCAGGCCTATTAAATGGGCTACCATTAGACGGAATGAAGTTGGAGCGGTGGTAAATTCCAGCATGAAACCAATTTATATAGATGATGGAAAGACACGCCAGCAGAAGAACACGTTGCTTCTGCTGGATGTGCGTTACCGAATTTATGCTAAGTTAGTATTTATTCCGGTAAAAGACCGTCCGAAAGAGGCTTTTGCCAAGCATCAGCCAAGTGCCGACGAGAATCCTATGAAGTATTATCAGATGTTCGAACGCAGGGCATCACAAGGGCAATGTTTTACGCAGCCCTATCTCGGATGTCGTGAGTTTTCTGCAAACTGGAAGTATATTGAAAGTACTGATAATCTTGATTATCCCTTAGCCGAAGACAGGGATTTCGGCATTATGCTTTATGATATGGACTTTGAGGAAAATCCACAAAAACCGAATGCTATGTTTTATAGAGCCCAAATGAAAAAGGGAGTGATTGTTGTACCGGATAAAGATAGTGAGGAGGTGTTGAGATGATACTGAAAGCATTATATGATTACTATCATCGAAGTGGAGATGATGTGGCCCCTTTTGGTTTAGAATACAAAGAGATTGGATTTATTATTGTTATTGATAAATATGGAAAATTTCTGCGCTTTGAAGACAGGCGCATAGATAAGAAGTCGGCACAGCGGTTTCTTGTTAAGAAAAGCGTTAGCCGGTCAAGTGCCCCTGTTGCAAACTATTTGTATGACAATTGTAAATATGTATTTGGTTATTCCGATAAGGGGGATATGGAAAAGATACGTAAGTACTTTGAAGTATTTAAGGCGAAAGTAAAAGATATATATGATGCTTTTCCGGATAATGAGGACATAAAAGCTGTTTATGCATTTTATCAGCAAGACCATTCTTTTATAGTTGGGGCTATGCAGAAAGATTCTTTATGGGATGATATAGCCAAAAATCTTAATAAGAAATATTCTACCTTTTCTTTCCTTATAGAAGGGGATACGAAAATAGTGGCTTCGAAAAGGGAATTGATAAATTTGTTTGACGAGAATCATGGCGTGGCAGGAAATCTTTGTTTGATAACAGGTAGATATTCAAAAGTTGTAGAGATTACAACTGCTACAAAGATACTTGGAAGCCAAGAAACAGCTAAACTAGTTGCATTTCAAGTTAATTCCGGGTATGATTCGTATGGGAAATCTAAAGGATACAATGCTCCAATATCAGAAGAAGCTGAATTTGCATATACAACCGCATTGAATCATTTGCTGCGTTCGGATTCTCACAATAAGTTTATGGTGGGCTCACGTACTTATCTTTTCTGGGCTTCCTCCAATAGCGAGGCTTCAAAAGAGTCCGAAAATAGTCTATTTTCTTTGTTGGGGCGGATTGAAGAAGAAAATGACGACTCAAACAGGCGCATAAAGTTAGTATATGATACTTTCCAGTCTATCTATAACGGAAAATTATCGGCAAACGATGATGACAAATTCTTCATTTTGGGTTTGGCTCCCAATTCGGCAAGAATTGCGGTAGTATATTGGAATGAGATGCCTTTGCGTGAGTTTGCAGGTTTGATAAGTAAACATTTTACGGATATGGAGATGGTTGACACTCGCAAAGATAAGAAGCCGTACGTGGGACTGCATTCCATTCTTGGAAATGTTACTCTTGGAGGAAAGTCAAGTGATGCGACTCCCAATCTTCCTGATGCTGTGGTGAGAAGCATATTTCAAGGGTTGCCGTATCCGGCTTCTCTCTTTCAAGCATGTATTCGTCGCATACGTGCAGAACAATCCGTCAATATAGTGCGTGCTGCTATCATCAAGGCATATCTCAACAGACTAAACGAAAATAACAACCATAAAAAATTAGATGTTATGTTAGACAAAGAAAATCAAAATCAAGGGTATCTTTGTGGAAGGCTATTTGCCGTACTTGACAAGATACAGGAGGATGCCAATGGTATTCATTCCATTCGAGAACGCTATATGAATGCTGCATCAGCAACTCCTTCCATGGTTTTTGCCACGGTGCTCAATCTTTCTACTCATCATATAGAGAAGTTGAATCCGGGTGGACAAGTGTTCTATGAGAAGCTGAAACAGGAAATTATATCCAAACTTGATGCAAAAGGATTTCCTCCACATCTTAACCTGCAAGATCAAGGACGGTTCTTTGTGGGATATTATCACCAACGTCAAGACCTTTTTATGAGTAAGGAAAATAAAGAAATGGAATAATAATTTTAAAAATATAAAGTTATGTCAGAACTAAAGAATAGAATTGATTTCGTTTACATATTTGATGTAAAAGATGGTAACCCAAATGGTGATCCGGATGCGGGTAATCTACCACGTGTGGATGCCGAAACAGGTATGGGACTTGTTACGGATGTCTGCTTGAAACGCAAGGTTCGTAATTATGTACAAATAGCAAAAGGGCTTGTGAATGGCTTTGATATATTTATCAAAGAGAAGGCAGTCCTGAATACTTTGATTGATAATGCACATGATGATTCAGAAGTAAAAAATGCAAAGGACAAAATAGAAGCAGCACGTCGTTTTATGTGTAATAATTACTTCGATATCAGAACATTTGGTGCAGTTATGTCAACAGGTAAAAATGCGGGTCAAGTTCGTGGTCCTATCCAGTTCACCTTTGCTCGTTCTATAGATCCAATTGCTGTAGCGGAACATTCTATAACTCGTATGGCAGTAGCAACAGAGAAAGAAGCGGAAAAACAAGATGGTGGCAATCGTACAATGGGACGTAAAGCCACCATTCCTTATGGCCTCTATGTCTGTCACGGCTTCATCTCCGCCAACTTGGCACAACAGACAGGATTTTCTGAAGAAGACCTTGAACTATTTTGGGAAGCTTTAAAGAACATGTTCGATGTGGATCGTTCGGCGGCACGTGGATTGATGAGTGCTCAAAAACTGATAGTCTTCAAGCATGACTCCATATTGGGTAATGCTCCCGCCAACAAGTTGTTTGAATTGGTAAAAGTGGAGAAAGTCTGCGATGGAGCACCACGCTCATTCATCGACTATTCAGTTACTATAGATAAGGAGAATGCTCCATCAAATGTAACTATTGAGGAACTGATATAATTCCATCGTATGTACAATGAAGACGATATGCTTATGTTGTCGGGGATTCAGCACTTTAGGTGCTGTCCCCGGCAATGGGCTTTGATACACATTGAGCAGCAATGGAACGATAATCGTCTCACCATCGAAGGACAGATTCTGCACAAGCATGTAGATGATCCGTTTTATAGACAAAAGTGTGGTGACCAGATAACATTACGTGCGGTGAATATCGCTTCGCGTGAACTTGGACTCTATGGAATCTCTGATGCCATAGAGTTACTTCCTTCCTCATCTTTTGAAAATACGATTTTGCATCCCAACTATCCGGGGCGATGGCAACCGGTTGCTGTGGAGTATAAGCATGGCAAACCGAAAAGAAACGAAGTGGATGAAGTGCAGTTGGCAGCACAAATCATGTGTATAGAAGAAATGTATGCTATCCATATACCATACGGCTCTTTCTTTTATGGGGAGCTTCGCCATCGGGTTAATGTGGATATAACGGAGGAGCTGCGAAATATAGTCAGACAATGTGCCCGGGATATGCACGATATATTTAGTAAAGCGGTTATCCCGAAGGCTGAATATGGGAAACATTGTGACAAGTGCTCGCTGAAAGATATCTGCATGCCGGAAATGGTAAATAATTGTACTTCGGTAGATAATTACCTTACTAAAAATCTGTACCTATGAGAAAACTATTGAATACTTTGTATGTGACGACACCGGAAGCGTATCTTAGTAAGGATGGGCTGAATGTCGTTATATCTGTTCAGCAGGAGGAGGTGTTTCGTATTCCTGTCATAAATATAGAGGGCATCGTTACGTTCGGATATATGGGCGCAAGTCCCGGTGTGATGAAATTGTGTAGTGACAATGGTATATCACTCACATTTCTTTCTCCACAAGGCAGATTTATCAGCAGGGTTCAAGGTGCTACGAAAGGGAATGTTCTGTTACGCAAAAAGCAGTACCAATTGTCGGACGATGCATCTTGGTCGTTGCATGTGGTTAGGTTGATGATTGGTGGTAAGATTCAAAACTATCGCAATATATTGAGGAGATATATTCGTGATTATGGTGAGAATGAAGACATTAATAGGGCGGTGCAAGTATTGGAACGTGCCAAGCGTGATGCTTTGAAGGCTCAAGATAAGACGGAATTAATTGGTTATGAGGGGATGGCTTCGAATGCCTATTTTGAGGTATTGCCAATCTTGATACTTAATCAGAAGACTGATTTCCCATTTCATGGTCGCAATCGTCGTCCTCCCAAGGATGCGGTGAATGCCATGTTGTCTTTTGCATATACGTTGATAGCCAATGATGTTGCGGCCGCTCTCGAAACTGTTGGCCTTGATCCATACGTCGGGTTTCTCCATACACTCCGTCCGGGGCGCACATCGTTGGCCTTAGATATGATGGAAGAGTTACGTGCTTACCTTGGCGACCGTTTTATTTTGTCGTTGATTAATAAAAGACAGATTTCAGTAAAAGACTTCTTGTTCCAAGGTGATAATGGGGTTGTTATGACAGATAAAGGGAAAAAGACTTTTATTACTGCATGGCAGGCAAGGAAAAGGGAAGTGATAATTCATCCTTATCTTAATGAAAAAGTTGAAATAGGGCTTCTGCCTTATGTGCAGGCTATGTTAATGGCAAGGTATATCAGGCAGGATATTGACGATTATCCGGTATTTCTTATAAAATGATTTTTAATTATGTACATTCTTGTGACTTACGATGTGGATACTACAAGCAAAGAGGGGGCTCGCCGTTTACGATGTGTGGCCAAGGCTTGTCTGGATTATGGACAGAGGGTGCAGAACTCAGTCTTTGAGTGTGTAGTGACGGAAGCGCAATATTCTCTTCTAAAAGGGAGAGTTAGGGATATTATTGATATGTCTCTTGATAGTGTTCGTTTTTATATTCTTAGTAAAAATGAGAATAAGAGGGTGGAAGTAATAGGTGTTGAAACGGCGTATAAACTTGAGGAGGCTCTTATAATATAATGCGAATGTGGTGTGTTACAAAAAAAGTAGTATCTTCGCATGTGTTAATAATCAGTAGATTAAATTATTTGTAAAGTATTTCTTCGTTATGAAGTTGAATAATAATGATGATTCGCATAACAGTGGATTAAATTTGCTGATTTATAATATGTTATTAGATATAGAGTCACACCCTGCGTGGGTGTGTGGATTGAAACATCATCGAAGCACGAGCCTGAGCCATAGAAGCAGTCACACCCTGCGTGGGTGTGTGGATTGAAACTTACTTTTCATCAAAATGAGTATTAAGTTCAACGTCACACCCTGCGTGGGTGTGTGGATTGAAACATAAACTATTCATTGTTGTTTGCTGTTTTATTGGTCACACCCTGCGTGGGTGTGTGGATTGAAACATTCCTAATAATGATTCGGTTGAAGAGTTTAATGTCACACCCTGCGTGGGTGTGTGGATTGAAACCACAGCTTGTGACAACCCGACCACGGAAGGACGTGTCACACCCTGCGTGGGTGTGTGGATTGAAACTGATAGGACGAGGAGCTAATGACGCAACAACATCGTCACACCCTGCGTGGGTGTGTGGATTGAAACATCCATTTAGAGAACTTCTCAATGGCTGTAATAGTCACACCCTGCGTGGGTGTGTGGATTGAAACCCTTTCAAAACAACCTCGCCAATTGCTATATCCTGTCACACCCTGCGTGGGTGTGTGGATTGAAACAACCGGGAGATCGCCATACGTTGCGACAGACGGAGGGTCACACCCTGCGTGGGTGTGTGGATTGAAACGAATGTGCAAGCTGCACCAGTAGGACCATTAATAGTCACACCCTGCGTGGGTGTGTGGATTGAAACATCGAATAGCGTCCAAACGGGGTGGCCGATTTCGTCACACCCTGCGTGGGTGTATATGGATTGAAGCATTGTTCACTCGTTGGTCAAGTTTATGGAAGAATTGTAAGCATTCGGCCTCTTGTGTATTTCTCTTCAAGCTGTTATAAAGTCAAAAGCCAAACGAAGTACGTTAGGCTTTTGACTTTGTTATGACTGGAAAAAACACGCACAATCCCGGATGCTTATCTTTTGTCTGTCTTCTTTTGTGGTTTCACCTAGGTGACAATACATTGGCATCTAAGTGGAGAGGCGTAGTCACCCAAGTGATACGCTTGCTTCACCTTGGTGAAACTATAAATTCAACTAAGTGTTCCAAAGCAAATATATTATATTTTTACTATACTATCCCTTGTTGTTTATTTGTTATATTGTTGGTTATTAATGTGCTATTATCTGCTTGTATCGATTGTTTTTTCTTGTCTTTATAAGATATATTAAAACATAAACTAACATGAAAATTGGTATAATTGACCTTTGTAAACAAATAGAAGATCCTAGTATGAACCGCAAGAAAGTCCATAAAATGGAAACTAGTATCTATATATTCATTGCTGCTGTAATCTGTGAGGTCCAGTCCTGGAATGAAATTGAGGAATTTGGCAATTCGAAAATTGCTTTTTTCAAGAGTCGCATACCCGGCCTGGAGTTCATCCCCAGTCATGATACTTTTAACAGATTCTTCAGTATGATAAAGTCCGATTATTTTGAGTTGATCTTCCGTAATTGGGTAAAACGAGTCTGTCTGGAGGTGAAAGGCGTTGTAGCTATAGATGGCAAGCTCATGCGTGGTCCAAGCCAA
>OLNX01003270.1_pt1 | contig 11121 bp, 8 predicted proteins | sample 1672611 | NCBI WGS metagenome assembly OLNX01 (sample SAMEA3136705, study PRJEB25190) | human gut metagenome
ACCGTTGATAAAGGGTTGCATTCACGGGACAGAGCTGGTCCGACGGGGACAAGCGGGCGGCCAGACGGGCCAGACGGGTCCGGTCAAATAGCATCCCTGTCTTTTCCGTGGCATAGCGGGTCACCCGGCGGGCCTGGGGGTACACCCCGGCAATGCACTGGGCCCATCCCTCGTTCTGGGGAACCAGAATGTGATAGTCTGGCCGGCGGTTTGGGGGAAGGAACCGGACCAACTCCTCCCGGGGCTCCCCCGCCAGAAAGGTAAAATCCCCCAACGTGGCCAGGGCCGAGACGGGGTCCTCCCCCACCGGGGCATAAACTTCCCCCATCTCCCCCTGCAGGCAGGACCAGATGATGGTCTCCTGCCAGCCAGCAAAGAGAGGGGCCACAGAGGCCATGGACCGCACAATTTGAATCATAGACGCCTCCAAAAACAACACGGGACCGGGGCGGCTGCCCCGGTCCCGTGAACAAAAAACCGTAAAATGTCTCTGCTTACCGGCCGGACAGGTACGCGTCAATGCTGACCGCAGCCTGCTTGCCGGCACCCATGGCCTTGACCACCGTCTGGGGGCCTGTGACCGCGTCGCCGCCGGCGAAGACGCCGGGCCGACTGGTCTTGCCAGATGCGTCGGTGGCAATGCCCCCCCACTTGTCCTTGTCAATGCCGGTGGTGGTATCCACCACGGCGTCACTGTACGAGGTACCGGTGGCGATGACCAGGTTATCACAGTCCACGTCAAAGTACTCGCCTGTTCCCACGGGGCGGCGGCGGCCAGACTCGTCGGGTTCGCCCAGCACCATCTTCTCACACTTGACCCCGGTGAGAACCCCGTCCTTGCTGTAACAAGACACCGGGTTGGTCAGTTCCCTGATCTCAATGTCCTCCTCGTAGGTGTGGGCAATCTCATCCCGGCGGGCAGGGGCCTCGGCGATGGTGCGGCGGTAAACCATAATGGTCTCCGCCCCCAGGCGCCGGGCGCAGCGGACCGCGTCCACCGCCACATTGCCGCCGCCCACCACCAGAACGCGCTTGGCGTCCTTGATGTTGGCGGGGAGGGTGTCGTTGTGCAGGTTCACCTGGGTGAGGTAATCGTTGGCAGACCACACCCCGGTGAGGCTGGTGTCCAGCCCTCTGGGCGGCTGGGGCACATCGGCGCCATTGCCCACAAAGATGGCCTCATAGCCCGCGGCAAAAAGGTCGTCCACGCTCTTGTCCTTGTCGATGGGCGTCCCGGTGACGATCTCCACACCCCGGGCCTTCAGGGTTTCGATCTCCCGGTCCACCACCGAGTTGGGCAGGACGAACTGGGGAATGCCGTAGGTCAGAATGCCGCCGGCATAGGTCAGTTTCTCAAAAATGGTCACGTCATAGCCACGGCGGGCCAGCAGCACACTGATGGTGATGCCTGCCGGGCCGCTGCCGATGATGGCCACGCGCTGGCCTTTTTTCGGCTCCATCTCCGGCTCCAGATGGTCGAGATACGCATCGGAGATGTAGTTTTCGATGCTGGAAAAATGCACGGGGGCGCCCTTACGGCCCAGCACGCAGTGACCCTCGCACTGCTTTTCGTGGTCGCATACCAGAGAGCAGATGACGCTCAGCGGGTTATTCTCGTACAGCATTTCGCCGGCTTCTTCTTTGTGGCCAGTGCGGAACAGCTCGATCGCTTCCGGGATATTGGTGCTGATGGGGCAGCCTTCGCGGCACATCGGCTTTTTGCAGTGCAGGCAGCGGCGGGCTTCGTTTACAACATGGATTGCCATTTTTTTCTCCTTCTTATTTCCTCGCGCATAAAAATTGACATTCCAGCGCGGGCTGTGCTATAGTTTTGGTAAATAGACCGTTAGGGGGTGCCCGTTATGGCAAAGGCCGCGGTGCTGCTGCCCCGGCAGGAAATGCAGCAAATGGCAGCAGACTTGATTGCACAGTATCCGAATCTATCACCTTTCTGTATTGAGTATACCTATACCGACGCAGCTTGTCAACGCGCGATAAGGTTACAAAATGATGGTTGCGAGCTGATTTTGGCCCGCGGCCTGCAGGCGGCGCTGATTCAGCGTGCGGTGCCGCTGCCGGTCATTGCCATTACAGCCACCGCCCAGGAGGTCGGCGTGCTGGCCGCCCGCTGCAAGCGGGAGCTGGGCCTGCCCAACCCGAAAATCGGGCTGATTGCCTTTGAAAATATGCTGGGAGATACCTCCCGGTTTGACGAACTATTCGGCGTGGAACTGTGCCGCTATACCCTGCCGGACACCCAGGAAACCGACACCTCCGCCAGCCTGGCGGCTTTGGTGGACCGTGCCCTGCAGGAGGGCTGCCAGGCGGTCGTCGGTGGCGATGTTGTCTGCGCCCGTGCCGAAACACTGGGTCTGCCGCACTATTTCCTGGCCTCCGGGCAAGAAAGCCTGCAGAATGCCTTTGCTATTGCCGACCGTGTGGCCTACGCCATCGACCTGGAAAAGCGCGCCCGCGCCGAGATGAACACGATGCTGGACTTCACCTTCAGCGGGATTCTGCAGATTGATGCGGAGGGCGTGGTCCGGCGGGGCAACCGCGTGCTGTACAACATCCTGGATAAACATCCGGAGGAACTCATCGGCCGCCCCGTGCAGGAGGCCCTGCCCCAGCTGCGCGGGGAAATGCTGGACAAGGCCCTGCACCGGGGTGAGGAAGCCTACGCCATCCTGCTGCCCATCGAGGGCCACACGGTGGTGGTGAATATTGCTCCCATCCGGTTGGAAAACCAGATCCGGGGTGCCATACTGACCTTTCAGGAGGGACGGCGCATTACCGAAATCAGCGGCGAACTGCGGCGGGAACTTTACCGGCGCGGTTTTGTGGCACAGTGCCGGTTCGATCGCCTGCCGGTGCAGGATGCCGCCACGAAAGAGATTCTTGAACGGGCACGGCAGATTGCCCAGTACCCCGTGCCGGTGCTGCTGACCGGCGAGGTGGGCACCGGAAAGCGCCAGCTGGCGCAGTGCCTGCACAACGAAAGTCCCAACCGTGCCAATGCCTTTGTGGAACTGGACTGCAGCGCCTACCAGCCGGACTCGCTGGATACGCTGCTGTTCGGCAGCTATTCCACCCGCGCCGATGCCCCCGCCTGCCTGGCTGAAGCCGCGCAGAACGGTACTTTATATCTGGCGCATATCGAGGCCCTTTCGCCGGAACTGCAGTTTAAGATTTTGCAGCTTATCGGCGGTAAAATCTGGCGCAATGGTGCCAGCCAGCCTGCCCAGGCGGCGGTGCGTGTGGTGGCATCCAGCAATGCCGACCTGCCCGCTCTGCTGCAGGAGGGGCTGTTCCGCAGTGATTTGTACTACGCGCTCAACGTCCTTTCGCTGGCGCTGCCGCCGCTGCGGGCACGCCGGGCGGATATTCTGCCCTGGGCAGACCGTTACCTTAGCGAAGCACAGGAGCAGTACAAGCGCTATGTTAGCCTGACCAACGGGGCACGTGAATTTTTGCAGAAGTACGATTGGCCCGGTAATCTGGATCAGCTGCACAGCGTGTGTGAGCGCACGGTGCTGCTGGCCCCGCGCCGCAGTGTGGACGAGGTATTCCTGCGCGCCCAGCTGCGGGAACTGACCCCCGCAGCCCCGGCTCTGCCCGGAGCAACGGTTGTTCCGCAGCCGGGGACGGACCCGCGGGCTGCCCGCATCCGTCAGGCCCTGCAGGCTACAGGCGGTGACCGCCAGCAGGCCGCCGATGCCCTGGGCATCAGCAAGACAACGCTGTGGCGGCAGATGAAAAAAATGGATATTACCTTTACAAAATAACAAAAACGCATAAAACAAAACCCGCCGGGAATTTGATATGCTCCCTATATAGCTTTCAGTGTTTTATTTCACTGTTCGCTATATAGGGAGCATATCATTCTGCAAGAGTATCGGCGGGATTTTTGCATGATAAGGGCTGGATGGGTTACTTTACAAGAAACTTTTCCACAGCGTCCCAGTCTAACTCAACGCCCAGCCCCTCCCCCTGGGGAACGAACCAGGCCATTTTTGCATCGGCAGCAAAGGGCGTTTTGCTGAGTTCCGATTTCAGCGGATTGGGATTTTCCTCTGATTCCAAGGGCTGCAGGCCGGGCAGCGCGGCGGCCAGCTGAAGGCTGGCTGCAAACAGCACGGCGGAGCCGAAGCAATGCAGGCTGATGGGGCGGCAGTGGGCCTGGGCGGCAGCGCCGATGCGTACACACTCGCTAATGCCGCCAGCCCAACCCACATCGGGCTGCACCACATCCAACGCGCCGACATCCAGCATCGTGGTGAAATTGCCGGCCCCCTGCTGGGTCTCACAGCCCACAATCTGTAAGCCGGGATTGCTGCGGCAGAGCAGTGTCAGCCCCTGCATATCCTCAAAAGGGATGGGCTCCTCCAGCCAGGAGACACCGGCCTCCACCAGACGGGGTGCGTTTTCCAGCGCGGCGGCACGGTCCCAGCTGGCGTTGGTATCCACCGCCAGACGGCCCTCGCCCACAATCTCCTTTGCGGCGCGGATGCGCTGCCAGTCCTCCTCCACCGTGACGGTATCCTCGGTGATGCCCAGTACTTTTAATGGAGCATGGGGTCTATCCAGATTGCGGCCGATTTTGATTTTGGCATCGGTGTAGCCCTTTTGCATATAGCCTTCCAGTTCACGGCGCAGGCCGTCCAGTCCCTTACCGTGGGCATAAAAGCCGCCGCTGGCGTAGCTGGGGATGCGGTCCCGCGTGCCGCCCAGCAGCGCGGCGATGGGCTTATGCTCGCATTTTCCCTTCAGGTCCCACAAGGCAATGTCAATACCGCTGATGGCACCTAACGTCATGCTGCGACGTCCGCTGGCCAGCGTGCTTATATATAAGGTCTGCCAGATGCCGTCAATATCGGCGGGGTCGCGGCCAATCAGCTTCGGGCCCAGGGTGTTCTCCACCAGATACTTCATGACAGCCAGCGGCGCACCGTAAGTAAAGGCCTCGCCAATGCCCTGCAGCCCGGTATCGGTATCCAGCAGCACCAACAGTGCCTGCCGGGCCCGGCTGGTGGAAAGTGCATCGCTGATAGGCTCGCAGGCACAACGCAGGGGCACCCCGCGTACCGCCGTGATCTTCATGTACTATCCCTCCTGTTTGGATTCGCTTTACTGCCTTTATTGTAGCAGGGTTCTCCGCACAACGGCAATGTGCAAACTGCCTGAATTGCGCCCCGCTGTTTTGGCGGGTTGCGATAGAAGTGCAGATTTTGCAATGCAAAGTTGCAATTTCGTTTCATTATACGAAATACACAATTGCATAAAATTGCAACACAGATTTCATATTCGTTTCAAAGCACGCAATTTTTCTGTTTACACTAAAATGCAGCACGGTTTTCCGTCACCCTGCCTATTGCCGCAGGGCCGGGCATCCCGTATACTAAAGCCAGAAACGAAAAACCACCCACACACAAAGCGAGGTAATCAATATGAAAATCGGATTTATCGGTCTGGGTATTATGGGCAAGCCTATGGCAAAGAACCTGCTGAAGGCAGGCTACACGGACCTGCTGGTCAATAACCGTTCCGCCGCCCCGATGGAGGAACTGGCGGCCTGCGGTGCTACCGCAGCCACCCAGCAGGAGATTGGCGAGCAGTGCGATGTGGTCATTACCATGCTGCCCAACTCCCCTCAGGTCAAGGAGGTCATGCTGGGCGCAGATGGTGTTGCCGCCCATATGAAGGCGGGTGCAACCTTTATCGACTGCAGTTCCATCAACCCGGTGGCCAGCAAGGAAATTGCTGCGGCACTGGCAGGAAAAGGCGTCAAAATACTGGACGCGCCGGTTTCCGGCGGTGAGCCCAAGGCCATTGACGGCACCCTTTCCTTTATGGTAGGCGGCGATGAGGAAACCTTCAACGTCTGCAAGCCGATTTTGTCCGCTATGGGTGCCTCGGTCGTGCGCTGCGGCGAGGTGGGCGCTGGCAATACCACCAAGCTGGCCAACCAGATCATCGTGGCCTGCAACATCCAGGCACTGGCCGAGGCACTGACCCTGGCGCAGAAAGCCGGTGTTGACCCGGCCATGGTGTTTGAGGCCATCAAGGGCGGCCTGGCCGGGTCCACGGTTATGAACGCCAAAGCTCCGATGATGATTGCCGGCAACGATAAGCCCGGCTTCAAGATTGACCTGCACATCAAGGATTTGAATAACGTGCTGGATTGCGCCCACAGCGTGGGGGCTCCTGTGCCGATGACTGCCGAGGTGCAGGAAATTCTGCAATGGCTGCATAACCATGAGGGCGGCCAGAAGGATCACAGCGCCATTGCGCAGTATTACGAGTACCTGACCGGCATCAAGCTGGGCCGCTGAAAAGAGGGAACCGCTATGAACACCGATTTCATCAAGGGCGTTGTTGTTCCAATCCTGACCATCGTGGACGAGGACGAGAAGATTGACGAAGCCAGACAGCGCGCCCAAGTGGATTATGTCATCGAAGGCGGTGTTACCGGCATCCTGGCCTTCGGTTCCAACGGCGAATTCTATATGCTGGAGGAGGACGAGATGCAGCGCGGCCTGCGCATCATGGTGGACCAGGCGGCCGGGCGTGTACCGGTTTACTTCGGCATCGGTGCCATCAGTACCAAAAAGTGCTGCCGTCTGGCAAAGATGGCGGTGGAAAACAGTGCAGCGGCGGTCAGCGTATTGCAGCCGATGTTCTTGAAGCCGACCCATGATGAGTTGTTCCTGCATTTCAAAACGATTGCCGAAAGCATCCCCGATACGCCGGTTTTGCTGTATAATAATCCCGGGCGGGTCGGCTATACGCTGACCGCCCAGCTGGTGGAGGAACTGGCCCATCAGGTCCCCAACATTGTGGGCATGAAGGATACCAGCGGCGACATCACCCTGACGGAGGAATTTATCCGCCGCACGCGGGATGTGGGCTTTAAGGTGTTCGGCGGCAAGGACACGCTGCTCTACGCCAGCCTGTGCCATGGCGCGGTTGGCGGCGTATGCACCGCCGCCAACTTTATGCCGGAACTTATCACCGATGTGTACAACAAGTTCGCCGCGGGTGACTTGCACGGCAGTCTGGAAGCCCAGTTCAAGCTGAACCCGGTGCGCCTTTCGATGGATGCTGCCAGCTTCCCTGTGGCGGCCAAGGACATGGCGGCCCTGCGGGGCCGGGACGTGGGCGTGCCCTACCGGCCCAGCCTGCCTACCCCGGCGGGTGCCGCCCGGGACGGGTTTGTGCATACCATGACCGCCGCCGGACTTTTATAAAAAGGAGTCTTTGCCATGAATACCACCCTGCGTGCCCAAGCTGAAACGATTGTAACTGCCAGCATTCACGCCGTGCTGCCGGATGAAGCGGTGCGCCGCGCATTGCAGGGCTTTGCCCCGGCGGGGCGGGTGTTTTTGGCAGCCGCGGGCAAGGCTGCCTGGCAGATGGCCCATGCCGCCGTAGAAGTGCTGGGCCGGCCGGACGGCGGCGTGGTCATTACCAAATACGGCCACGTGAAAGGCGAGATTCCCGGCGTGACCTGCTATGAAGCCGCCCACCCGGTGCCCGACGAAGCAGGCTTTGCCGCTACCGAAAAGGCGCTGGCGCTGGTGCATGGGCTGACCGCACAGGATGCTGTGCTGTTTTTGCTCTCCGGCGGCGGCAGTGCCCTATTGGAAAAGCCGCTGATCCCTGGCGCGGAATTGCAGGACATCACGTCCCAGCTGCTGGCCAGCGGCGCGGATATTGTGGAGATGAACACCATCCGCAAGCGCCTGTCCGGCGTCAAGGGCGGGCGGTTCGCGCTGGCCTGCGCCCCTGCGCAGGTGTACAGCATCGTGCTCAGCGATATTTTGGGCGATCCGCTGGATATGATCGCCAGTGGCCCCGCCTGCCCGGACAGCTCCACCTGCGCCGAGGCCAAGGCTATCGCCGCACGGTATGGGTTAAAGCTTTCCCCGGCGGCTGCGGCGCTTCTGGAGCAGGAAACACCCAAAGCGCTGGACAATGTGACCACCAAAATCACCGGCAGCGTGCGGGAACTGTGCGCCGCTGCGGCGGATGCCTGCCGCAAAGCGGGCTACACCCCCGTGCTGCTGACCGACCGGCTGAACTGCGAAGCCCGGGAGGCAGGGCGCTTTTTGGGCAGCATCGCCCAAAGCCACGCCGGGCAGGGGCAAAAGCTGGCCTTTCTGGCGGGCGGCGAGACCGTGGTACACCTGACGGGCCACGGCCTGGGCGGCCGCAACCAGGAATTGGCGCTGGCCGCCGCCCCTGCGCTGGCAGGGCTGAATGCCTGCGTTTTCTCGGTGGGCAGTGACGGCACCGACGGCCCCACCGATGCCGCAGGCGGCTATGTGGACGGCGACACCGCCGCCGCACTGGCTGCAGCGGGCTGGAATGTTTTTGACGCTTTGCAAAACAACGATGCCTACCACGCCTTGCAGGCAGTGGGCGGGCTGCTGGTCACCGGCCCCACAGGCACCAATGTAAATGATGTAAGTGTGGTGCTGGTGCAGGGATAACCACACAAAACAAAACGTCCCCGGCGGTCCCATCGCGGACCACTGGGGGCGTTTTGCGTTGTTTTGTAAGGTTACTTCTGCTCGGCCAGCCATTCCACCGCCGACAGGGCGGCAATGTTGCCCTGCCCGGCAGCCTTGATATACTGGTAGGGCTTTCCTGCCAGATCGCCGCAGGCGAAGCAGCCCGGCAGGTTGGTGCGCATCTGGGCGTCCACAGCTACATGGGGGCCGTCGGTGGCAAGGCCCGGCACCAGTTTGTCCGGCGCTACGGCATCCCGCAGCACAAACACGCCGTCCACGGGGTGCAGATCTTTGTCGGTCTGCACGCCCTCGGCCCTCATCGTGCCGGGGATGGATAGCACCCTCTCCCGCACCACCGTTACGTTGGGGCCGACATTGACCTCGTGGGGTACGACCGGGAAATACAATACCCGGGCGCAGGTCTCGGCCAAAAAGTCGGCCTCGCGGCAGCTCTCGGCGTTGTAGCCCAGCACGGCCACTGCCTTGCCCTTGTAAAAGTGGGCGTCGCAGGTGGCGCAGTAGCTTACGCCGCGGCCCAGCAGCTCGTCCTCACCGGGGAAAGGTTTGCCCATCACGACGCCGCCCGCCAGAATGACTGACGAGGCCTCATACATAATATCCGGCGTCTGGATGCCGAAGTAGCTGCCCATGGCGTAGACGGTCGTGACCTGCTTCTCGGTGATCTCCACGCCCATCACGTCCAGATGGTGCTTGAGTTTGTCGGCCAGGTCGGTGCCGGTAATGTCCGGCAGACCGGGGTAGTTGCGGATGGTATGGGCCTTGGTCATCTTGGTCGTCAGCCCTTCGCTGCCAAACAGCAGCACCTGTTTGCCGCGCACGCGGGCGGTGATGGCCGCCGATACGCCGGCAGGCCCAGTACCGATAATGGCAATATCAGCGCGGGTGGTTTCGTTCATGGCAGTTCTCCTCTATGCTTTCTGTATACGCTTATACTTTCCCTATTCTACCACAAAATCAGGCGTGCGCAATATTTTTTGTAGCGATGATGTCCACGCCTGTGCCCGCCACATTTTCGGCCAAAACCTGGCCAATGGTTATGGGGGCGGGGACTTCCACGTCTTTCAGCGCGCGGACCACATCAAAAATCTTGCCTTTGGGGATGTCACTGCGGGTCTTGCAGCTGACCATGGCCAGGGTGCCGCCGGTCACGCGGACGGTGCTGGTCACGATGCGGGTGGGGGCCGTGACCTCCTTGCGGGCGTAGGCATCGCCCCGGGGGCAGGTGTTGCCGGTGACGGAGACGACCGCGCCGTCCTCCATCGTAACGATCAGCGGGCAGCCCATGGGGCAGCCGATGCAGGTAAGTTCGATTTTTTTCGTTTCCATAATCAGGCCTCCTCCAGCGTAACAGTCAGGCACGAGGCGTCAGGATGGGCGCGCAGGTCGGCCCCTTTCAGGCGGACGGTCTCCATCTCGCCGGGGGCCAGCACGGGCCGCTTGCGGCTGAAAATGCAGGTATCGCCCAGGTAGACCGCGATTTTTTTGTTTTTGTACACGCCGCCCACCCGGAACCGCAGCGTCACGGTGTCACCCGCGCAGTCGGGGCGGATGGCCGTGGGCACGGTGTAGCGCACACCGTTTTCGCAGCGCACAGGCAGTGTACGCCCGGCTGCGTGTTCGCCTTTCAGAATGTACGCGGCGGCGTGTTCGCCCGCTGCCCCCGCTTCCTCGGAGACATAGTCCACCAGGTCATGTACGTGGAGCACGTTGCCCGCCGCAAACACGCCGGGGATGTTCGTCTCCAGGCTCTCGTTCACGCTGGGGCCGCCGGTGATGGGACTGAGCGCCACCCCCGCCGCGCGGCTCAGCTCATTCTCGGGCAGCAGCCCGCAGGAGAGCAGCAGCGTGTCACAGTCGTAGTGTTCCTCGGTGCCGGGGATGGGCTTGCCGTTTTCGACCTGCGCGATCGTGATGCCGGTCACGCGCTCTTTGCCCTGGATATCCACCACGGTATGGCTCAGTTTCAACGGGATGTCGAAATCATCGAGGCACTGTACAATATTGCGCTTCAAACCGCCGGAGTAGGGCATCAGCTCGGCCACGCAGAGGACTTTTGCGCCCTCCAGCGTCATGCGCCGCGCCATGATAAGCCCGATATCGCCGCTGCCCAGGATCACGACCCGCCGCCCGGGGAGATACCCTTCCATGTTGACGAGCCGCTGCGCCGTGCCTGCAGTAAAGATGCCCGTCGGGCGGTAGCCCGGGATGTTCAGCGCACCGCGCGGGCGCTCACGGCAGCCCATGGCCAGAATGACCGCCTTGGGGTGCAGCTGAAACAGTCCGTCGGTCTTGTTCATGGCGGTGACGGTCTTGTCCGCCGCCAGATCAAGCACCATCGTGTTGAGCTTGTATTCAATTCCCAATTCGCGTACCTGCGTCACAAACCGTGCCGCGTACTCGGGGCCGGTCAGTTCCTCTTTAAAGGTATGCAGGCCGAAGCCATTGTGGATGCACTGGTTCAGGATGCCGCCCAGTTCGTTGTCCCGCTCCAAAATCAGAATATCGCGCAGGCCGTGCTGCCATGCGCTGTAAGCTGCGGCAAGGCCTGCAGGGCCGCCGCCGACGATGACCAGATCAATCATGGTTG
>OLNX01003273.1_pt1 | contig 11113 bp, 7 predicted proteins | sample 1672611 | NCBI WGS metagenome assembly OLNX01 (sample SAMEA3136705, study PRJEB25190) | human gut metagenome
ACTTTTCGCCACGATCAAAATAAATCTCCGAGCAGGGGCCGCAGGGGCCGGAGCCATGCTCCCAGAAGTTGTCCTCTTTGCCCAGACGGACCATGTGATCTTCGGGGATTCCGACTTCCTTCGTCCAGATGTCGTATGCCTCGTCATCCTCCTGATAAACCGAGATGTACAGGCGGTCCGCGGGAATCTCGAGTTCCTTGGTCAGGAACTCCCACGCCCAGGGAATGACTTCCTTCTTGAAGTAATCCTGGAAGCTGAAGTTGCCCAGCATCTCAAAGAAGCAGCCATGGCGGGCCGTGATGCCGACGCGCTCAATATCCGGGGTGCGGATGCACTTCTGGCAGGTGGTCACGCGATGCCGCGGCGGCTCCTCCTGGCCGAGGAACCATTTCTTCATGGGGGCCATGCCGCTGTTGATCAGCAGGAGGCTGGGGTCATCCTTCGGAACCAGCGGGAAGCTGCCCAGACGCAGGTGGCCCTTCGTCTCAAAATAATGCAGGTACTTTTCGCGAAGCTCGTTCAATCCGGTCCATTGCATAGGTGTTGTTCTCCAATCCATAAAATTGCGATGCAGGGTCCGCCACAAAAAAATTACAGCCCACGCCCCAATACAGGGACGAAGGCTGTTATGCTTCCGTGGTACCACCCGGTTTGCAGCGCCGCAAGAATATAATACAACAGCACTGCCGCTTTGTGTCTGCGTTAACGCCGCAGGTACGCTCGGCTCTGCGCCGAAAGCTCCGGGGTGGCTCTGCCGTGCTTCCGCGTGAAAGCCTTGCACCAAACGGCTTTCTCTCTGAGGGACGGAACGGACGGCATTGGCCCTTTCATCGCTATTTTCCTTTTTACAGGCTTATTATATGCCGTTTTGCGCCGCTTGTCAACTGATTTTTCCGCATAAAAGGTCATAACTGCGCAAAAGCTAACGCAGAGAGGAGTGTTTTTTATGGCTGACGTTTTTCCGGAGGTCGGGCAGGTCGTGCTGACGAGCCTGCTGTCGCTGGGCGCGATGTTTATTTTCACCCGCGCGGGCGGCAAGCGGCAGATTGCGCAGATGAGCCCGTTCGACTACCTGAACGCCGTCACGGTGGGTTCCATCGGCGCAGAGCTGGCGACGAATCTTGAGCAGTGGTGGCGGCCCTTCTCTGCGCTTGTGGTCTATGGGCTGGTGACGTGGTTCGTGCACTACACTGCCTGCAAGAGCAACGCTATGCGCAGCTTTTGGAGCGGACGCAGCCTGATTTTGATGGACGACGGTGTTATCCTGAAAAGCAGCCTGCAGCGCGCCGCCATCGACGTGAACGAGTTCCTGGGTCAGGCCCGCGTGGCCGGGTACTTTGACCCGAACGAAATAGAAACGGCAATTTTAGAGACAAACGGCCAGATCAGCTTTCTGCCCAAAAGCTGCAACCGTCCCCTGACGCCCGACGATATGCAGCTGCACCCGGATGCCGCCAGCACCTGGTATGACCTGATTATAGACGGCCATCTCATGCGGGACAATTTACAGGCTGTAGGCCGAGACGAGCGCTGGCTGGACGCTCGGCTCCACGCGCAGGGCATCGGCCAGCATGGCGAGGTGTTTTACGCGGCGTGTGACAAAGCGGATGGGTTCTTTGCATGCAGGATGCGCTAATAATCGAATATGTAAAAAAAAGACCTGCCAGAATTCTCTGACAGGTCTTTGTGGTGGAGAATACCGGGATCGAACCGGTGACCTCTTGCATGCCATGCAAGCGCTCTCCCAGCTGAGCTAATCCCCCATAGCTGGCGTCGCCTCAGTGCGTTCGCTCCTGACGACGTTTGCTATTATAGCAAACCTTTTTTCAAATGTCAACAGGTTTTTGCAAAAATCTTATAAAATCTTATAAAAGCTGGGTTACGCTTATAAAATATTTCAGAATGACAAAAAGGCCGCATTCCCTGCGGAATGCGGCCCTGCAAGCTGTACTTTTAGATGGAGATTGCTTTGGCGATGTCGATCATATCGCGGTCAATCATCTTGTGCATGGACAGTGCAACGTTGACATCGTAGTCAACGATCTTGTCGCCGGAAACGGCAACAACACGGTTGTAGATGCCCTTGTCCAGCAGGTCAATGGCGTGGTAGCCCATCAGCGAGGCGTTCACGCGGTCACGGACCGTCGGGGAGCCGCCGCGCTGGATGTGGCCCAGAACGGTTGCACGGGAGTCAACGCCGGTGGCCGCCTGGATCTGGTTGGCCAGCTCCTGCGCACCGACAACGCCCTCGGACACGATGATAATGAAGTGCTTCTTGCCCGTGACCTGGGTCTGGCGCATACGCTCGAGAATATCGCGCTCAAAATCGAACGGGATCTCAGGCAGCAGAACAGCCACAGCGCCGGTAGCGATACCGACGTTCAGGGCAATATAACCGGCATGATGGCCCATGACCTCAACGACAGAGCAACGGTCATGGCTCTGGGTGGTGTCGCGCAGCTTATCGATGGCCTCGACAGCGGTATTCATAGCCGTATCGTAGCCGATGGTGTATTCGCTGCAGGCGATGTCGTTATCGATGGTGCCGGGCAGGCCGATGCAGGGAATCCCCTGGTTGGCCAGCGCACGGGCGCCCATGAAGGAGCCGTCACCGCCGATGACGACCAGTGCGTCGATGCCCAGCTCCTTGCAGCGGGCAAGACCCTTGGCCTGGCCTTCCTTCGTCTTGAACTCCAGGCAGCGCGCGGTATACAGAATCGTACCGCCGCGGTGGATGATCTCCGATACGCTGCGGACGTTCATTTCATAAACTTCGCCGTTGATCAGGCCGTTGTAACCACGCTGGATGCCCATCATGCGGTAGCCCTTGCTGATGCCTGCACGAACAATGGCACGCACAGCGGCGTTCATGCCAGGTGCGTCACCGCCGCTGGTGAGCACACCGATCGTTTTGATTTCCTTAGCCATAAAGCGAGCCCCTCCTATTTCGGGAACTATGGACCCGCCTGAACCATTACGATTTATTCAGGCGTGGTCATCACGTTACAATAAATTTTTAACAATCTCGCGACCATACACATTATACCACACTTTGCGCCCTGAAATTATGGATAAATCGCGCAAAACGTATGGATTTATTTTGCAGAGTGTTCAACATCCTGAACTTTTACGCAGTCCTTGCCCAAAATGCGCTCCAATTCGGCGCGCAGAAGCGGGTCATCCTTTACCGCCATGTGCCGTGCCAGCATGGCCCTGCCGGTATCTTGGAAGCGGAAATACACCCGCACCGTGCCCCCGTCGAAAATGTTGCAGAGCAGGTTTTCTACCTTGTGCATCTGCGCACTGTCGCGGGAGGGCACGGTCAGGAAATACCCGGCGGCCCCTCCCCCGCTTGTCTCACGCTTGACGCGCTCCACGCGGTTCATGCCAAAGTTTTTACCGGGGTCGTAGGTCTCGATGGGCTGCACGCCCTCGACGATCAGGCGGGCGGCCTCGTCCTCCTTGACGGAGACGCGGCCATTGGCGACCACAACGGCGTTTTCCTGCAAGGCCGCGCGGCACTCGGCCAGGATGCGCGGGAACACCAGCAGCTCCATGCTGCCGGTCAGATCCTCGACGGTGGTAAAGGCCATCAGCGTGTTGGACTTGGTGGTCATGATCTTGTTTTTGACGATTGTGCAGACAAGCGTCACTGTCTGGTTGTCAAACCGCTTTGCGTCCTCGCCCAGCAGCTGAGCAATCGTGCAGGTGGAAACCTGCGCGATCTGGGCACGGTAGGCGTCCAGCGGATGGCCGGACAGGTAGAGGCCGGAGACCTCCTTCTCCATTTTCAGCAGATCAGAGGCGGAATATTCCGGCAGGTTCGGGACCTTATAGTCGTTTGCGGGTTTCTCGTCCTCTCCTCCGCCCATCAGGCCGAACAGGTCCATCTGGCCGTCCAGATTCTGGCGGGCGTCGGTCTCGACACTTTTCAGAATACCCTCGACACTCTCGAGCATACCGTGGCGGGTCGGCTCCAGAGTATCGAATGCACCGGCTTTGACGAGGTTTTCCAGCGCGCGGCGGTTGAGGCCCGTGCCGTGCAGCCGCTTGCAGAAGTCATAGAGACTGCTATAGGGGCGCTCGGCACGCTCCTTAATGACGGCTTCGATCAGGTCGCGGCCCACGCTCTTGACAGCGTTCAGGCCAAAGCGGATCCGCTCGCCGTCCGCTGTGAAGCCGCCGCGCGACACGTTGATGTCAGGCTGCTGGACCTTTATCCCCAAGCGCTGGCACTCCGTCGTGTACTCAATGACCTTGGATGTGTTGTCGAGCACGCTCGTCAGCAGCGCCGCCATGAACTCATGCGGGTAGTGGCATTTCAAATACGCAGTCTGGAACGCCACGTAGGCGTAGCAGGCGGCGTGGGATTTGTTGAACGCATACGACGCAAAGCTGATCATATCGTCGTAAATTTCGTTGGCAATATTTTCCGGCACGCCGTTGGCAACACAGCCTGCGCACTCCTTGCCCGGCTCCTTGCAGCCGTGGACAAAGTGCTCACGCTCCGCCTCCATGACCTTGAGCTTCTTTTTACTCATGGCGCGGCGGACGTTATCAGCCTGGCCGAAGCTGAAGCCGGCCAGCTCGCGGCAGATCTGCATGACCTGCTCCTGATAGATAACAACGCCGTTCGTGACATCGACGATGTGCGCCATCTGCGGCGTCTTATAGGTCACATGGGACGGGTCCTTGCGGTTGCGCAGATAGGTCGGAATGGAGTCCATCGGGCCGGGGCGGTAGAGCGAGATCAGTGCGATAATGTCCTCGAGGTTTTTCGGGCGCATGCCGACAAGCACCTGCGTCATGCCCGTGGATTCAAGCTGGAAGATACCCTCGGTCTCGCCCTTTGCCAGCATCGCGTAGGTGTCGGGATCGTCATAGTCGAGGTTCGCAATGCGGAAATCCGGGTCCTTGCGGCGCACGGCCAGCTCGGTATCATGGATGACTGTCAGCGTGCGCAGACCCAGAAAATCCATTTTCAAAAGACCCAGACGCTCGATCTCCACCATGTTGAACTGGGTCACGGGCAGGCCGTCGTTGGTGGACAGCGGCACATACTCGGTAGCGGGGTCACGGGTGATGACGACGCCCGCCGCGTGGGTGGAGGCGTGGCGCGGCATGCCCTCGACCTTCAGCGAGGTGTCGATCAGCTCATGTACCTGATTGTCGGCGTCGTACAGCGTCTTTAAGTCGGGGCTGACCTCCAGCGCCTTTTTCAGCGTCATTTTCAGGTCTGTGGGGATGAGCTTTGCCACACGGTCCACGTCCTGATAGCTCATGCCCATAACGCGGCCCACATCGCGCACGGCGGCGCGGGCGGCCATCGTACCGAACGTCACGATCTGGGCCACATGGTCGCGGCCATACTTCTCGTTGACGTAGTCAATGACCTCCTGACGGCGCTCGTAACAGAAGTCAACGTCAAAGTCGGGCATTGAGACGCGCTCGGGGTTCAGGAAGCGTTCAAAAATCAGATTGTACCGGATGGGGTCTATGTCGGTGATGCCGACGCAGTAGGCCGCCAGACTGCCCGCGCCGGAGCCGCGGCCCGGTCCGACGGGGATGTCGTGGCTTTTGGCGTAGTTGATAAAGTCATAGACGATAAGGTAGTAGTTCGTGTAGCCCATCGTCTTGACGACATTGATCTCATAGGTCAGACGCTCCTTCAAAGCGTCCGTTACTTTGCCGGGATAGCGGCGCTCGAGGCCGTCCCAGCAGAGCTTTTCAAAGTATTCCTGGTTTTCCATGCCATTCGGGGCCTTGAAGTACGGCAGCTTTGTCTCGCCAAAGGTGAACTCGAAATTGCACTGCTCGGCAATTTTGTTCGTGTTCTCGCAGGCCTCCGGCACCATCGAGAACAGGTCGTACATCTCGTCGGTGGATTTCAGGTAGAACTCGTCGGTCTGGAACTCCATGCGGTCCACATCGTTGATGGTCTTGCCGGTCTGGATGCACAGCAGAATGCTCTGCATCTTGGCGTCCTCTTTCGTGATGTAGTGGGCGTCGTTCGTTGCGACCATCGGGATGCCGGTCTCACGCGCCAAGCGGATGAGCTGCGGCAGCACGGCCTGGTCCTCCTCAAGGCCGTGGTCCTGCAATTCGATATAGTAGTTTTCCGCACCAAACAAGTCACGGTACCACAGGGCCGTCTGCCTGGCGCGGTCGTAGTCCCCCGCCAGCAGTGCCTTGGGGATCTCGCCCGCGAGACAAGCAGACAGGCAGATCAGGCCGTCGTGGTATTTTTCCAGCAGCTGCTTGTCGATGCGGGGCTTTGAGTAAAAGCCCTCGGTAAAGCCGGCGGAGACCATTTTGATAAGGTTCTTGTAGCCTGTCTCATTTTTGCACAGCAAAATCAGGTGGTTGTTGCCGTCGATGCGGTTGACCTTGTCAAACCGGGTGCGGGTCGCCACATAGACCTCACAGCCGATGATCGGCTTGATGCCTGCGGCCTTGGCGGCGTCAAAAAACGCCACACAGCCGTACATGACGCCGTGATCCGTGATGGCACACGCCGTCTGCCCCATCGCCTTCAGTCGGTCAAACATCCGGTCAATGCGGCAGGCACCGTCCAGCAGGCTGTACTCGGTATGCACATGCAGATGGGTAAATTGTCTTTGGGTCGTTTCAGGCATTCGTTGCTTCCTTTTCGGTAGGCTCCGGGGCAGCATCCAGACGGGCGGCGGCCTCCTGGATCTTCTTCATGCGGTGGGAAAGCCCGGCCTTGCTGACCGGCGGGTCAAACTTCTGCGCCAGCTTGGCCAGCGGCAGGTCTGGGTACTGCATCCGCAGCCTGGCGGTGTGGCGCAGGGTCTCGGGCAGGGTGTTCAGCGCCCCCGCCGCCTGCAGCTTTTCAATCGCCAGCTGCACCTGCACGGCGGCATTCACGCTTTTGCTGATGTTGGCCGTCTCGCAGTTGGAAAGGCGGTTCGTCTTGTTGCGCATTTCATTATACATGCGCTGGTCCATGATACGCATGGCCGCGCCGCCCGCGCCCATAAAGGTCAGCAGGTCCTCGATATGATCTGCCGCCTTGATGTAGATCGTGTTCGCGCCCTTGCGCAGTGCGCGGTGCGGATGGAAGTTATGCTCCGCCAGCATGGCCTCCAGCTGTTGGGAAAGGTAATGCCGCGTGGAGAGGAACTCCAGATTATAGCTCTTTTCGGGGTCTGTCATCGTGCCGCAGCACAGAAACGCCGTGGCGATGAACGCCTGCATACAGTTTTGGCATTTGAAGTTTTCCGGGCGGATGCGCAGGGTCGGCTCCTTGCCGGTGTGGCCAAAGAGCGCCAGCATTTTGGCGACCTCGTCAGGGTCCTTCACGCTGAACTCATACACGGGGCCGGTGGGGCGCTCCTTGCTGATGACCGTTCCCTGCACGCCGCAGCGGCGGTAGAGCTTTTGGGCAAAATGGGCCACGCCCTCATTTTCGGTTTGCAGAACAACGCCGCGGTCATCAAAGTATTTGCCAAAACAGGCCACCGCATACGCGGCGGCCATGTTGCAGCAGGGTTTTGAAATTTTGCGGCGCAGTATTTCGTTTTTCACTTCTTGAGAAAAGCTCAAGGCGGTGTTCTCCCTTATTATAGACTTCGGTTCACGTCGCGGTGCTGTACGCTGGGTGCGTAGCCGAGCTTCTTGCAAAATTCACCGATCTTACGCGCAAAGGTGATGGAGCGATGCTTGCCGCCGGTGCAGCCCACCGCGATCATCAGCTGGCTCTTGCCCTCCTTCACGTAGAGCGGCAGCGCGTATTCGAGCATATACTCATAGCGGTGCAGCAGCTCCTGCGACTCCTCGGAGGCCATGACGTAGTCAACGACCTCCTGATCCAGACCGGTCTTGTGCTTGAGCTCCGGCACATAGAAGGGGTTTGGCAGGCAGCGCACATCGAGCACGAGATCTGCCTCCTGCGGCAGACCGTACTTGAAGCCGAAGGATACGACCATCAACTCCATCGGGCTTTCGCCCTTGTCCAGGAACAGACTGCACACCCGCTCCCGGTTCTGCGCTGCCGAGAGCAGCGACGTGTCAATGACATATTTTGCCTTATCGCGCAGCGGCTGCAGAAGGCGGCGTTCCCGCGCGATGGCCTCGGTGATGGGAATTTTCTCGGCGGCGGCCAGCGGGTGCTGGCGGCGCGTCTCCTTGTAGCGGCGCTGAATGGCGGCATCGTTGGCATCCAGGAAAAGAATATCGTAGTCGATCTTCTTTTCATCAAGGTCGGCCAGCGCTTCCTGCAGCTTTTCAATGCTGCGCACGCCGCGCACGTCCATGACGACGGCGACGCGGTTCAGCTGGTTTTCGCCCTGCAGGGCGAAGTCCACGATACGCGGCAGCAGCGCCACCGGGATGTTGTCAATGCAGAAAAAGCCGATGTCCTCCAGCGCGTTGACAGCCATTGACTTGCCCGCGCCGGAAAGGCCGGTCACGATCAGAAAATTCATCTTCCCCACCGCTCTCTTATTTTACCACGCGAATTTCGCGTTCCAACACAAAGCCGGTCCTGGCCTCAACAATTTGCCGGACCTGCTCGGTCAGTGCGACTACGTCGGCGCAGGTCGCGCCGCCGCGGTTGATGACAAAGCCGCAGTGCTTTTCACTGATCTGTGCGCCGCCCACGGTAAAGCCACGCAGGCCGCAGTCCTCGATCAGCTTGCCCGCAAACGCGCCCTGGGGCCGCTTGAAGGTGCTGCCGGCGCTCGGCCATTCAAGGGGCTGCTTTTCCCTGCGTTTGCCCAGCAGCTCCTGCATACGGGCCAGCACGGCGGCTCCGTCACCGCGGTGCAGCACCACCGTGGCCGACAGGATGCTCCAGTCGGGGTTCTGCTCAAAAATGCTCGTGCGGTAGCCCATGGCCAGGTCTGCCGCAGGCAGTGTGCGCAGCTGCAAATCACTGTCAAGGAAGGTCACGCTCTCCAGCACGTCCTTCAGCTCACTGCCGTAGGCACCGGCGTTCATATAGACCGCACCGCCCACCGTACCGGGGATACCGCAGGCAAATTCCAGACCCGTCAGGCCCAGCGTCTGCGCCTTGCTGCACAGCCGCCCCAGCGTCTGCCCGGCCCCGGCGGTGATGCGCACCGCGTCCGTATCAAGGCCGGAGTTTTCCATCCCGGACAGGCCGCGCATGTCAATGACCACGCCGTCAAACCCGGCATCGTCAAACAGTGTGTTGGAGCCGTTGCCGAGCAGGTAGACGCGGACACCGTTTTCCCGGCAGAGCTGCAGGGTGCGGCGCAACTGCTCTGCATCCCGGGGCGTACACCAGAAGGCTGCCGGGCCGCCGATCTTAAACGTCGTGTGGGGGGCCAGCGGCTCCCCCTGCGCAAAAGGCAGCTGCTGTGCCGTCAGCGCTGCGCACAGAGCCGTGATCGTCTGTTCCTGCATGGAAACCTCCGTAGTATCAGCGTTTTATCAAATAGAACTGCCCAGTGCGGCAGCGCCGATCACACCTGCATCGTTGTGCAGCTGGCAGGCGCAGATGACCGGGAACTTGCCGGTTGTGATGTTCCGGGTCTCGTTCTCCGCATAGGCGCGGACGGGGGCCAGCAGGACCTCGCCCTGGTTGGACACACCGCCGCCGATGCAGATGACCTCCGGCTCGAACGTGTTGATGACGTTGGCAATGCCGACGCCGACATACTCGATCCAGCTGTCGATGACCTTCCGGGCGGTCTCGTCGCCCTTGGCAGCGGCATCAAAGGCCAGCTTGGCGTTGACGTGGTCGATGTCCTGGGTCATCTTCCACATAATGGTGTTCTTGTCGGCCTGCATGGCGGCCTTCGTCTCGCGGGTCAGCGCGCTGGCGGAGGCGTAGCGCTCCCAGCAGCCCCTGCGTCCGCAGGTGCACTGGATGCCGTCCTTGACAATGACGTTGTGACCCATTTCACCGGCGGCGAAGTTGAAGCCGCGCAAAATCTTGCCGCCCAGGATAATGCCGCTGCCGATGCCGGTGCCCAAAGTAATGACGACCGCATCGTTGTACCCCTTTGCACCACCCGCAATGTACTCGCCGTAGGCGGCGGCGTTGGCGTCGTTCTCGACATAGACCTTGCAGCCGAGCAGGGCCTCGAGGTCAGGGCCGAGGTTCCAGTCGTAATAGCCGAAGTTCGTGTTGAAGCCGACGAAGCCGGTGGTAAAGTTCACGCTGCCGGGCGTGCCGATGCCGACATATTCGATGTCGGCAAAATCGACCTTATTATCCCGGGCCACGGTGCGGCACAGGTCGGCCAGTGCCTTTTCCAGATCCTCCGCCGGGCGCGGCAGACGGGTGGCCCAGGTCAGCTTGCCGACGATCTCATAATTTTCGTTGACAATACCGGCGGTCATTGTGGTGCCGCCCAGGTCGATACCAATCGTGTATTTGCTCATAACAAAATTCCTCCTACTTCTTCTGCACAGGGCTTGCCGTGCAGTTGTAATTCCTGTACCAGATTTTCCCGCGTCGCGTTCACGATCAGCTCCTGCGGGAACTGCATTTCCTCCAGCATGGCGTAGAGGGCCGTCAGGCCGTGCTGCAGCTGGTGGGTGCTGTGGGCATCACTGTCCACTGATATATGACAGCCGTTGGCAAGGCAGGCCCGCAGCAGGGCGCGCATATTTGGGATGCCGTCCCTGCGGACGTTGAACGAGTTGCCGTTCAGCTCCACGACCTTGTGATTTCGGGCAAATGCCTTCGTGACAAGGTCGTAGTCATAGCGGTAGTTTTCCTGCTCGGAGTGACCGATGATGTCGACATAGGGGTTCTCGGCCACAGCCAGCCAGAGGCGGTTAGCCTCCCTGCGGGTCAGCAGACCCGGCACGCAGGAGCTATGGATGGATGCGACGACCCAATCCTGCGCTTTGAGCTGGCTTTCCGAAAGGTCCAGCCCGCCCTTGGTGTCCATGACGTTTGCCTCCGCTCCGTAGAGCATGACGACACCGCCGATTTCCCGGGGCATCGCGCTCCAGTTCTGGAAGTGCCAGGCGTGGGGCGAATCCGGCATGGCGGGCGCATGGTCGGTCACAGCCAGCGCGCAGTAGCCGATCTCCTTAGCGGCTGCGGCCATTTCCGTAAAAGTATTGTATGCGTGCGTTGCGCACAGGGTATGCGTGTGCAGGTCTGCAATCA
>OLNX01003284.1_pt1 | contig 11087 bp, 12 predicted proteins | sample 1672611 | NCBI WGS metagenome assembly OLNX01 (sample SAMEA3136705, study PRJEB25190) | human gut metagenome
GCGGTAAAGCTGATGTGCTCCAGCGCGTCGCTGTCGGCACCGGGGAAGCGGAAGCTGACATCCTCGAACCGGACCACGCCATCCCAGTCCTTCTTTTCAAGGGCGGGCTTTGCGGTGGCAGCGTCGGGATCATGGATGGAAGCCTTGGTGCGGCAGACTTCGTCGATACGGTCAGCAGCCACACCGGCACGGGGAAGCATCACGGCCACCATGGCCAGCATCAGGAAAGACATGACGATCTGCATGGTGTAGGTGATGAATGCAATCATCTCGCCCACCTGCATGTTTCCGGCATCCATGGCCTTGCCGCCGAACCAGACGATGAGCAGGCTGGTTCCGTTCATGATCAGGGTCATAAAGGGCGTCATGGCCACCATGGCGCGATTGGTGAACAGCTGGGTGCCCATCAGCTCCCGGCTGGCGGAATCAAAACGCTTTTCCTCAAAGGATTCGCGGCTGAATGCACGCACCGGCATCACGCCGGTCAGGATCTCGCGGCTGACGAGGTTCAGCTTGTCCACCAGCGTCTGCATGATCTTGAACTTGGGCATGGCGACGCTCATCAGAACCGTGATGAGCAGAAGCAGAGCGGCCACGTCCAGCACGATGATCCAGGCAAGGCCGGTGTTGCCCTGGGTGACGTGCATCACGCCGCCGATGCCCAGAATGGGAGCGTAGGCCACCATGCGCAGCAGGATGACACAGGTGAACTGCACCTGCTGGATATCGTTGGTGGTGCGGGTGATCAGGGAAGCGGTGGAGAAATTCTCGATCTCCGCGTTGGAAAAGTGGATGACCGAGGAGAAGGTCTCTCTGCGCAGCTCCCGGCCGATGGAAGCCGAAACGCGGGAGGCGATCAGGCCCACCAGAATGGCAACGACCACCATCAGCAGGGTCAGGGCCAGCATCTGGCCGCCCACACGGAAGAGGTAGGCCATCTGTACATCATGGGAAACGCCCTGTGCCTCATATTCCAGGCTGACCAGCAGGCTGGCCTGACATGCCATGCTGGAAAGGGTGGTCTCGTCCACCTGTTCCATGGCGCTGGCCAGCTGCTGCTGGATCATTTCCCGGGAAAAACCGGGCATCTGGGCCAGGGCTGTGAACTGGGCACAAACGGCATCCAGATCTTCCGCCGTGGGAGCAGCGGTCATGGTCTCTGCTTCAGCCCCGGCAGTCTCGTCCTCGCTCTGATAGCCGGACAGCGGAGCCATGGCGGCAGCGTTTTGCCCGGCAGGGGCGTTGGCATTCTGCGCCGCCGCCATATACAGCACGATATCCGGTGTGGTAACGGCCTCCTCCAGAGCCGTGCGCTCGGCATCGGTCAGGTCACTGCGGAGCTTCAGAACACCGTCGTCCTGAAGATAATATCCGTAGGCATTCTGCAGTGCATCCGCATCCTCTTCGCTCATCAAAAGCGAGAGGGCATCCAGTGTGCTTTGGCGCACAGTCTCCGGCAGGGGACTTTCAATGCCGCCCTGCTGGATGCCGGTGTCCACGATCTTGCTCGTGTAATCCGGCAGGGAAAGGTCGCAGTAGGCCTGCACGAACAGCAGAGCCACCACGGCAAGGCAGGCGGCCCAGTGGCGGGCCAGCTGCTTGAAAATTTTACCCATTTTCGTTTTCTCCCTTCAATTTTGCTTGTAGCTCCGCATTTTCCGCTTCCACAGCCTCCAGCAGTACACCGGTCAGGGAGAACAGCTGCTCCCGCTGCTCTTCCGGGATGCGGCAGATGACCCGCTCAAAGTAACGGCTGATGGCGGCCTCGACCTGGCGGCTGGCATCCAACCCCTTTTCCGTGGGGCGCACCAGCGTTTTGCGGCGGTCATGGGGGTCTGTGATCCGCTCAATGAGTCCATCCTGCTCCAGCTGGCGCAGTGCGCGGGAAACAGCGGGCAGGGGCTGTTTGACGGCGGCAGCCAGATCGGAAACATAGATGGTGCCATTCTGGCCATGCTCTTCAATGGTCATCAGCACGCCTTCCAGCATGATGAAATGACACTTGGGGCAGCTTTCCAGTGCCATTTTGGCACCGCGTTTGCCTTCCGTGCTCAGCCGATGCAGATAATGGACCACGGCGAACAGTTCCGGCGCGCTCTTCTGCGGCATACGATCCCTCCTTATCACTTAACAGATACAAATACTTAACAAATGATAACTATTTGCTAATGACAATAATATACCCGCCTGCATCGGAATGCAAGCGGGTAAAAATGAACTTTTTGAAAACTCTGAAGATCCTGCGCATCAAGGAGAAAATCACTCGTGGAGCTGACGTTCTTCCACCAGACTCTCTCGTTTGCTGCTGATACGTCCCAGCCCGTAGGCCAAAAACGTGGCGCAAAGCAGGTTCAGCCATGCCAACGATGCACCGCTGAAGGTGTTGGTAACGCCGATGAGAAGGTTTGCCAGACAAAGCAGCCTCACCATCTGTCCAATTTTGTTCAGGTGAGAGATACGAGAATCCACATCCGAAAACATATCAAAGGGACCTAGCTGGGCGCTGCGGCGGAAATATCCCCAACTGAAGCAATGCCCAACGCTCTGCGCTTCCAACTCTTCCATGAAACTTTCAAAATCCGGGGAACTGTCCAGCATGGCAAGCCGGATGATGTATTGGCCGGGTTCCGTCTTTTCAAAGGTGTAGGTGCAGAACCCGGCATTCTGCAGGGTCCAGCCCTCCTGCGCCATTTCGTTAAGCCAGCGTTCTTCTTTTTCAAATTCCCAGACCCAGAAATTCCGATGCAGCGTTTTTGTTTCACTCATACCTGTTCCTCCTGTAAAATGGCGCGGCCATTGGCAGCAAGCTCCTCCAGCCGGACCAGCTCCTGTTTGAGCACCTTCAGCCCGGCGGAGGTCAATTGGTATTCTTTTTTGCGGCTCCCGCTTTCCATGGGCAGGGGAGAGATCCACCCCTTTTCGCACAGGGCATTCAGGGCACCGTACAGGGTTCCGGCAGCCAGCCGTACCCTTCCGCCGGAGAGCTGCTGGGTTTCCTGCATGATGCCGTAGCCATGCTGCGGATGATAGAGGGAAAGCAGGATGTAGTAGGTGGTTTCCGTCAGTGCCGGATTTTCCATTATATCACCTCGCTTTGTATCGCTATGCGATATATCATGGATGTATTATATCGCTTCTCGATATAACTGTCAAGGGGCTGAAAATAAAAAAGCTCTCCCGGAGGGGAGAGCAAAGACAAACAACCAGAGAAAATCGGTCAACGATCGTGGAACAGTCGGTTATCCACCCAGATGCAGACGCAGGCACCCAGCACCGAGATAACAAAGGAGCTGATGCTGCCGGTGGCATGGATGCCGATGAGACCGAACAGGAACTCGCCCACAAAGCTGCCCAGAATGCCCAGCACGATGTTGCGGCCGGTGGAAGTCTGGGTGCCCATAAAGCGGTTGGCGATGTGACCGGCCAGAGCGCCTACCAGCACGCCTACGAGCAGGGAAGCCAGCAGGCCGATCAGAGAGAACAGGCCCATCAGCACGCCCACCAGAGCGCAGATCAGGGCAAGAACGATCAGGATAGACAAAGTGATCATACAGAAGCCTCCTTGGTTTCTTTTGTAGGAATGGCGTTTTCTGCCGCGTACCGGCAGATGTCGTTCAGACAGCACTTTTCACATTCGGGTTTGCGGGCGTTGCAGACAGCACGGCCATGCATCACAAAGCGGTGGCACAGGTCACTGCCTTCCTCCGGCGGAATGATCTTCCACAGGGCCATCTCCACCTTCTGCGGCTCCTTGATGCCATCCACCAGCCCGATTTTATTGCACAGCCGGATGCAGTGGGTATCTGTGACGATAGCGGGTTTGCAGAACACATCGCCCATGATCAGGTTGGCGCTCTTGCGGCCCACGCCGGGCAGTGCCAGCAGTTCTTCAAAGGTGGTGGGCACTTTGCAGTTGTATTTATCCCGCAGCACCCGCATACAGGCCGAGATATCCCGGGCCTTGCTGCGGCCCAGCCCACAGGGCTTGACAATGGCTTCGATCTCCTCGGGCTCTGCCGCAGCCAATGCTGCTACATTGGGGTATTTTGCAAACAAGTCCTGTACCACAATGTTTACCCGGGCATCGGTGCACTGAGCCGCCAGCCGGACACTGACCAGCAACTGCCAGGCGTGGTCGTAATCCAGCGTGCAGGCTGCATCCGGATATTCTGTTTTCAGCCGGTCGATGACCTGGAGCGCCAGCTCCTTTTTGGCAGAAAGATCTTCTGCCGCAGCAGCTTTCTTCATCTGAACCCCTCGTTTCCCGTAAATGTACTATGATAATAGCATGTTTCGACTTTTTTGTAAATGGGGTTTGTGGCATCCATCTGAGAATGATTTTCATTATTGCTCTTGCTGTTCGTGTAAAAATGAGGTATACTATTTCTATATAAGGCCCATGCAGAACAGCAGGGCAGTACAGGAGGGAACGCCCGATGAATGAACCGCTGGCGCAGCGTATGCGCCCCAAAACGCTGGCCGAAGTCTGCGGCCAGCAGCATCTGCTGGCCCCGGGGCGGGTGTTCCGCCGCACCATCGAGAGCGGCCGCATCCCCAACATGATCTTTTACGGCCCGTCCGGCACCGGCAAGACCACTGTAGCCCGCATCATTGCCGAGAACAGCGGCATGACGCTGCACAAGCTCAACGGAACTTCCTGCGGCACGGGGGATATCAAGGCAGTGCTCAAGGATATCGGCACACTGGCCGGGGCGGGGGGCATCCTGCTGTACCTCGATGAGATCCAGTATCTGAACAAGAAACAGCAGCAAAGCCTGCTGGAGTGCATTGAGGACGGCACGGTGACCCTGATCGCCTCCACCACTGAGAACCCATATTTTTACATCTATAATGCACTGCTTTCCCGCTGCACCGTGTTCGAGTTCAAATCGCTGACGGCTGCAGATGTGGAGCAGGGGCTGCGGAACGCTCTGAAAAAGCTTTCAGAGAGCGAGGGTGCGCCCATCCGGATGGAGGACGATGCCTGTGCCTATCTTGCCGAGAGCGCGGGCGGTGATCTGCGCAAGGCACTGGGGTGCCTTGATTTTGCAGTGACGGCGGCGGCTCCCGAACCGGAGGGAAAACACATCACGCTGGATATGATCCAGCAGGTCACCCGCCGCACTGCCATGCGGTACGACCGGGACGGCGATGACCACTATGATATCGTGTCGGCTTACCAGAAATCCATGCGCGGCTCCGACCCGGATGCAGCGCTCCACTATCTGGCCCGGCTGTTGGAAGCCGGGGATCTGCCCTCGGCCTGCCGTCGGCTTATGGTGTGCGCCTGCGAGGACGTGGGCCTTGCCTACCCGCAGATCATCCCTATCGTAAAGGCGGCGGTGGATATCGCCAACGCGGTGGGCCTGCCCGAAGCGCGGCTGGCCCTGGCGGATGCAGTTGTGCTGGTGGCGACCAGCCCCAAATCCAACAGCGCCCACGATGCCATCAACGCCGCCATTGCGGATGTGCAGGCCGGGCGTACCGGGCCCATTCCCCGCCAGCTGCAGAACAAGCACTATGACGGCGCCGACGCTAAGGTCAAGGGACAGCACTACCTCTACCCGCATGACTACCCCAACCACTGGACCGCCCAGCAATACCTGCCCGACGCCATCAAGGACCGGCAGTACTATGTCCCCGGCGATAATAAAAACGAGCAGGCTTTTGCCCAATACTGGAAGATGATCAAAGGAGAATAACCATGTCCACCCTCCACTGCGGAAACATTACGTTTCCTTCCTCTGACAGGAAACATACCTCCTCGGCCGTCATTTATACCTGCCCGGACGTGCCCGTGCGGGCAGTCATCCAGCTCAGCCACGGCATGTGCGAGTACGTCCGCCGCTATGCACCGATGGCGGATTTCTACGCCGCCCATGGCATTGCCCTGGCAGGCAACGACCACCTGGGCCACGGCGACACCGCCCAGGCAGGGGAGCACGGCCACTACGGCGAAAAGGACGGCCGCTTTCATCTGCTGGACGACCTGCATACAATGAACAGCCTGCTGCACGAGTGTTTTCCCGGCCTGCCCATCATCCTGTACGGCCACAGCATGGGCAGCTTTTATGCCCGATGGTACGCTGAAAAGTGGCCGGATAGTATCACAGCACTTATCATTTCCGGCACAGCTGGTCCCAGCGTGATGAACGCCATCGGCCAGCGTCTGGCTGCTCTGATTGCCGCCGTCAAGGGCAACGACGCCGTCTCGCCCTTGATGGTCAATCTGAATTTCGGCAGCTATTGCAAGCGCATCCCGGATGCCGCCTCGCCCAACGCCTGGCTCAGCCGCGACACCCAAGTCGTACGGGATTATGACGCCGACAAGCTCTGCACCTTCTCGTTCACCGCGGGCACCTACCGGGAGATGCTGGCCACCCTCAACCACGTCAGCCGCAAAAGCTGGGCTGAGGGAATCGCCAAGGACCTGCCCATCCTGCTCATCGCCGGTGACGCTGACCCCGTAGGCAACTATGGCGCCGGCGTACGCACCGTCTGGGCCATGCTGGGCGACGCCGGTGTACAGGACCTGACCTGCCAGATCTATGATGGAGCCCGCCACGAACTACACAACGAAACCAACCGCCAGGAGGTCTTCGATTACGTTTTGACCTGGATCGAATGCCATATTTAAATTTATTTTATAGCGCATTATCGAGAATCCTCGGCTTATACCGGGGATTTTTTATTTTACCTATTGACAATGCTATACCTCGCGTGTATTATTGTATTAGATGCTTAATACAAGCACATAGGAGGCAACCATCATGAATTGGAACATAACCGCCGGGCGGCCAGTGTATGTCCAGCTGATCGAACAGCTGGAGCTGGCGCTGGTGGCGGGGGAATTTCCGCCCGGCAGCCGTATCCCGCCCGTGCGGGAGCTGGCCGCCGATGCGGGCGTCAACCCCAATACCATGCAGCGTGCCTTGCAAGATTTGGAAAGTCGAGGCCTGCTGCAGGCCCAGCGCACTGCCGGGCGTACCGTCACAGCCAACGATACCGTATTGCAAGCTCTGCGCCGCAAACGCGCCGCCACCCTGGCCCGGGATTTTCTGCAGCAAATGCATGCCCTGGGCATGACCGCAACAGAGGTCGAGACCCTGCTGCGGGAAACCGAAACATCAGAAAAGGAGTAACACAATGGAACCTGTATATGAAGTCCACGGCCTGTGCAAATACTATGGCAAAAAGGCCGCGCTGGATGGCGTGGATTTTACCGTAGAGCCGGGCAAATTGGTAGGCCTGCTGGGCCCAAATGGCAGCGGCAAAACGACCCTTATTAAAATTTCCGCCGGGCTGCTCACGGCCGACAGCGGCACCGTCTGCATTGATAAAGCACCGGTAGGTGTCTACACCAAGGCCATCACCAGCTACCTGCCGGACCGCATGGCCCTGCCTACCGAGTTCACCGCCGCTGACGCCGTAAGCCTGTACACTGATTTCTTTGCCGATTTCGACCGTACCAAAGCCAACGCCATGCTGGCCGACCTGCATCTGAATCAGCACGATCGCATCGGCGCTATGAGCAAGGGCACGCAGGAGAAAATGCAGCTTTGCTTAACGATGAGCCGCGCCGCCAAGCTGTACCTGCTGGACGAACCTTTGGGCGGTGTTGACCCCGCCGCACGGGAATACATTTTAAACACCATCCTGCATAACTACAGCGAGGACGCCGCGCTCGTGCTCTCCACCCATCTGATCGGCGATATTGAAAAAGTGCTGGATGAGGTTATCTTCCTCAAAGACGGTTCTGTCATGCGCCAAGTCGGCGTGGACGAGCTGCGTGAGGAGACCGGCACCAGCGTGGACGCTTATTTTAGGGAGGCATACAAATGCTGACGAAACTTTTAAAATATGATTTCAAGGCCACCGGCCGCATCATCCTGCCCATCGCGGGCGGCGTGCTGTTATTAAACTTTGTCTCGGACCTGCTGGGGCATTTTGTCAACAACACCAGCCATACGATGCCCTGGGTCGGCGTTTTTATGGCGCTGCTCACCCTTGCCACGTTTTTGGGCATGCTGGCGGTGCTGGCCATCTGCTTTTTTGCCAGCGTGCAGCGCTACTACAAACTGTTGGGGGAACAGGGCTACCTGATGCTGGCCCTGCCGGTACACGCCTGGCAGCACATTGCCGCCAAGCTCATCTGCGGCGTCGTGTGGACGCTGTTCGGCTTTTTCTACTTTGGAATCTGCGGTACGCTCACCCTCTCGGCGCTGGACGGCGACGGCTTTTCCATTACCGGCGTGAATATCAAAGATGTTCCACTCCTGCTATTGTTCTTTCTCCTGATCCTTGCGCTGATCGCTGGTGCCCAGCTGCACACCTACCTGGCCTGTGCCTATGCCGGGATGTTTACCCAGCATCGGCTGATCATCAGCATCATCAGCTACTTTGTAATTGGCTTTATCGGGCAAATGCTGGTCCTTGTCGGCACCATTGTTTTTGCCATGAAAGTGTATCCGTCCCTCGATAACATCGGCAGTATGGTTGAATTACAAAACGGCATACTTATTTCTGTCTGCGTCATCTTCCTGCTCGTCCTGCTGGTGGACGCCCTGCTTTGGGCACTGACCCAGTGGCTTATGAGTGAGCAGCTGAACCTTGCCTGATTTCACCTTAGCAATTTCTTAAGAAAAGAGCCCGTTTTCATGCAACCCAACATTTCTTTTCCTGATTTCTCCAAAAAGAAACTTTCTCTTTTTGCTATCTGCACCGTGCTGCCCTGCCTGTTTTTCTACAGCTGCATTATCCACAGCGGAACAGGAGTAAATGGCGGTTCCATTTTGGCGCTGGCGCTCATGTGGGTGCCTGGGCTGGCCGCGCTGGTCACAAAGCTGACCGTAGATCATTCCGTGCGCGGTATCGGCTGGCGCATCCGCAAAATTTCTCTGCGCAGTCTTTTGGCGGCCTATCTGATTCCGCTTGGTCTGTGCCTGGTTGTTTACGGTCTTGCCTGGCTTACCAGGCTGGGCCAGCGGGGAGAAAGTAATCTTTTGCAGTTTATCACCTTTGCCACGCTCGGCGTGCTGCTCAGCATGTCCGCTTCATTAGGGGAGGAGCTTGGCTGGCGTGGCTTTCTGTTAACCGAACTGCGGCAGATTTTCCCGGAAAAACAGATTCATGTCATCATCGGTATCATCTGGTTTTTCTATCATGCACCACTCATCGTCTTTTCCAATTATAATAACGGCAATATCTCAGCTTCCCTTATCTGCTTTTTCGTCATGGTTATGGGCTTTACAGTCTTAGCAGACCATCTCTGCATCCGGGCGCATTCTTTCTGGCCCGCCGTGCTGCTGCATGCCAGCCACAATGTATTTGTCCAGTCGATTTTTGACCCACTGACCATCAATGGGCCATACACGCAGTATTTTACTTCTGAGTTCGGTGCCGGGCTGGCTATTGGTTACGCCGTTATTGCATTCCTTATTTATAAATATTATAAAACCGACAAGGCCTAACAAAAAGCCGGGCAGGAACCATTCCAAAAGGGGATATGGCTCCTGCCCGGTTTTCTCTTACTTGATAAAATCCCGTATTGCCTCCGCATCGTGCAGCCCTTTGGCATACATTTTCTTCAACGCCTCCTGGTCGCGGGTCAGCGTCTTGATACCGCAGGTATCATCGGGGGCAACGATCAGCACCTTGCCTTCGGCTGCCAACTGCTCGGCTTTTACAATTCCTGCATTGTAACGCTGTGCGCGCAGGGCCAGCTGCTCTGCTGCTTTGGGGTAGCGGTGGTGGATAAGCCGTGCCAGCTTGCGGTCCGTGTCATCGCTACGGATAATTCCCACGGGCTTTGTCAAAATCAGCACAACCTTGTCGCAGCCGTCCGCAAAAGCCTTTTGCAAAGGGATCGTATCACCCAGCGCACCGTCATAATAAGGTACACCGCCAATCTCAATAGGCTTGCACGCCACCGGGATGCAGCAGGATGCCATCAGCACGCGGTAGTCGTCCTGGCTCATATCGCCGCGTGTAAAGTACTTCGGCTTGCCAGTTGTGGCGTCTGTGGCGATCATGTACCACTCCATCGGATTAGCCGTCATCCTTTCAAAATCCAGCGGGTTTTCACATCCGCGGTTACTCAATGTGCCGTAGATATATTGCAGGTTCAAAAACGACCCGCCGTGCAGCATATTTCCTGCGCCCATATATTCTTTGCGCATGGAGTATTCCTCATAGAACAGATAGTTCCGCCCGCGCTGGCCGCTTAAATAGGAGGCAAGGTTAGCGCTTCCTGCCGAAATGCCGATGCCGTAATCAAATTGTACGCCGTTGTCCATGCACCAGTCAAACACGCCCGCCGCATAGATGCCGCGCAGACCGCCACCTACATCGATGACTCCGATTTTTTCCATACAATAACCCCTCTTTCTACTCTCAAAAGTATACCACCCCCGCTGCCGCAAATCACCGGACAATCCAGGGCAAATGTATTGACTTTTGGTGTGAAAGCGCGTATATTCAATTTACAGACCATTAGTCTGTAAAAAGGAGTGTATCCTATGTCGCGCAACAAATATCCGGAGCAAACCGTAGAAAAAATCCTTGACGCTGCCGCGTGCCTGTTTGCCCAAAAGGGCTATGCCCACACCACCTTACAGGATGTCATTGACGAAACAGGACTTTCCAAGGGAGCCGTGTACCACCACTTTAAATCCAAAGAGGAAATTGCCGCCAAGGTGGGCGACCGCATGGGGGCGGAGTTTACGGCCACGCTGGCCCATATCCGCGACGACGACGCCATGACCGGGCTGCAAAAATTGCAGGCCGTCTTTGCCGCGTCGCTATTGCCGCAGCGCCAGCAAGCGCTGGGCCGCGCACTGCCGCGCCTTTGGGATGACCCTCAGTTTCTTTCCATTGATGGAAAAGACTATTCCCATTTACATAACACCGATGATTCAGCAGGGAACAACCGACGGCAGTATCCACACCGCAGACGCCGCTGCATTGGGGGAAGCCCTGTTTTTACTGGCAGACCTCTGGCTCCACCCGCTGACGCGCCCTACCACGCCAGACCAGCAACGGGCACGGTGCGCGGTGTTCCGCCAGCTAACGCAGGGGATTGGGCTGGA
>OLNX01003285.1_pt1 | contig 11086 bp, 8 predicted proteins | sample 1672611 | NCBI WGS metagenome assembly OLNX01 (sample SAMEA3136705, study PRJEB25190) | human gut metagenome
GTCAACGACGAAGATAGCGTCGGGGAGCTTCTTCATGTTGCGGATGCCGTTGAGGTTGGTCTGCAGCTTGGCGAGTTCCTTCTTGAGCAGGATCTGCTCCTTCTTGGGCAGAACCTCCATGCGGCCGTCGGATTCCATGGCCTCGAGCTCTTCCATGCGCTGAACGCGGGAGCGAATGGTCACGAAGTTGGTGAGCATGCCGCCGAGCCAGCGAGCGTTGATGTAAGGCATGCCGCAGCGGTCAGCCTGAGTGGCGATGGCTTCCTGGGCCTGTTTCTTGGTGCCGACGAACAGAACCGTGCCGCCCTTGGCAGCAGTGTTCTCAACGAAGGTGTAAGCCTGGTCGAGACCAACGAGGGTCTGCTTGAGGTCGAGGATGTAGATGTCACCACGGTTGCCGAAGATGTACGGCTTCATCTTGGGGTTCCAACGACGGGTCTGGTGACCGAAGTGGACACCTGCTTCGAGAAGCTGTTTCATAGATACGACTGCCATAGTAAAAAATCCTCCAATAAATTTAGTTTTACCCTCCGCATGGCGTTTTATGTTTTCTAACGCTTTAACGAAAAAAGCGCACAAAAAAACAACGCAATGCGTGTGTATTGCCGTAGTATAATACCACAAGCCCGCGCAAATTGCAAGTGTTTTTTGCAATTTTGTGCGGGCTTGTGCGAATTATTTGAATTGGGACGCTCAGATGGAGATGGCGTTTGCGATCTCGATCATGTCGCGGTCGATGGTCTTGTGCATCGAGAGGGCCACATTGACATCGTAGTCGACGATCTTATCGCCGGAGACGGCGACAACGCGGTTGTAGATGCCCTTATCGAGCAGGTCGATGGCGTGGTAGCCCATCAGAGAAGCGTTGACGCGGTCACGCACCGTGGGAGAACCGCCGCGCTGGATGTGGCCCAGAACGGTTGCGCGGGAGTCGACACCGGTAGCAGCCTGGATCTGGTTGGCCAGCTCCTGGGCACCGATGACGCCCTCGGACACGATGATGATGAAGTGCTTCTTGCCGGTGACCTGGGTCTGGCGCATGCGCTGCAGGATGTCACGCTCGAAGTCGAAGGGGATCTCCGGCAGCAGGACAGCGACAGCGCCGGTAGCGATGCCGACATTCAGGGCAATATAACCGGCGTGGTGGCCCATAACCTCAACGACGCTGCAACGGTCGTGGCTCTGGGTGGTGTCGCGCAGTTTATCGATAGCCTCGACAGCAGTGTTCATGGCTGTGTCGTAACCGATGGTGTATTCACTGCAGGCAATGTCGTTATCGATGGTGCCGGGCAGGCCGATGCAGGGGATGCCCTGGTTGGCCAGCGCACGGGCACCCATGAAGGAGCCGTCACCGCCAATGACGACCAGTGCGTCGATGCCCAGTTCTTTGCAGCGGGCAAGGCCCTTGGCCTGGCCTTCCTGGGTCTTGAACTCCAGGCAGCGTGCCGTATAGAGGATCGTGCCGCCGCGGTGGATGATCTCCGATACGCTGCGGACGTTCATTTCGTAAACTTCGCCATTGATCAGGCCGTTGTAGCCACGCTGGATACCCATCATGCGGTAACCTTTGCTGATGCCAGCGCGAACGATTGCGCGAACGGCGGCATTCATGCCGGGGGCGTCACCGCCGCTGGTCAGAACACCGATGGTTTTAATTTCCTTAGCCATAAAACAAGCCCCTCCTATTTTGGGCACATTGCGCCACATTGCCAGAAGCTAGAATAAATTTTTAACAATCTCTGTGACGTATCCATTATAGCACAACTCTAGCGTCTAGATTATGGATAATTCTTGCAAAGTGCATGGATTTATTTTGCATTTTGTTCGGCCGTCTGAACTTTTACATGATCTTTACCCAAAATGCGTTCCAATTCGGCGCGCAACAGCGGGTCATCCTTGATGGCCATATGGCGGGCCAGCACCTTTTGGCCGGTGTCCGCAAAGCGGAAATAGACCTTGGTAGTGCCGCCGTCAAAGATGTTGCACAGCAGGTTTTCCACCTTGTGCATCTCCGGGCCCTGGCGGCTGGGCACCGTCAGGAAATAGCCGGCGGTCTCTCCCCCGCCGGTCTCGCGGCGGGCTTTTTCCACCCGGTTTTTACCGAAAGATTGGCTCGGGTCGTAGTGCTCGATGGGCTGCACTCCCTCGACGATCAGGCGGGCGGCTTCTTCCTCTTTTACAGAGACGCGGCCGTTGGCCACGACGACGGCGTTTTCCTGCAGGGCGGCGCGGCACTCGGCCAGCACCCGCGGGAAGATCAGCAGTTCCATCGTACCGGTCAGGTCCTCGACGGTGGTAAAGGCCATCAGCGTGTTGGACTTGGTGGTCATGATCTTATTTTTGACGACCGTACAAAGAATCGTGACATTCTGGTTGTCAAAACGCTTGGCATCCTCGCCCTGCAGGTCGGCGATGGTGCAGGTGGAGATCTGGCTGATCTGGGCGCGGTAGGCGTCCAGCGGGTGGCCGGACAGGTAGAGGCCGGAGACCTCTTTTTCCATTTTGAGCAGATCGCCGGCGGGATATTCCGGCGTGTTGGGGATCTTGTAATCGCTGGCGGCCTGCTCCTGTTCCCCACCCATCATGCCGAAAAGGTCCATCTGGCCTTCCAGGTTTTGACGGGCGTCGGTCTCGACGCTTTTCAGGATACCCTCGGCGCTGTCGATCATAGCGCGGCGGCTGGGCTCCAGCGCATCGAAGGAGCCTGCCTTGATGAGGTTTTCCAGCGCGCGGCGATTCAGTTCGTTGCCGTGCAGCCGCTTGCAGAAATCGTACAGGCTGCGGTAGGGGCGGTTTTTGCGCTCCTTTACCACCGAATCGATCAGGTTGCGGCCCACGCTTTTGACGGCGTTGAGACCGAAGCGGATGCTGTCGCCATCGACGGTGAAGCCGCCGCGGGAGACGTTGATGTCCGGCGGCAGAACCTTGATGCCCAAGCGCTGACACTCGGAAGTATATTCGATAACTTTCGACGTATTATCGAGCACACTGGTCAGCAGGGCGGCCATGAACTCGTGGGGGTAATGGCACTTGAGGTAGGCTGTCTGGAAGGCCACGTAGGCGTAGCAGGCCGCGTGGGACTTGTTGAAGGCGTAGGAGGCAAAACTGATCATATCATCGTAGATCTGGTTTGCCACTGCCTCCGGGATGCCGTTTTTGACGCAGCCAGCGCACTCCTTGCCCGGCTCGGTGCATCCATGGACAAAATGTTCGCGCTCTGCCTCCATGACCTTGAGCTTTTTCTTGCTCATAGCGCGGCGCACATTGTCGGCCTGGCCGAAGCTGAAGCCTGCCAGCTCACGGCAGATCTGCATGACCTGCTCCTGATAAATGACGACGCCGTTGGTCACATCCACGATGTGGGCCATCTGCGGGGTCTGGTAAACGACCTTGGACGGGTCCTTTCTGTTGCGCAAATACGTTGGGATGGAATCCATCGGGCCGGGGCGGTACAGCGAGATCAGGGCGATGACATCTTCCAGGTTTTTCGGGCGCATGCTCATCAGCACCTGGGTCATGCCGGTAGATTCAAGCTGGAAGATGCCCATCGTCTCGCCGCGGGTCAGCATCTCGTAGGTGGCGGGGTCGTCGTAGTCAATGTTGGCCACCCGGAAATCCGGGTCCTTGGTGTGGCGGACGGCCATCTCGGTATCGTGGATGACGGTGAGGGTGCGCAGGCCCAGGAAGTCCATCTTCAGCAGGCCCAGGCGCTCGATCTCCACCATGTTGAACTGGGTGACCGGCAGACCGTCGTTGGTGGACAGGGGCACGTACTCGGTGGCCGGTTCACGGGTAATGACGACGCCGGCGGCGTGGGTGGAGGCATGGCGGGGCATGCCCTCGACTTTTAACGAAGTGTCGATGAGTTCATGCACCTGATTGTCACCGTCATAAAGGGCTTTCAGGTCGGGGCTGACCTCCAGCGCCTTTTTCAGCGTCATCTTCAGCTCCATGGGGATGAGCTTGGCCACGCGGTCCACGTCCTGGTAGGTCATGCCCATCACGCGGCCCACATCGCGCACGGCGGCGCGGGCGGCCATCGTACCAAAGGTAACGATCTGGGCCACATGGTCGCGGCCGTACTTTTCGTTGACGTAGTCGATGACCTCCTGGCGGCGCTCATAGCAGAAGTCGACGTCGAAGTCGGGCATTGAAACACGCTCCGGGTTCAGGAAGCGTTCAAAGATGAGGTTGTAGCGGATGGGGTCGATGTCGGTAATGCCGACGCAGTAAGCTGCCAGGCTGCCCGCGCCGGAACCACGGCCGGGGCCGACGGGAATATCTCGGCTTTTGGCGTAGTTGATGAAGTCGTAGACGATGAGGTAGTAGTTGGTGTAGCCCATCGTTTTGACGACGTTGATCTCGTAAGAAAGGCGCTCTTTCAGCGCATCGGTGACTTCGCCGGGGTAGCGGCGCTCGAGTCCCTCCCAGCAAAGCTTCTCGAAGTATTCCTGGTTCTCCATGCCATCGGGGGCTTTGAAGTACGGCAGTTTCGTCTCGCCGAAGGTGAACTCAAAATTGCACTGTTCCGCAATTTTGTTGGTATTTTCGCAGGCTTCCGGCACCATCGCGAAGAGGTCGTACATCTCGTCGGTGCTTTTGAGGTAAAACTCATCGGTCTGGAATTCCATGCGGTCGGCGTCGGCGATGGTCTTACCGGTCTGAATGCAGAGCAGGATGCTTTGCATCTTGGCGTCCTCTTTGGTAATGTAGTGGGCGTCGTTGGTAGCGGCCATGGGGATGCCGGTCTCCCGGGCCAATCGGATGAGTTGGGGCAGGACGACCTGGTCTTCCTCCAGGCCGTGGTCCTGCAGTTCGATATAATAGTTGCCCTCGCCGAAAAGGTCGCGGTAGTAAAGCGCGGCCTGTTTTGCACGCTCGTAGTCCCCTGCCAGGATGGCCTGGGGGATCTCGCCCGCCAGGCAGGCGGACAGACAAATCAATCCCTCGTGGTGCTGTTCCAGCAGGTCCTTATCGATGCGGGGCTTGGAGTAAAAACCCTCGGTAAAGCCGGCGGAGACCATCTTGATAAGGTTTTTGTAGCCCATCTCGTTTTTGCACAGCAGGATCAGGTGGTTGTTGCCGTCGATGCGGTTGACCTTATCAAAGCGGGTACGGGTGGCTACATAGACCTCACAGCCGATGATAGGCTTGATGCCTGCGGCCTTGGCTGCATCAAAAAACGCCACACAGCCGTACATAACGCCGTGATCGGTGATGGCGCAGGCCGTCTGCCCCATGGCTTTGAGGTGGTCAAACAGGCGGTCAATACGGCAGGCGCCGTCCAGCAGGCTGTACTCGGTATGCACATGCAGGTGGGTAAATTGTCTTTGGGTGGTTTCAGGCATGGTCAAGTTTCCTTAGTGCTTTCGGCTTGTGTGGGCTTTTCGGATTCAGCGGTTTCGTCCAGGCGGCGGGCAGCCTCTTGGATGCGTTTTAAGCGGTGGGACAGCCCCGCCTTGCTAACAGGAGGGTCAAACTTTTGGGCCAGCTTGGCCAGCGGCAGGTCGGGGTACTGCATCCGCAGTTTGGCAGTCAGGCGCAGATTTTCTGGTAGGGTGCTCATGGCACCGGCGGCCTGCAGCTTTTCAATGGCCAGCTGCACCTGCACGGCGGCTTGGACACTTTTGCCCAGGTTAGCGGTCTCACAGTTGGAAAGGCGGTTGGTCTTATTGCGCATATCATTATACATGCGCTGGTCCATGATACGCATGGCGGCGTTGCCCGCCCCCATGAAGGTGAGCAGATCCTCGATATGGTCGGCCGATTTGATATAGACCGTGTTGGCTCCCTTGCGCAAGGCGCGATGGGGGTTGAAGTCGTGCTCGGCCAGCATGGCCTCCAACTGTTGGGAGAGATAGTGCCGAGTGGAGAGGAACTCCAGATTGTAGCTCTTCTCCGGGTCGGTCATCGTACCACAGCAAAGAAACGCTGCAGCGATGAAGGATTGCACGCAGTGCTGGCACTTGAAGTTCTCCGGCCGGATGCGCAGGGTCGGTTCCTTGCCGGTGTGGCCGAAAAGCTCCAGCAGGCGCTCGACCTCCACCACATCCTTGACGCTGAACTCAAACACCGGGCCGGTGGGGCGCTCCTTGCGCAGCACATCCCCCCGGATGCCGCAGCGGCGGTACAGCTTTTGGGCAAAGGCAGCCACGCCCTCGTTCTCGGTTTGCAGAACGATGCCGCGGTCATCGAAGTATTTACCAAAACAGGCCACCGCATAGGCGGCGGCCACAGAGCAGCATGGTTTGGAGATCCTATGGCGCAGGATCTCGTTTTTTACATCTTGTGAGAAGCTCATAAAACTCCCGATAAAGCGTAAATTTTATTTTTTACAGGGTGCGCTTGGCGTCGCGGTGCTGTACGCTGGGCTCGTAGCCCAGTTTTTCACAGAACTCGCCGATCTTGCGTGCAAAGGTGATGGAGCGGTGCTTGCCGCCGGTGCAGCCCACCGCGATCATCAGCTGGCTTTTGCCCTCCTTGACGTAGAGCGGCAGGGCGTATTCCAGCATGCTCTCATAGCGGCGCAGCAGCTCTTGGGATTCGGGGGCAGCCATGACGTAGTCCACCACTTCCTCATCCAGACCGGTGAGATTTTTCAGCTCCGGCACGTAGAACGGGTTGGGCAGGCATCGAACATCCAGCACAAGGTCTGCCTCCTGGGGCAGTCCATACTTGAAACCGAAGGACACCACCGTGAGGGCCATCGGGCTTTCGCCGTGGTCCAGAAACAGGCTGCACACCCGCTCCTTGTTCTGGGCGGTGCTGAGCAGCGAGGTATCGATGACATACTGCGCCCGTGCCCGCAGCGGCTGCAGCAGGCGGCGCTCCCGGGCGATGGCCTCGGTGATGGGCAGCTTTTCGCTGATGGTGATGGGGTGCTGGCGGCGGGTCTCCTTATAGCGGCGCTGGATGACCGCGTCGTTGGCGTCGAGAAAGAGGATCTCATACTCGAACTTACGGGCGTCCAGGTCGGAGAGCGCCTGTTCCAGCTGCTCGCTGCTGCGCACGCCGCGCACGTCCATCACGACAGCCACGCGGTTCAGCTGGTTTTCGCCTTGCAGGGCAAAGTCCACGATACGGGGCAGCAGTGCCACCGGGATGTTATCGATGCAGAAAAAACCAATATCTTCCAGCGCGTTGACGGCCATTGATTTGCCCGCGCCGGACAGGCCCGTTACGATCACAAATTTCATGCGTACTCCCCCCTTTATTTTACTACGCGAATTTCCCGCTCCAGCGTATAGCCGGTCTTTTGCAGCACGATGGCCTTGACCTGATCGGTCAGGCTGACGACATCGGCGCAGGTCGCGCCGCCGCGGTTGATGACAAAGCCGCAGTGCTTCTCGCTGATCTGGGCACCGCCCACGGTAAATCCCCGCAGACCGCAATCCTCAATCAGCTTGCCTGCAAAGGCGCCCTGGGGGCGCTTGAAGGTGCTGCCCGCACTGGGCCATTCTATCGGCTGCTTGTCTTTGCGGCGCTGCAGATAGTCCTGCATCTCCGCCAGAATGGCGGCGCTGTCGCCGGGCTGCAGGCGCACCGTGGCCGAAAGCACGCACCAATCGGGGTGCTGCTCAAACAGGCTGGTGCGGTAGCCCAGGGCCAATTCTGCGGCAGGCAGCGTGCGCTCGGTAAGGTCGCTGTCCAAAAAGGTCACGCTTTCCAGCACGTCCTTCATCTCGCCGCCATAGGCACCGGCATTCATATACACGGCCCCGCCGATGGTGCCGGGGATGCCGCAGGCAAAGGCAAGGCCTGCAAGGCTCTGCTGCTGGGCAACGGCGCAAAGCCGCCCCAGCGTGAGGCCAGCGCCCGCAGTAAGGCAGGTGGAGCCGTCAGGCTGTGGTTCCGCTGTAGGGCCGAAGTTCAGCCCGCGCAGATCTATGACTGCGCCGTCGTAGCCCTCATCGGCAAACAGCGTGTTGGAGCCGTTGCCCAAAAGGTAGGTGCGCACACCGTTTTCCCGGCAAAGCACCAGCGTGCGGCGCAGCTGGTCCACGGTTTTGGGCGTGCACCAGAACACCGCCGGGCCGCCGATTTGGAAAGTGGTATGGGATGCCAAAGGCTCCTGCTGGGCAAACGGCAGGGCGCTTTCCTTCAAGGCCTGACGCAAGGTTTCGATCGTTTGCTGCTGCATGGTTCCTCCCGCTGAATACGAAAATTGAAATCAGATAGAGTTTTCAAGGGCCGCGGCACCGATGACGCCCGCATCGTTATGCAGCGTGCAGGCGACGATCTTGGGGAAGCGGCCGGTGGTGATGTTCTTGGTCTCGTTCTCGGCATAGGCGCGGACGGGGGCCAGCAGGATCTCTCCCTGGTTGGAAACACCGCCGCCGATGCAGATGATCTCCGGCTCAAAGGTGTTGATGACGTTGGCGATGCCGACACCGACATACTCGATCCAGCTGTCCACAACGCTCTTGGCCACGGCGTCGCCCTTGGCAGCGGCGTCGAAGGAGAGCTTGGCGTTGACATGATCGAGGTCGGGGGTCATCTTCCACATGATGGTCTCTTTATGGGCCTGCATGGCGACCTTAGTCTCGCGGGTCAGGGCGCTGGCAGAGGCGTAACGCTCCCAGCAGCCTTTGCGGCCGCAGGTGCACTGGATGCCGTCCTTCACGATGACGTTATGGCCCATCTCACCGGCGGCAAAGTTGAAGCCGCGCAGGATCTTGCCGCCCAGGATGATGCCGCTGCCGATGCCGGTGCCCAGCGTAATGACGACGGCATCCTTGTAGCCCTTGGCGCCGCCTGCGATGTACTCGCCGTAGGCGGCAGCGTTGGCGTCGTTCTCGACATAGACCTTGCAGCCCAGCATGGCTTCCAGGTCGGGGCCGAGGTTCCAGTCATAGTAGCCGAAGTTCGTGTTGAAGCCCACAAAGCCAGTGGTGAAATTGACGCTGCCGGGGGTACCGATACCCACGTATTTTACGTCGGTGAAATCGACCTTATTCTCTTTGGCAACGGTGCGGCACAGGTCAGCCAAGGCCTTTTCCAGGTCCTCGGCCGGGCGCGGCAGACGGGTGGCCCAGGTGGTTTTGCCGATGATCTTATAGTTTTCGTCCACCAGACCGGCGGTCATGGTGGTGCCGCCCAGGTCGATACCAATCGTGTACTTGCTCATACTAGTATTCCTCCAACTTCTTCCGCACAGGCTTTGCCGTGCAATTTTAATTCTGCTGTGAGATTTGCAGTGGTAGCGTTTATGATCAGCTCCTCGGGAAAGTTCATCTCCTCCAGCATGCCGTAGAGAGCCGTCAGGCCGTGGCGCAGCTGCCAGGTGCTGTGGGCATCACTGTCCACGGCGATATGGCAGCCGTTTTGCAGGCAGGCGGCCAGCAGAGCTTTCATGTTGGGGATGCCGTCCTTGCGGACGTTGAACGAGTTGCCGTTGAGCTCCACGACCTTGTGGTTGGCGGCGAACGCCTTGGTCACCAGGTCGTAATCATAGCGGTAGTTTTCCTGCTCGGAATGGCCGATGCAGTCCACGTAGGGGTTCTCGGCCACGGCCAGCCAGATGCGGTTGGCCTCCTTGCGGGTCAGCAGACCCGGCACGCAGGGGCTGTGGATGGATGCGACCACCCAATCTTGATATTCCAGGATGCGCGGTGGCAGGTCCAGATGGCCTTTGGTGTCCACCACGTTGGCCTCGGCCCCATAGAGCATGACCATGCCGTCGATGGTGCGGGGCAAGGCAGTGGGGTTCTCGAAATGCCAGCGGTGCGGCGCATCGGGCATGGCGGGCGCGTGGTCGGTGATGGCGAGGGCCTTGTAGCCGCAGTCTTTGGCGGCAGCCACCATCTCGTTTAGGGTCTGGAATGCGTGGGTAGCGCACAGCGTGTGGGTGTGCAGGTCTGCAATCATCTGCATGAAATGGTGTTCCTTCTTTGCTGTTGACGTGGTTACTGGAGGTTGGCGTCGTCGTTCAGGCCCAGCTGCTTCAGCAGTTCCTTGGCGGCGTTGTAGCCCATCTCCTTCTGGCGGTTATTGATGGCCGCGGTCTCGATGATGACGGCCAGGTTACGGCCTGGCATGACGGGGATCAGCATCTTGGGCACCTTGACGCCGAGGATGTCAGTGTACTCGGTCTCCAGGCCGGTGCGGTCGTAGTTTTTGGTGCGGTCCCAGGGTTCGAGCTGGATGACCATCTCGACCTCGACGCTGGAACGTACCGAGCCGATGCCGAACACGCGGGCTACGTTAACGATACCGATGCCGCGCAATTCAATAAAATGGCGGATGTTTTCCGGCGCGGTGCCGAGAATCTGCTTGTAGGAGATGCGGCGCAGCTCGACGGCATCGTCGGCGATGAGACGGTGGCCGCGCTTGACCAGCTCGATGGCGGTCTCGCTTTTGCCCACGCCGGATTCGCCCAGCAGAAGCACGCCCTCGCCGTACACATCCACCAGCACGCCGTGGCGGGTGATCCGGGGGGACAGGCGGGCCTTGAGCCAGTCGGTGAAGTTGGGGATGAACAGGGAGGTGTCCTCCTTGCTGCGCAGGATGGTCCGCTTGTGCTTCACCGCCATCTCCATGAGCTCCGGGAAGGGCTCCAGGCTGCGGGTGAGGATCAGGGCGGGGATGGGCTTTTCCAAAAAGGCGTCGAAACATTTCCGGCGCTCCTCCGGGCTCTGGTTGTTCAGATAGGTCCACTCCACCTTGCCGATGACCTGGATGCGGTCCGGGGCGAAGTAGTCAAAAAAGCCGAGGATCTGCAGGGCGGGGCGGTTGATGTCATCGGCGCGGATGAGACACCGATCGTAGTTTTTTCCCTGGTTGAGCACTTCCAGCTCGAACCGTTCGACCAGTTTGGTCAATTTGATTGCCGACTGAGATGCCATAATTCCTCCTCTTCCGTGTCGCTGGGGCCGGGGCCCCGGGGCGGGACGTTGGGGTGCTTGCCTGGGTATTATACCATAGCTTGGGGAACCTTGGCAAGAGAAGGGCCCCCGGGGGCGGAAAACAAAAAAGCACAGGCGGTGGCCTGTGCTTTTTATCGGGTTTGGATTGTCAGATCAGACAGCGCGGGTAACTTTGCCCGAACGGAGGCAATGAGTGCACACATAGACGTGCTTCGGGGTGC
>OLNX01003287.1_pt1 | contig 11085 bp, 9 predicted proteins | sample 1672611 | NCBI WGS metagenome assembly OLNX01 (sample SAMEA3136705, study PRJEB25190) | human gut metagenome
GTCCCCCGGTGGGGTAATCCTCCGGGAGGATGGCGTACATAATGTCGTTGTACAGCGGTGTCCAGTCGCAGTTGACATGGCTTTGCCTTGCGGCGAAAATCACATCGGTGCGGCCTTCCTCCAGCAGCTCAAAGGGCTCCAATTCGTGGTCCACCATCCGCAGATCCACGTCGGTGTCCGGGCACACCCGGCGGAACCGGTACAGGATCTCCGGCATCCAGTGCATGGCAAGGCTGGCATAGGCCGCCACCCGGATGGTCTCTGCCTTTTTCTGCGTAATGGCGGCGATCTGGTTTTCCAGCTTCGCCGTGGCGCTGAGGTAATCCCGGATGGCGGGCAGAAGAGCCTCACCGTTCTCTGTCAGGGAAATGCCGCTGTGGTCCCGGCGAATGAGGGCCATGCCGATCTCTCGCTCCAGACCGTTGATGAGGTGGGTCAGGCCGGACTGTGTGTAACCCACCACCTCGGAGGCCTTGGAAAAGCTGCCCAGATTCACTGCCGTCATCAGGATCTCCAGCTTTTTGCTGTCCATGGTTCCCTCCTTCAGCTATGTATTACGATTTGTCATATAACTATTATAACCCTGCGTTTCTCTTTTGCAAGGGTTTCCTATATGATAAGACCCATAAAGGAGATGATGTTCCATGACAACGAAGAAGCTGACGATCCGGCAGAAGCTTTTGGTGGCCGGGACGCTGTTCGGCATGTTTTTCGGCGCAGGCAATCTGATCTTCCCGGTCCATCTGGGACAGATGGCGGGCCGGAACGCCATTCCCGCCATGATCGGCTTTATCATTACGGCGGTGGGGATCCCCGTTTTCGGTGTGGCCGCCATCGGCATCACCCATTCCGACGGTTTACAGACCCTCGCCGGCAAGGTGAGCAAGGGATACGGCATCTTCTTCACCTGTCTGCTGTATCTGACCATCGGGCCGCTGTTCGCCATTCCCAGATGCGCCACGGTGTCCTTTACTACCGGCGTTGCGCCCATGCTGAGGGACAGCGGGGCAGAATGGCTGTATCTGCTGATTTTCTCCGCCGTGTTTTTCGCCTTCGTACTGTTTTTCTCTCTGCGCCCCGGCAAGATCACCGTCTGGATCGGCAAGATCATCAATCCGCTCTTCCTGTTCTTCTTCGCAGTGCTGATCATCGCGGCGCTGCTCTCCCCCGGCGCAGCGATCTCCTCAGTCGAGCCGACGGAGGCCTATCAGAACGGTTCCTTCTTTCCCGCGCTCATTGAGGGCTACGGCACGATGGACGCCATCGCCGGTCTCGCCTTCGGCATCGTGGTCATCGACGTCATTCGCCGCATGGGTGTCGACAACGACGACATCATCGCCGAGGACGTGCTCTCCTCCGGTCTTCTTGCCGGTGCGCTGATGGCGCTGATCTACGTGCTGTCCATTCTGGTCGGCGCGCAGTCGAGAGGCATTTTCGAGCTGTCCGAAAATGGCGGCATCGCCCTCACGCAGATCGCGGGTCATTACCTCGGCGGCGTGGGCCAGTTTATCCTCGCCTTCACCATCACCTTTGCCTGCCTCAAGACCTCCATCGGCCTTGTCACGGCCTGCTCGGAGACGTTTGTCAAGATGACGAACGGCAAAATTTCCTACCGCACCTGGGCGATCCTCTTCACGGTGTTTTCGTTTGCCGTTTCCAACATTGGACTGAGTGCCATCATCGAGTATTCCGTCCCGATGCTCATGCTCATCTATCCCCCGGCCATTGCGCTTATCCTGCTGGCCTTTATCGGCAAGTTCTTCGCTCATGACCGTGCCGTGTATGTCGCAACGATGATCGGTACATGGGCAGCCGCTATTTTCGACTGCATGAAGACGCTGCCCGCGTCGGTGCAGACTTCGCTCCGCCTCGATGTGCCTATCGCCTTTGCGGAAAAATATCTGCCGTTGTTCGACAAGAACCTCGGCTGGCTGCTGCCCGCGCTCGTCGGCTTTGCGATCGGCATGGTCATCCGCTCGAGCCGGAAGGGCGCGCTCGTCCCCCATGCCTGACGAACCAAATTAAAGTAAAAACGCACCGCACGGCAGAGTTATTTCTGCCGTGCGGTGTCATTTTTTCAGCGGCTCCGAAAACGGAGAATCAGCAAGCTGAACCGCAACCCGTCAAGAGGACAGTGAAATATAAAGTTTTCCCGGCCAGCAGCTAAGCGCTGCTGGCTGCTTTTTTATGCGGCGAGACAAAGTGCGTGCTTTTCCATCGGCGTCAGGATACCCAGATTGCGCTGGACACGTCTCGTGTTGTAATAGCGAATATACTGCTGGATCATCTGGACAAGCTCGTGCTTGCTGGTAAACTGTCTGCCGTAATAGCGCTCCCATTTCAGGATGCCCCAGAAGCCCTCCATCGGACCGTTGTCAATACAATGCGCCACACGGGACATACTCTGCGTCATGCCTGCCTGTACGAGCTTGTGGTGGAAGGCACGGTTGGTGTACTGGAACCCTCTGTCGCTATGAAACAGGGGCTGTGCGTCCGGATTGGCCTGCACAGCCTTATCAAAAGTCTTGAAAACCAGTGGATTATCGTTGCGTTCGCTGAGTACATAGGACACAATACGCCGGTCACAAAGATCTAAGATGGCGCTCAGGTAGAGCTTGTGGATCTCGCTTCCCTCATACCACTTGAATTCTGTCACATCGGTGAGCCACTTTTCATTGGGCTTTGCGGCATAAAACTGCCTGTCCAAAAGGTTTTCGGCAAGATACTGCGGATTTTTCGCGTGCCTGGTGCAGCCACGGTTGTTATATTTCACGGTAGAGCGGATATCTCTGGCCCGGCAAATGCGGAGCACCCGTTTGTCGTTGACATGGATGCCGCAGTCATGGCGCAGATCGTCATTGAGCCTCCGGTAGCCCTTGTCTGGGCTTTCCTCATGGAGCTGTTCGAGCTTTTCAGCAAGCCGCTCATTCTCTGCGGCCCGTTGGCTCACTATACCCAAGTTTTCCTTTCAGCATTGTTTCTACCACCAGCTTCTTGAATTCTGGTGTGTATTTCTTGTTTGGCACTTTTTTTGGCATAACAAAACACCCCACTTGTTAGGTAGTATATCATACTGTCTAACATGTGGGGTGCTGTTCAGAAGCAGCGGCTCTTTTTCAAATCTTCAAATCTCTTACAGCGTGCGTACACGGTTATCAAATTTCGGCACGCGAATGCGGATGGTCACGTTATCATCCACGACCTCGCTGATCTGCGCGTCGCAGGTGGCGCTCATCAAGCGATAAGCGTCCGGGAAGTTCAAATCAAACTTCTTCATCAGGAAGTTGACCGCATCCTCGGTGCCGACCTTGACGCTTTCCTCCAACGTGCGGCGGGAAGCAAGGAAGTACAGGCTGTCCGCCGTTTCGATGACCGGGCGCTCAATGGGACGGTCGTGGTAGACCGTAACGCGCAGGCACATACGCCCCGCGATCTCGATGCCCGTGCCGGAGAGCTCGCCGTCGCCCATGCAGGCATGCATATCGCCCACAGCAAGCCCGGCGCCCTCGGCATTAACAGGAAAATACACGCGCGAACCGACGCGGACCAGCTTTGTGTCCATGTTGGCGCCGTGGTCCTCAGGCACCGCGCAGTGGATCTCGCCGCTTTTCGTGGCGACACCCATCACGCCGATCATCGGCGTCAGGGGCAGCTTGATATCATCGGAAAAATGTGCGAAGCCATCGTGCACGGGAATGATCTTGGTGTTCGGCTCCGTGATATGATCACCCAGCACGCCGAGTCCGACCGATGTGACCATCACGCCCTGCGGCGCAAGGTCGATCGCCATAACTTCCACGCAAAGGGTATCGCCGGGGTGCGCACCGCTGATCGCGATCGGGCCTACGGCGCAGTCCATGATGCCGATGTCAATATCCGGGCGCTTGACGCTTTCGTCGGTGATCTGACCGCTATAGCAGTCGTCGCACTCGACCCAGAAGCTCTCTCCGTCCTCGACGGTATAGTTTGCGGGATTTGTCGGGTTGAAGTGGAAGATCACTTTATCTTTCGGGATCACACGCATGACATCTGTCCTCCCTTTCCCTTACCAACCTGCCGGCAGGATGCCGATCATGGAGCAGATGAAGTAGATGGCCGCAAGGCTGAAGATCACGATGATCATGCCCTGCACTGCGGGATGCGCGTACCAACCGCACTTCCACTCCGGCTCGATATCGCCCTTCTTGCGGGCGTTGTTGAGCATCAGAACGGGAACGATCGACATAATCACGCCGCCGAAGGTACCGGCCCAGCCAATGGCGTCAACAAAGCTGACAAGGCCGGCGTAGGCAAGGATGAACGGGGGAAGCACCGTGCAGGCGATGGCGATGAGACGGGTCTTGGTGTCCTTCTCATCCTTGAGCTTGAACATATCGACGATGTTCGTGAGCATGGAACCGCCGACCGCCCAATAAGAGGTCATCATGGCGCAGAGAGCAAAAATGTTGGCGGTATAGAGCGCCCAGGTACCGAGTGCCTGACCCCAGGCGAGCGTAGCGACCTGTGTGACCTCCTCCGCGCCGGTCAGAGAGAGAACGGCAAGGGGAACAACGGCCAGCAGCACGCCGGTGATGAACATACCGAGAATGATGGCAACCGGGAGCTTCTTGGGCGTGTGGCGCATACCGCGCGCCAGCTCAGGCACGGCATACTGCGCGATGTAGCAGAAAATAGCGCTGCTGAGAAGGGGAACGGCATAGGTCCAGTTTGCGTATACGGCGCGGGAGACATCCGCCTTGCCGGAGAGGAAGGATGCGATCACAATGATGCCGAGCAGCACGACCATGCCCGTGGACATGAATTTCTCCCAAAGGCCGGTGGCTTTGAGGCCGAACCAGACGACCAGCACACAGGGAACGGTGAACAGCAGGCTGCCCGCCCAGTTGGGGAGGCCGAGCAGTGTGCAGAGGATGTTGCCGGAACCTGTCGTGTAGGCGACCATGCAGCCGATGGAGTTCGCGCAGACAGAGATGAAGATCAGGACCGAGCCGACCTTACCGACATATTTTTCCGCAAGGCCGGGCAGCTGCAGGGGCTTTTTTGTACGCAGTGCGGACTCCGCCACATAGAGCATGGAGAACGTGGTGAACAGACCGGCCACCGCCAGCCAGAGCACCAGGATCGGCCATCCCGCAAGGCGGGAAGAATATGCAAGGCCGAGTATACCGGAACCGACATTGGCACCCACGATGATCGCTACCGCCTCATAAAGTGTGAGCTTTGTTACCTTGAGCGCGCCTTCTTCGACGTGCAGGTTTTTTTCTTCCATTGAGCTTTCCTCCTAAAACGTTGGGAGATAGGTTTTGCAGCCTCGCTCCTCTTGTGATTCATTTTACCGGATCAAGGACAACAAAAAGACAACAAAAATGCAGAGCATTTCGATCACCTCTGCATTTTCGCCGTTTTTGATAGTTTTTAGCGAATGATTTCAGTCATCTTGCCCTGTAGCGATGCCGTCGTGATCTCCGCCCAGCTATACTGCGTCATAAACTCTCCGACAAAAGCATTGATCGCCGAAGATTCGCCGTTGAGAAACTGATAATAATCACAGGAAAACTTTTCTGTATCCACGCTGAGTTGATTCCGCCCCTTGATGACCGCATCTTCGCAATCCACCTTTCGCAAGGTGCGCATCATATCAGACTTAAAGGTTTCGATCTGATTTTTCAGCGCGCTGCCGTATTCCCGGTCCTCATAGAGAATGGCCGCACATTCCCGGATGCTGCAGGCCGAACCGCGGCGAAATACCAGATACGCAAACAGCTCCTTGCTCTTTGCGCGGGCAAATTCGAGCGGTTTTCCCTCATAAAACACTTCAAAATTGCCGAAGCACTGGACACGCAGGGAAAGCTCCTTCCTCACAGGCACTGTGGTCAGGCCGATATTACGAAGTTCCTCCTCGATTGCCTCGGCCGTAACAGGCTTCATCAGGTAGCCGCGCGCATGGAGGGAATAGGATTCCAGCGCATACTGCGAATAAGCCGTAACAAAAATGATCTCGAGCGCTGGGATCGTCTTTTTCAATTCCAGTGCAAGGTCCAGTCCCGTCCAACCGCGCATCTGAATGTCCAGGAAGGCGATATCCGGAAGGATCTCCCCTGTTCTCACCGCCTCAAGCGCTTTCGTCGGATCGGTATAGGCGGGAACCGTTGCTGCCGGCTCAGCAGCTTGCAGCGCCGCTGTCAGATCGCTCAGCGCCAAAGATTCATCGTCAACAGCCAACAAGCAAAGTTCCATCATTCGCTCTCCTTTCGATATTTGGGGATGCACATCGTCACATTTGTCCCCTTGTCGATCCCGCTTTCGATCTCCATGTGCCCACCGCACACCGCGGCAAGGCGCTCACGGACGTTCCACAAGCCGATATGCTTGCCGCCCGCCGCAAGCTGCTCTGCATCAAACCCGATGCCGTCATCCGAAACAGTCACGACGAAATCCGACTCGGTCTCGCTTGTAGAGATGATCACCGTCCCGCCCTGAAGCCGCTGCATCACGCCGTGGCGCACCGCGTTTTCGACGATCGGCTCCAATGTGAGCGGCGGCAGGGAGAATTGCGTGACCGGCGTGTTGAAAAGGACGGTCAGATCCCGGCCAAAGCGCATTTTTTCCAGATCAACATAGTGTTTGGTATGCTGTAGTTCCTGCAAAAAAGGAATGCAGCCGGTATTGCTCAACGAATCGAGATTCCCTCGCAGGTAGAGGGTAAAATCCGTCAGCGCGCTCTCAGCCTCGCGCGCGTCAATGCGGCAGAGCGCGCGAATGCTGGTGAGCACATTGTAAAGAAAGTGCGGCTGTATCTGGCTGATCATAATGGAGATACGCTGCTGCAAGAGCTGCTCCTCCTGCTGCTTTTCGTATTCGATCTGCACAGTGATATATATCTGGATGAGACAAAACGCCACAACGACATGAGCCAGTGTGATCTCCCCGATGACCGTGTCAACCACTACCGCGGCAGCCACCAGCAGCTCGTAGAAAAGGAAAGAGATCGCCTTGCGGTTGGTCAGCATCCTCCTGAAGTTTAGAATGATGCCGATGTTGACCACCATCGGCATGGCCAAAAAGAAGAAGTAAAGCCACGGGTGATCCGACAGATGCCACGGGGCATTCTGAGAGTGCGACGTGATGACAGAGATCATCACGAGCAGAAATCCATCCGCGCTGAGGCCGGTCATCAAAACGGTATATCGCTGCAATTCCTTCGAGTCTTCATTGATGTAACTGATGAGATAGGTGCTGTAAAAAATGAGCAGTGGAAATGCCGAGGCGTAGCAGACAAAATAGCAGGTCTCGCGAAGCCGCGGAAGGGCAGGAAGAAAATCAAGCCCGATCCCCCAATAGATCACATCGCTCAAAAGCCCAATGGTGTTGATTGCCAGCATCCAGAGGAAATAGGAGCGAAAGCGCCTGCGCGAATGACTGCCAAAGACCACGCTTGCATAGGTCGAGGTCGTCAGGATGGCGCAGACGAGTTCCAGTACCACGCCGACCGGCGTGAGCGGATTTTCCGGAACATCACCGCGCGCAATGGCCTGAAAGGTCACGATCATCAACGCGAGCACAATACCGATCGTCACAAGACAGCCAATGCCCGTAGCTGTTCTCTTGTCTATCCGCACAGCCGTGTCCCTCCCCACTCGTTTGACCATAAGGGTATTTATTTTATCTTATTTTGACGGCCAATGCAAGCCGCTGACAGATGTTATAGAAAAGGCCGATTTAGTATTTTATTTCGCGTTTGTAGGTTTGTATGTTGTAAGAAATAAACCTAAAATGTAGTAATGCCATACAGATAAATCTTACGCAAAAAAGAAAAATTATGAAACCAAATGACCGTGTTCCACAATATTAAAGATGACGGGTCGTTAAATGGATATCCGAAAGAGGGCGAAGCTGTGGATGAACAGGAAGCCTTAAAGAAGTGAAGCGCGAAAACGAAAGTGCGTTAGAATGGGTTATTAATCGACATACAGCTTACGTCAACACAATTATTTAAGGATTTTTCCCAAAGATGCTGGCAATAAAGGCTCATCCGTTCAGGAAGGACATGGCAGCCAAAAGAATCGTCAAAAAGGCAAAGCTGATCCCAGAAAAAAGGAAAAGGAACTGTTTTCCACCATTAGGAACATGGTGAGTATATTCCCGAAAGGTAATGAGGCTTGCCAGAGAAGCTACCAGCGTTCCTGCGCCGCCCACATTGACGCCAACCAGAAGCCCGCAGGCATCCTGCGTGAAGCGGCTGAGTAAAATGGCAGCAGGAACATTGCTGATGATCTGGCAGGTAAGCGCGGAGATCAGAATGGTTCCATGGGACAAAAGGCGAGCGAACAGTATGTGGACAGCTTCCATTCGAGCAAGGTTGCCGGAAAAGGTGAAGAAAGCGGCGAAAGTGGCCAACAATCCCCAATCTACAGTTTTCAGCGCATGCCGGTCCAGAAACCAGAGCGCCAGAACAATGACCGTCAAACCAAGGACATAGGGTACCAGCCGCAGCACCATGGCAACGGCTAAACAGAATAGTCCACCATAGATAACGGCTCGGCATGAGTCTACCGTGACCTGTGCTTCCGGCACGGAAAGCTGTTCTTTTGGAAACACTAAGCAGCACAGGAGAATGAGAACAGTAGACAGGATGAATGGCGGCAGCATTGCCGAAAAGAACGTTTTCGTGGAAAGACCGTAATAGCTGAAAAGATAGAGGTTCTGCGGATTGCCGAAAGGTGTGATCATTCCGCAGAGGTTGGCGGCACAGTTTTGCAGAATGAACAGGAGCGCCGTGTGCTTTTCCTGTCCAGTGGAGGAAAGAACAAACCAGCCCAGTGGCAAAAAAGTCAACAAGGCGGTATCATTGGTCAGGAGCATAGAGCCGAACATGGTGATAACCACCAGCGCCGTACACACGCCCCGGACAGTGGAAAAGGTATGTACCATCCGCTGGGAAAGAGCGGAAAAGATATGCAGATCCCGCAAAGCACCCACCACTGCCAGCACACAAAACAGGCAAGCAAGCGTCTTGAGGTCATAATAACCTAAGTAGTCCCTATCAGGCGGAACAAAAAATGCCGTTACAACTGCGGCCAGTAATGAAATGACCAGCATGGCATTGGCGCGGCACCAAGATTTGACCTTACTCATAAAAAGCCCCTTTGCGTGAAAAATGTAGAATTCTGTATGGACACTTCTGCGAAGAAGATAACACATTTTCAAATGATTTACAATGGCACTCCGTTGACCTAACAAACGCTAAAGGCAGTTCAAAACTCGTGTACATTTTGCGCTGCTGGACTCAATAAAAGCATTTTTAAAAATATTTCGATTTCTTTGGAAGAATCAGTAGCTTTCCGGCGCAAGGTGTGATATGTGTTGTGGCTACCAAAGAAAGGAGCGATGCTCATGGCAAAGAAACGCGCCAACGGCGATGGCAACATCCGCAAACGCGCAGACGGGCGTTGGAAGGGTCGCTACACAGCAGGCTACCGCTGCCTCAAAGAGCTGGCGCATACCGCAGGGTTCCCCCTCAAGTCTGTGGGAGGGCGTGAGCAAGTTTCATTATCCACCGCGCTGTCATCGCGCCCGATTTGCCGAATCGGGTCTAAGGCTGCGTAGATCGCTCAGTCGTTTCCAATACCAATCACAAGCCCAACGAAGTGGGTTGTGATTGGAGAGGAGAAGCAGCGTAGTGAGTGAGCTTTCGGCTTTAGCCGGAAGCGAGGGATACGGAGCTTGCTTCGACGACGTCGTGGCGGCGCACCTTATGCCGCTATCACGCGGGTTTTGTGCCTGCATCATGGTCTATTCAGTTTTCAACGTTCAACGAAAGGCTTCGTGGAGAATGTCCCTTCACCTATCATCTTTTTTAGGGCATTTTTGCACCCTGTTTTTGAGCTTACGGGAAAAATTTTTTGATTTTCTTCATTGCGGAGCCAATGCTTTTGGAAATGTTCTGGTGTCTGATGCCCTCAATCCGCCCAATTTCATCAACGGTCATTCCATCAACGTAGTACATTCAAAGTCTGCGGAACTGTGTTTCCGTCAGCTTGTCCCTGATTTGAGAAACCATCGCGGAAGCCACTCTGCGCCGTTCAGCTTTCTCGTGCTTGCGATCCATAACCACATCAATGGCAGGAATGGAAAATGCGGCTTCGGACAGGCCGTCAATGGACGTATTGTGTTTCCCCTCTACCACATCCTGATTGTCCTCGGTGTGGTAGTTTCCATCTGACCAAGATTTCCATTTCAGGAATTCTTCCTCGCTGGCAAAGTCCTCGCGGGTCAGGCGGACGATGACTTCATTGGCGTCCATATAAACGATGGCATCGGGGTCTTTCTTATTCAGCGCATAGATGCTTTTTCTATTAAACATTTTGTTCCTCCGTTCAGATCCGAGTGGGTAAAAAGGTCTGAACGAAGGGCGGCGGGGAACGGCAGCCCACGGCGAAAAAGTGCCGGGGACGACAAAAAGCGCCCACACAGGCATAAAAGCCTGTATGGGCGCTTTGGTGCGGTTCAGTATGGAAATTGTCGGCGGCTGTCGGAGGGCATAGGTATCCTACGGTGTCCGGGTATCGCCCGGTTATGCTCCCGGCGCGGCTCGTCGCCGCAGCATTAGCGGCACCTCCTGTGCTCTCCTGTCATACGCATAGGTCCCTTTCATCTGAAAAATGTTGGGACAGCAAAAACGACGGCTGCCCCGTACAGAGCAGCCGCCGTTTTCCCTATACCATACGCTGCTTTTCAGTACCGCAAGGATGGATGTCCTATTATCGTCGTATTCTGATTTCTTTCAGGGCATTTCAGGATCATCCACAAGAGATACGCTGAACTCCTGTGCGGTTGCGCCCTCTGGCAGCAGCTTCGCCATGACCACCAGCCGCTGATTGCCGCTGTTGGCCTTGTCATACTTCCGGCAGCAGGTGGAAAGGGTCAGGACGGTATCTTCCTCGGAGAAGGTCACACCGTCAAAATCCAGCCAGTTTTTCCGCGCAACCGTCTCAAAGAAGCTGGTCAGGTCATCTCCCGTGGGATCAGGCGCAATATAGTCAAAACCAATATCCGTGACGAATAGAGCGGTGATCTGGAAAATCA
>OLNX01003289.1_pt1 | contig 11079 bp, 8 predicted proteins | sample 1672611 | NCBI WGS metagenome assembly OLNX01 (sample SAMEA3136705, study PRJEB25190) | human gut metagenome
GTGTCCGTCTGCCGGAAGGCAGGCGTGAGTATCAGAGAAAAGCCGGATCCGGGAGGAATTTGGGAACAGAACATGGCAATTTCATATAAGCTGGAAAAGTTTGAAGGCCCGCTGGACCTCCAGCCTCATGGCCTCCGGCGTGATCTTGGCGGTCTCTGCGGCCCGGGTGGTGTAGATCTCCCGCTCTACCGGATTGGCAAGGGCGGCCAGCAGGGCGCTGACCTCCTCACAGTAGGCCACACGGGCCTCGTCACTGGAGAGGTCGTACTTACCCGCCGCCTGGGCCATGCGGAACTCGATGCCGTTCTCACTGCCGGTCAGCAGCGCCTCGAAGGCGTCTTTTCCCTGGAGCTTGATGAAGTCGTCGGCGTCCTGCTTTACCAGTTTGCCATCCTCCGTCCGCCGCCGGGGCAGCTGAAGGACCTTGACCGAAAACTCCGAGTTGTTCAGGATCTCCAGCGCCCGCTCCGTGGCGATCTTGCCGGCGTTGTCATTGTCGTAGCACAGCACCAGCTCCTTCGTGAACCGGCTGAGGAGCCGTGTCTGCTCCACTGTCAAAGCCGTCCCCATGGAGGCCACTGCGTTGTCGAATCCCGCTTGGTGGAGCGTTACCACGTCGATGTTGCCCTCGCAGAGGATGATGTTGGACCGCTTGGATTTCTTGGCCAGATTCAGTCCGTACAGAACCCGCCGTTTGGAGTACACCGGTGTCTCCTGGGAGTTCATGTACTTGGGCTCAGACTTGTCCAGGACCCGGCCGCCGAAGGCCACCACGTCTCCCCGCACATCGATGACAGGAAAGATGAGCCGGTTGCGGAACTTGTCGTAAAGATGTCCGTTCTTTCCGCTGACGGCCAGGCCCGCACGGATCAGCTCGTCCTTGCCGTATCCCTTCTGGGTCATGGCGGTCAGCAAGGCGTCCCAGCTGTCGGGGGCCGCCCCCATGCCGAAGCGCACGGCGATCTTCCGATGAATACGCCGCCGTTCCAGATATGCCCGGACCGTCTGACCGTCGGGCCCCTGCAGCGTCTGATAGTACCACCGGGCGGCGTCCCGGTTCAGCTCCAGCATCCGGCGGCGGAGCTTCTCCGTGCCGTCGTTGGCCTCCTCCGGCACCGGGATGTTGGCCCGTTTGGCCAGAAACCGCACCGCATCGGGATAGGACAGGTTCTCAATGTCCATGATGAAGTTGATGACGCCCCCGCCCTTTTTGCAGCCGAAGCAGTGGTAAAACTGCCGGTCCGGCAGCACATGGAACGAAGGAGTCTTTTCATTGTGGAAGGGGCAGCAGCCCCAGAAGCTGCCGCCCTTGGGCGTCAGGGATACATAGGAGCCCACCACGTCCACAATGTCATTGCGGGCGATCAGCTCGTCCAGAAAGCTCTGGGGAAACGGCATGGCCGCGCCTCCTTTCCGTGAAATTCCCGTGATATTTATATATACCCCGCAAAAGCCCGGAATCCTCTTTTTCTGTGTAAATTTTTAAAAAATTTTTCCCGCCGGAGGTCCGGCGGGAAAAGTACGTCACAGAGTGTATTTTTTCTGATATTCGGCGGAATAACGGGCAAAGGATGCGGACTTCATGGCCTTGACGCTGTTGAGGTACTCGTGGGTATCAAAGGAGTCGGACTCCAACTCGATCATGGCCACGGCAATGTTGGAGCAGTGATCCGCCACGCGTTCGTAGTTGGTCAGCAGGTCGTTGAAGATAAAGCCTTGGTTCAGGGTACACACGCCCTTTTGCAGGCGGTCCACATGGTGCAGCTTCATCTCGTCGCACAGTCCGTCGATGATCTCCTCCAGCGGCTCCACCCGGCCGGCGGACTCCAGGTCGCCGTTGACAAACGCGCCCACGGACAGGTGCAGGATCTCGGTGACCGCCTGCTCCAGCATCCGCAGCTCCCGGTCGGCCTCCGGGGAGAACACCACGCTTTTGGCGTTGATCTCTCGGGCTGCATCGCAGATATTCAGGGCGTGGTCGGAGATACGCTCGAAGTCCGAGATGGTGTGCAGATATTTGGACACCTCCTCGCTCTGCCGCTGGGACAGCTCCTTACCGGTGATCTTCATCAGGTAGGTGCCCAGCCGGTCCTCGTAGCGGTCGATGGCGTCCTCGGTATCCTCAACGGCCCGGCAGCCCTTGTCGCTGAATCGGTGCACCAGCTCCATGGCCCGCAGCAGGTTGTCCATGGCCCGCTGTGCCATGGCGTCGGTGACCTGGCGGCTCTGCTCCAGGGCCAGGGCCGGGTGCAGCAGGAAGCGCTCCTCCAGCCGGTCCATCTCCTGCTCCTCCCGGACGCTTTCGGGATTCTCCGGGATCAGCAGGCACACGCACTTTTCCAACACTCCGATAAGCGGCGCCAGCACAATGACCGTGGCCAGACGGAACAGGGTGTTCATCAGGGCAATAGACACGGCAGTCATGGTCATGGTCAGGAAATCGAAATGCACGATGGCATTGACGGTGTAAAACACGGTGGCCCAGATCACCACGCCCAGCATGTCGATCAGCAGATATACAAAGGCCGTGCGCTTGCCGCTGACGTTGGCCCCCAGAGCCGACAGCAGCACCGGCACCGCCGCGCCGATGGCGATGCCCATGACTATGGGCAGGGCGATCTCAAAGGTGATGGCCCCGGTGACGGCCAGCGCCTGGAGAATGCCCACGGCGGCGCTGGCGCTCTGGATGACGCTGGTAAACAGCAGGCCCACCAGAATCCCCAGCAGCGGGTTAGAGAAGGAGGTCAGTGCATCGATAAACACCTGGCTGTCCCGCAGAGGAGAGACGGCGTCGCTCATAATGGACATGCCGTACATCAGCACCGCAAAGCCCAGGAGAATGTCTCCCACATGATGGGTGGCAGGCCGCTTGGCAGCCATGCGCAGAATGATGCCGACGACGGCCACCAGACCCGTCAGGGTGGCGGTGCTCAGCAGGGTCACCCAGCCGCTGCCGCCGCTGAGACTGCTGAGGCAGAGGATCCACCCGGTGACGCTGGTGCCCAGAATGGCGCCCATGACAATGCCGATGGCCTGGTTCACCTTCATCATGCCGGAGTTCACAAACCCCACCACCATCACGGAGGTAGCGGAGGAGGACTGGATCACGGCAGTGACCCCGGTGCCCAGCAGCACCCCCTTCAGCGGCGTGCTGGTCAGCTTATACAGCACCAGCTCCAGCTTGCTTCCGGCGACTTTTTTCAGGCCGTCGCCCATGATGGCCATGCCGAATAAAAACAGCGCGATGCCGCCCAGAAGGCTGATGATCTCGGATGCGCCCATACGCAGCCCCTCCCAGTGTATTAATCCTTTATAGTATAGCAAATCCGTGCAAAGTCTGTCGATGGAAACCGGGCAGAAAGAATGGAGAAATACGGAGAAAAAAAGCCGGTTTCTTTGTAGATTCCTGAAAAATACTCGGTAAAAAATTAACGATACTTGCGTATTACACCGGGACGGGGTATACTATTTTATTATACCATTGATTAGATGCGCTTAACGCTGTAAAAAGGAGCCGTTATGTTCAAGCATTGTCTCATCGTATTTCTGGTGTCCATGGTGCCCATCATCGAGCTGCGGGGGGCCATCCCCTACGGCGTGGGCTTCGGTCTGCCGCTGTGGCTGACGTATATCGTCGCCATTGTGGGCAATATGTTGCCGGTGCCGCTGATCTATTTTTTTGCCCGGCGCATTCTGGAGTGGGGGCAGGACAAGCCCGTCATCGGAAAATTCTTCACCTTCTGCCTGGAAAAGGGAAAAAAGGGCGGTGAAAAGCTCCAGGCCAAGGCGGGACGGGGCCTGTTCTGGGCGCTGCTGCTGTTTGTGGGCATTCCCCTGCCCGGCACCGGAGCCTGGACCGGCACCCTGGCCGCCAGTCTCCTGGATATGGATTTCCGCAAGAGTGTGCTGGCCTGTATGGGCGGCGTACTGCTGGCCGGATGCATCATGGGCGCCCTGAGCCTGCTGGGCGTCTCTGCCTTTGGGGCCATCACCAAATGACAGGTTTCATCCGGGAAAAGGATCGCCCCGAAGGAGGCACTTCCTTGCGAAGTGCCTCCTTCGGCCAGCCTGTCAAAGAACCCCTGCTTTCACGCGGTGAAAGCGGGGGTTCTGTTGCAATTTGTGGAAAAATAAGCGCGTATCAGCCGGAAAATGGAGTCCCTTCAGCTCCAATTTGCCAGCTTTTTCAGATTCATGGCAGCATATTTCAGCCTGACCCATCTGGTGACGGCGGCCAAGCCCTTGTTCGCGCTGGCCTGGATATGGGTCCCGTCAATGAAATCAGATCATTCTTCTTGACAGGTGCAAAAAGTCATCCATGTCAGGCGGTGATAGGAAACAGGAGCTTCAGCACGCCAAAGAACACCAGGGACGCGGCGGCGGCGATGAGCCAGACGAAGCAGGTTTTCCGGTCCCGCAGGGCCAGCTTTTGATTTTCGTGCTCATTTTTCCACCGGACAAAAAACCAGCCTGCGCACAGCAGACAGATCACAGGGGCAAACAGCAGGCCAATCACGGCAGCATATTCCATAGCAGCTCCTCCATCATTTTTTCCCAGTATACCGTATTTCCCTGCCGCCGTCAATCCGGGAGTTTCCGGGCCGGACGGCGGGGATTTTTTCAGGTAGTTGCTTTTTGGATAAAGGTGTGCTACAATGCACCTGATCACACACCGGGCTTACCTATTAAATATAGAAGGTCCGGATGCCAAGAAGGAGCCGTGAAGCATGGAGACCATTACCAGCCGCCAGAACCCGCTGATGACCCATATCCGCAAGCTGGCGGGGTCCGCCGCCTACCGCCGCCAGACCGGCGAATGCCTGTGCGACAGCCCCAAGCTGCTGCGGGAGGCCGCCCAATGGGGCGCAGACGTGCGGACCGTGGTATCCGTTCTGCCCTGGGACGGGCCGCTGCCGGATCATGTCCGGCAGGTGCTGGTGCCGCCGGAGGTCATGTCCTCCATCAGTCCTGCCAAAACGCCCCAGGGGGTGCTGTTCACCTGCGCCATTCCTGTTTTGCCGGTGCCGGAAACGCTTCCGGGCCGGCGATATGTGGTGCTGGACGGGGTCCAGGACCCCGGCAACGTGGGAACGGTGCTGCGGACCCTGGACGCCTTTGACGCCGACGGCCTGCTGCTGACCGGCGGCTGCGCGGACCCCTTCGGCCCCAAAACTGTCCGGGCCTCCATGGGGGCGGTGTTCCGCCGTCCGGTATGGAGCGTAACGCCGGAGGAGCTGGGAGCCCTGCTGCGGCACAGCGGCATCCCCCTGTATGGTGCGGCTCTGCGGCCGGACGCCCTGGACGCCCGGCAGGCGAACTATTCCCGATGCGCCCTGGCCATCGGCTCCGAGGGACGGGGCCTCAGCCGGGAGGTGCTGGACCTGTGCGACAAAACCGTGCTCATCCCCATGTCTCCCCGCTGCGAGTCGCTGAACGCGGCCATCGCGGCGGCGGTGCTGCTGTGGGAAAGCTGGCGATAAACGAAGGGGGGGAACCGCCGTGGCGGCACTGAAATACTGGGTCTGGCTGACGGCTCTGCCGGGGCTCAGCAACCGCAGCAGGCTGCTGCTGTTGGAGCGGTACGGGTCCCCGGAGGATGTGTATTACGCCGACCCCGAGGAGCTGGCCCAGGTAGAGGGTCTGACGCCGGGACAGGCGTCCCTTCTGGCGGACAAGAGCTTATCGCGGGCGGACCGCATCCTGGCGGACTGCGCCCGGGGCGACATGTTCCTGCTGACCATGCAGGACGCCGCCTACCCCGCCCGGCTGCGGGACATCTTTGACCCGCCGGTGCTGCTGTACGGCAAGGGCTCCCTGCCGCTGTTCGACGAGGAGGCGGCCATCGCCGTGGTAGGCACCCGGTCCTGCACTCCCTACGGGCTGCGTTGCGCCCATCGCATGGGCTATGAGCTGGCCCGGCAGGGCGCCGTGGTGGTGTCCGGCATGGCCAAGGGCATCGATGGTGCGGCCATGCGGGGCGCTTTGCAGGCCGGGGGCTTCACCGCCGCCGTGCTGGGCGGCGGCGTGGACGTGGTATATCCCGCGGAAAACCGCAGACTATATGAGGATATCGCCGCCACCGGCGTGCTGCTGTCGGAATATCCCCCGGGAACGGAGCCCCTGCCTGGGCATTTCCCCGTGCGAAACCGCATCATCAGCGGCCTGAGTCTGGCGGCGCTGGTGGTGGAGGCCCCGGTGCGGTCCGGGGCCCTGATCACTGCCCATGCCGCCCTGGACCAGGGGCGGGATGTGTTCGCCGTGCCCGGTCCCATCGACGCGGCAGCCAGCGTGGGCTGCAACCGGCTGATCCGGGACGGCGCGGGGCTGGCGGCCTCGGGCTGGGACATTCTGTCGGTGTACCACAGCCGGTTTCCTCACCGGCTGCATCCGGCCCACGTCACCGTGCCGGAGCCGGGAGACGCCCCCAAGCCGGAGGAGGACAAGTCCTCTCCCCTGCCCGATACGCCGCCGGAGCCGGCCCAAAAGCCGCAGCTGCCGGTGCTGGACCTGGACCGCAACCGGGAGGGGCTTACCGACGATCAGCTGGCGCTGATTCGGGTGCTGGATACAGAAACGCCTCTGCTGACGGATGAGGCGGCGGAACAGACGGGCCTGCCGGTAAGGCGGGTGCTGTCGGCGCTGACGGTGCTGGAGATCGACGGCTATGCCCAACGCTCCGGCCCCCGCAGCTATGTGCGCACAGTCAGGCTACATTCGGAAAAGGAAGGATCGTAAATATGGCAAAAAAGGCTGAAAAATACCTGGTGATCGTGGAGTCCCCGGCCAAGGCCAAGACCATCGGCAAATACCTGGGCCCCGCGTATCAGGTGAAGGCCTGTATGGGACATCTGCGGGACCTGCCCAAAAGCAAGCTGGGCGTGGACGTGGAAAACGACTTTGAACCCAATTATCGGCCCATCAAGGGCAAGGAGGACATCATCCGGGACCTGAAGCAGGCGGCCAAGGACAGCGACGCCGTTTACCTGGCCACCGACCCGGACCGCGAGGGAGAGGCCATCAGCTGGCACCTGAAGCAGCTGCTGGACCTGCCGGAGGACAAGACCTTCCGGGTCACCTTCAACGAGATCACCCGCAAGGTGGTCACCGAGAGCATCCGCCAGCCCCGGGACATTGACCAGGACCTGGTGGACGCTCAGCAGGCCCGGCGTATCCTGGACCGCATCGTGGGCTATGAGCTCTCTCCCCTGCTGTGGAAAAAGATCCGCCGGGGCCTGTCCGCCGGGCGGGTCCAGTCCGTGGCCATGCGCCTGGTGGCGGACCGGGAAAAGGAGATCGCCGATTTCGTGCCCCAGGAGTACTGGACCCTGGACGCCCTGCTGAAAAACGACCAGGGGGCCCGGTTCAAGGCACACTACTATGGCCGCGGCGGCAAGAAATATGAGCCCACCTCCCAGCAGGAGGTGGACGGGATCCGCGCCCAGCTCCAGGATACGCCCTTTGCCGTGTCCAACGTAAAGCGGACGGATAAGCGGCGCTCCCCGTCGCCTCCCTTCACCACCTCCACCATGCAGCAGGAGGCCTCCCGGAAGCTGAACATGACCCCCCGCCGGACCATGGCCATCGCCCAGCAGCTGTATGAGGGCGTGGACATCACCGGCGAGGGCACCGTGGGTCTGATCACCTATATGCGTACCGACTCCCTGCGTATCTCCGACGAGGCCCAGGCAGCGGCCCGCAGCTTCATTGAAAGCCGCTACGGCGCGGCCTATCGCCCGGAGAGCCCCAAGCAGTACAAGGCCAAGGCCGGGGCCCAGGACGCCCACGAGGCCATTCGCCCCAGCAGCGTCACCCTGACCCCGGAGCAGGTAAAGGGTGACCTGACCGGCGAGCAGTATCGCCTGTACCGGCTGATCTGGAGCCGCTTCCTGGCCAGCCAGATGTCCAACGCCGTGTACGACAGCGTCAGCGTGGACATTGCCGCCGGAGAGCACACCTTCCGCGCCAGCGCCAGCAGTCTGAAATTTGCCGGCTATACCGCCGTGTATGAGGAGAGCCGCGACGACGATAAGGAGGAAAAGGAGCCCGCCCTGCCGGAGCTGCAGCCCGGCGAGGTGGTGACGCTGGAGGGCTTTGAGCCCGGCCAGCACTTCACCCAGCCCCCCGCCCGCTACACCGACGCCACCCTGATCCGCACCATGGAGGAAAACGGCATCGGCCGCCCCTCTACCTACGCGCCCACCGTGTCCACCATTCTGGACCGGGAATATGTGGTGAAGGAGGGCAAGGCCCTGCGGATCACGCCCCTGGGCCAGGTGGTGACGGACCTGATGTGCCAGCGGTTCCCGGACATTGTGGACGTGAAGTTCACCGCCCGGATGGAGGATGAGCTGGATGAGGTGGAAAGCGGCAAGATCCCCTGGAAGCAGCTGCTGCGGCAGTTTTACGGCGGTTTTGAGAGCAATCTCCAGCAGGTGGAGAAGGACATGGAGGGCGTATACCTGAAGGTCCCCGACGAGGTCACCGAGGAGAAGTGCGACGTGTGCGGCCGCAATATGGTAGTCAAGTCCGGCCGGTTCGGCCGGTTCCTGGCCTGCCCCGGATATCCGGAGTGTACGTTTACCAAGCCCCTGGTGGTGGAGATGCCGGGCCGCTGCCCCAAGTGCGGCGGGCGGCTCATGAAGCGCACCGGCGTCAGCAAAAAGACCGGCAAGCAGTACACCTATTACTGCTGTGAGCGGCTCAACGCCGCCGACGAAAGCGCCCGGTGCGATTTCATGACCTGGGACGTGCCGGTGAAGGACGACTGTCCCGTGTGCGGCCACACCATGTTCAAAAAGGCCGGCAAGGGCTTCCGCAAGCCCTTCTGCATCAATCCCGACTGTGCCAACTTCCTGCCGGAGGACAAGCGCGGCTATGTGAAAAAGGCCAGGACGGAGGAGCCCGCGGCAGACGGCGGTCAGGCAGACGGCAGTCAGGCCGACGGCGGTCGGGCAGACGGCAGTCAGGCCGCCGAAGCCCCGGCAGAGGAAAAAGCACCCGCTAAGAAAGCAGCGGCTAAGAAAGCCGCCGACAAAAAGCCTGCCGCCAGGACGGCCAAAGCCACCAAATCCACTAAGACTACCAAAACCACCAAGACCACCAAGAAAAAGACGGAGGAAGCATGAACCATGTAACAGTCATCGGCGCGGGGCTGGCCGGCAGCGAATGCGCCTGGCAGCTGGCCCAGCGGGGTATTTCCGTGACCCTGCGGGAGATGAAGCCGGAAAAATTGACTCCCGCCCACCAGACCGCCGATTTTGCGGAGCTGTGCTGCTCCAATTCCCTGCGGGCAGCGGGGCTGGAAAACGCCGTGGGCCTGCTGAAGGAGGAGCTGCGGCAGCTGGGAAGCCTTTTGATCCGCTGCGCGGACGAGACCGCCGTCCCCGCAGGCGGAGCCCTGGCGGTGGATCGCCACGGCTTTTCCCGGCTGGTAACGGAGCGGGTCAGAAGCCACCCCCTGATCACCGTGGTCCCCGGCGAGGTGACGGACCTGCCGGAGGGGGAGGTGGTGGTGGCCTCCGGTCCCCTGACCTCCGACGCCCTGGCGGACCGGCTTTTGTCCATGCTGGGCGGACAGGACTCTGCCCTGCATTTCTTCGACGCGGCGGCGCCTTTGGTGAGCTTCGACAGCGTGGACATGGACAGCGGCTTTTTCGCGTCCCGGTACGACAAGGGGACGCCGGACTACATCAACTGCCCCATGGACCGGGAGGAGTATCTGGCCTTCTGGCAGGAGCTGACCCACGCCCAGGAGGCGGAGGTCCACGGCTTTGAGGATAAAAACGTATTCGAGGGCTGTATGCCCGTGGAGGTCATGGCCCGGCGGGGAGAGGACACCCTGCGCTACGGTCCCCTGAAGCCCCGGGGCCTCAAGGACCCCCGCACCGGGAAGGAGCCCTATGCCGTGGTGCAGCTGCGCAAGGACAACGCCGACGGCACCATCTATAACCTGGTAGGGTTCCAGACCCACCTGCGCTTCCCGGAGCAGAAGCGGGTGTTCTCCATGATCCCCGCTCTCCATGATGCCAGATTCCTGCGCTATGGCGTGATGCACCGGAACACCTATCTGGACTCTCCCCGGCTGCTGGACCGGTATTACCGGCTGAAGGCGATGCCCCGCATTGCCTTTGCCGGACAGATGACCGGCGTGGAGGGGTATGTGGAGTCCTGCGCCTCCGGGTTTCTGGCAGGCGTGGAGACGGCCCGGCGGCTGCTGGGCCAGCCGCCCATCGACTTTCCCCGGGAAACGGCCATCGGCGCCCTGGGCCTGTACGTCAGCAACGAGTCCGTGGGCCAGTTCCAGCCTATGAACATCAATTTCGGCATTATGCCGCCCCTGGACCACCGGGTCAAGGGCAAGCGCAACAAAAACGCCCAGCTGTCCCAGCGGTCGCTGGCCATTATCGAGCAGCTGAAGCAGGAGGTTCTGAGCTATGAAGATCATCATTGACGCCATGGGCGGCGACAACGCCCCGCTGGAAATCGTAAAGGGCGCCCTGCTGGGCATGGAGCACTGGGGCGTGGAGGTGCTGCTCACCGGCGACACGGAGGCCATTCTCCGGGCCCTGCGGGACTGCGGCCATGATACCATCCCCCATGGAATGGAGATCGTCCACACCACGGAGACCGTGGACATGTGCGACGATCCCTCCAAGGTGTTTCGCCACAAGAAGGACACGTCCATGGGCGTGGGCCTGACCCTGCTGCGGGACGGCAAAGCCGACGCCCTGGTTTCCGCCGGGTCCACCGGCGCGCTGCTGGCTGGAGCCACCCTGATTACCAAGCGCATCCGGGGCATCCGCCGGGCGGCGATGGCCCCGGTGATTCCCACCACCGGCGGCCGGGCCGTGCTCATCGACTGCGGGGCCAACGCCGAGTGTACGCCGGAGTATCTGCTGCAATTCGCGTACCTGGGCAGCTTCTATGCCGGACGGGTCCTGGGGCTGGAGCGCCCCCGGGTGGGCCTGCTGAACATCGGCACGGAGGACAGCAAGGGCACAGACCTGCAAAAGGCGGCCCTGGCCCTGCTGCGGCAGGCAGGCGCCGACGGGCACCTGAACTTCATCGGCAACATCGAAG
>OLNX01003290.1_pt1 | contig 11077 bp, 10 predicted proteins | sample 1672611 | NCBI WGS metagenome assembly OLNX01 (sample SAMEA3136705, study PRJEB25190) | human gut metagenome
TGGCCGAGAACCAGCGCCAGAACGCCGCCGCCAGCACCGCCCGGCTGGAGTCCATCGACCGCGCCGGGGCCGCCCGCCAGAAGGCCGCCAACGATGCGCTGATTGCCCAGCTTACGATGATGGAGACCCGCCTGAAGAACCTTGAGGACTCCAACGCTGCCCGCTTGGACGGCGTGCGCGGGGCGCTGGTGCAGGGGCTGAACACCATCCGGGCCGACAACAACCAAAAGCTGGACGAGATCCGCGGCACGGTCGAGGAAAAATTGCAGGACACCCTGCAAAAGCGCATCAACGAGTCTTTCCGCGCCGTCAGCACCCAGCTGGAGCAGGTTTACAAGGGCCTGGGCGAGATGCAGAACCTCGCCGCCGATGTGGGCAGCCTGAAACAGGTGCTTTCCGGCGTAAAGACCCGCGGCATTTTGGGCGAGGTCCAGCTGGGCGCGATCCTGGAACAGATTTTGGCCCCCGGTCAGTATGCCGAGAACGTGGCCACTGTGCCCGGCAGCGCCAACCGCGTAGAGTTTGCCATCAAGATGCCGGGGCAGAACGGCAACATCTGGCTGCCCATCGACGCCAAGTTCCCCGGTGACACCTACGCCCACCTGCAGGCGGCTTTGGAGCGCGGCGACGCTGCCGCGGCGGCCGCCATGCGCAAGGCACTGCAGTCGGTGCTGCGGCAGGAGGCCAAGGACATTCACGATAAGTACATCGAGGTGCCCTACACCACCAGCTTCGGCATCCTGTTTCTGCCCTTTGAGGGGCTGTATGCCGAGGTGGTTTCCAGCGGAATCACGGAAGTTTTGCAGCGGGATTATCAAATCACGGTAGCAGGCCCGTCCACCATGGCGGCACTGCTGAACGCTTTGCAGATGGGCTTCCGCACGCTGGCGATCCAAAAGCGTTCCGGCGAGGTGTGGACGATTTTGGGCGCTGTCAAGACAGAATTTGAGAAGTTCGGCGTCGGCTTACAGCAGATGCAGCGCCACCTGAACCAGACCGGCTCCGACCTGGAGGAGCTGATCGGCCCGCGCAGCCGCGCCATCACCCGCAAGCTGGAATCGGTGCAGCAGTTAGACCCCGATGCCGCCGCCGATCTGCTGGGCATTGAAGAAAAGAGTTTTTCCGTATAGGGAAGTATGAGAAAGGAATCCGACTATGATTCGTATCGTCACTGACTCGGCGGCCGATTTGACCGCCCGCGACCTGGAGACCCCCGGCGTGACCGTTGTGCCCATGGGCATCACCTTTGCCGATGGCACCGCCACCGTGGATGACGGCAGCATGACCAAGGATGAGTTCTTCACCCGCCTGGCCGAGGACAGCAAGCTGCCCCGCACCAGCCAGCCCAGCCCGGCTTCGTTTATCGAGCTGTTTGAGGAAGCTGCCGATGCAGGGGATGAGGTCATTGTCATCACTGTCGCGCAAAAGCTTTCCGGCACCTACCAGTGCGCCAGCCTGGCCGCCGCCGAGACAGACGCCAAAGTCTACATCATCGACTCCGAGACCGCGACCCAGGGAGAGGCCATCATCGCGCGGGAGGCCATCCGCCTGCGGGAGCAGGGGCTTTCCGCCTCCCGCATTGCGGCCGAACTGGAGACCTTTAAAAAGCGGGTGCGGGTCGTTGCCATCGTGGACAGCCTGAAGCACCTGCAAAAGGGCGGCCGCCTGCCTGCCGCCGTGGCTATCGTGGGCGGTGCACTGGGCATCAAACCGGTGCTGATGCTGTCCGAAGGTGCGATCCATCTGGTAGACAAAGGCCGCGGCCGTCCCGGTGCGCTGGTAGCCCTGTACCGCCAGTTGGACAAGCAGGGCGGCGTGGACCCGGCCTACGGCTACACGCTGGTGTACAGCGACGATAAGCAGCTTACCGCCCCGGTGCACCACTATCTGCACCAAAACCTGCACCTGACCGGCGGGCGCGTGGGGCAGATCGGCCCCACCATCGGCACCCACATCGGCCCCGGCGCGGTGGGCGTGGCCTTTGTCATCCCGGAATAACCGCTTTACACCAATAAAAACAGCAAGTCCCCGGCAGAGAGGCCGCAGCCTCTTGCCGGGGGCTTTTTGCGTGGGTTACAGCGGGCCTTCGCCCAGGCTGGGGTCGGTGGGCAGCAGCGACGGGTCAAACGGCATATCCGTATCGCTGTTGATGCGGCGCTTCGGGTCCTGCTCGTAGGCAGTTTCGGGCACCTCGCTCAGGTCAGTCCAAAGTTCCTCGGTTTCTTCCTCGGCTCCATGGGGGCCAAACGGTTCGTGCAGCATAAAACAGACCTCCTTTTTGTATAGCGCCGGGCAGTGCCGCCCAGACTATAAGGGAAGTTTCTCACAGTGAGGTGGGTTTTATGCGTTCACGCGCCGGATTTTTTTGGTGCAGCCTGTGGCTGACCCTGCTGCTTTTGCTGCCGCTGATCCTTGTGGTGGGCTTTTTGGCCCGGCAGCGGCAGACCCAGCAAGAATTGCGGCAGGCCGCCGCCAACCAGAGCCAGCTGCAAATCGAGCCGGGTGCCCAAAGCGTGTGGCGGATGCTGCTGGTGGTGCAGAAAGAGGAGCCGGCCTTTGTGTTGGTGCGGGCGGACGGCCCGGCCCACAGCGTGACCTTCTGTGCCCTGCCGGGGCAGCTGCTGGTCAACGCACCGGCTGGCACTACCACACTGGCGGAATGTACGCTTTCGGCTGGGGCGGGGCGGGCCGCTCAACTGCTGAGGGCCGCGCTTTCCACTGGCGAGACCGCCCTACCGCCGCTGTACTACCTGGCGGCCACGCCCTCCTGCTGGGTGGATTGCGTGGGCAGCGGCACGGCGGTGCGGTTTGATACGTCCTCGCTGCTGCAGCCCGCCGCACGGCTGGCGCTGGGCTACGGCAAGGAGGCGGTGCAGGCTGTCAGTGCCACCGACGCGGTGGAGTTGATCGCCGACCTGCAAAGCCAGATGAGCGAGACGACCGCCGCCAATGCCCGCGCCGCCGTCTGGGCCGCTTTTGTGCGGCAGAACCCCGACCGGCTGACCGCCGTGCCCGATGCCTGGCGCAAATACAGTGCCCGGACGCTGACTGATTTTACCGCCACGGATTTGCTCAGGGCAGGGGAGACGCTGGCCTACCTGCAAAAGCAGGCCGCACTGACGGTGGATTATGTTACCGTCGCCGTGGTTGATGCACCGGGCGGGGAAGCGTTGACAGAGGATGGGCTGCAGGTGGTGGAGAGTTTGCTGCAATAAAAATAGCTCCTGCCCGGAGTGGGGTAGGAGCTATTTCTATGCTGTACGGGCCGTTACAGATACTTCACACCCAAAATGACCACGCCCAAAATCACCAGCACTACGCCGGTGGCGCGGTTGAGGGTGGTTGGTTCAGCCTTATTGGCAAACTTAGCCGCGATGCGCGCCCACAACAGGGTGCTGAGCACACAGCATACCAGGCAGAACAGGTCCGGCGCACCACCAATGGCAAAGTGGCTGACCGCACCCGTCAGGGCCGTAAAGGTCATGATAAACACGCTGGTGCCCACGGCGGTCTTCAGCTCGTACCCCAGCACCGAGGTGAGCAGGAGCAGCATCATCATGCCGCCGCCTGCGCCGATAAAGCCGCAGATAAAACCCACGCCCATGCCGCAGACCAGCGACTGCACCAGCCGCTTCTGGGCACTGACGCCCTGCATGGCCTCCTTGGTGGTCATGACAGGCCGCACGATGAACTTGACGCCCAGCAGCATCGTCATAAACACCGAGAAGCTGCCCATGGTCGCGCCGGGTACCTTGCTGGCTACAAAGCTGCCCACCATCGTAAACACCAGCACGGCGGCCATCATCACAGCGCCGTTTTTCACATCCAGGTTGCCGTTTTTCTTGTAGGTATAGGCCGAGACGGCGCTTGCCAGCACGTCGCTTGCCAGGGCGATGCCCACGGCCATGTAGGGGTCCATCCCCAAAAAGGTGATGAGTATCGGGCTGATGACGGCGGCGGCGCTCATGCCCGCAAAGCCGGTGCCCAAGCCCGCGCCGATACCGGCGATAAAGCAAACGATAAATGCCACAAGATAGGTCATAGTGTTTCTCCTTTTTCTGCAAGGCGGCGGCAGAGGGTGGCATCCATGCGGGCCATATAGTCCTGCATGGCCTGCGCCTCGGCGGGGGTCAGGTCGGCGGTCACGGCGGCGGTGGCGGCCTGCTGGATGGCGTGAAGCTCCTGTACCAGCGGCGCGGCAGCGTCGGTAAAGCCCAGCATCCGCTGGCGGCGGTTATCGGCGGCCGGGCTTACCGTCAGCAGGCCCATGGTGCGCAGATGCTCCACCGCCTTGGACACATTGGACTTAGCCAGCCCGCGGTAGCGGCAGATGTCGCTGGCAGTGCGGCAATCCGGGTTGTTATGCAGGAACAGCAGGATGTCGATCTCCAGCTGGTTCAGCCCATGGCGGACCGCGGCGGATTCAAACTGGGATGTATAGAACTTTTTATAGTGCTGTACAAAGGCCAGTACCGGGATCAAGTGGCTCACCTCACAGAGTGTTTGTTTTAGAACGGTTATAATTATAACCGTTAAGTTGGAGATTGTCAAGGTGTTATAAGGCAAGGCTTGCGGGTTCGCCCCTACATAACACCATCCTTACGCAAAAAGGCCCTCGCCCCTGAGATAGGGGAGAGGGCCTTACCTATGGTTTGTTTACTGCTCGCGGAAGCGGGAGAGGAACTCGATGGTGCGGGGGTTCTGGGGATGCTCAAAGATGTCGGCGGGGGTGCCTTCCTCGCAGATGACACCGTCAGCCATGTAGACCACATGGCTGGAAACATCGCGGGCGAAGGCCATCTCGTGGGTGACGACGATCATGGTCAGGCCCTCCTTGGCCAGCTGGCGCATAACGCTCAGCACTTCACCCACCATCTGGGGGTCCAGGGCGGAGGTAGGCTCGTCAAACAGCAGCACTTCGGGCTGCATGGACAGCGCACGGGCGATGGCCACGCGCTGCTTCTGGCCGCCGGAAAGCTGGCGGGGCTTGGCGTTGACGTAGGGGGCCATGCCTACCTTTTCCAGGTTGCTCAGGGCCGTCTTGCGGGCGGTCTCCTTGTCCTGGTGCAGCACGTAGCGCAGGCCGGCGGTGCAGTTGTCCAGCACGGTCATGTTGTTGAAGAGGTTGAAGCTCTGGAACACCATGCCCACCTTGGCGCGGTAGGCGCAGGGATCAGAGCCTTTGGCCGTGATGTCCTGCCCATGGAACAGCACGCTGCCGTGGGTGGGGGTCTCCAGCAGGTTGATGCAGCGTAGCAGCGTGGATTTTCCGCTGCCGGAGGCGCCGATCACGCAGGTAACATCGCCGTGGTTGACGGTAAAGTCAACATCGCGCAGCACCACGTGGGTGCCAAAGCTTTTGGAGAGGTGGCGCACCTCAATGATGGGTTCAGACATGGGATGCCTCTCCTTTCATATCCAGATTCTGGGACTTGTGGTCCGGGTCCGGGGCGTTGTACATGCCGCTGGTGTAGGCCAGGGTATCGGTGGTGTTCAGGTCGTAGTTCTGGGGGCCGTCCAGGGCCTTCTCCCAGGCACGCAGCAGGTAGCTGGCCAGCAGCGTCATCGACAGGTAGATGATCATGACGATAACGGCGCTTTCAAAGTAGGTGTACAGCGCGCCGACCACGCTCTTGTGCACAAAGAACAGGTCGGTGATGGAGATGACCGACAGCACCGAGGTATCCTTGATGTTGATGATGAAGTTGTTGCCGATCTGGGGCACGATGTTGCGCAGGGCCTGGGGCAGGATGACATGCAGCATCGTCTGCCAGTGGTTCATGCCGATAGCCATGGCACCCTCGGTCTGGCCTGGGTCGATGGAGACAATGCCGCCGCGGACCGTCTCGGCCATGTAAGCACCGGTGTTGATGGATACGATGAAGAAACCGGCTGTCCACATGCCCATTTTAATGCCGAACACCTGCAGCAGGCCGTAGTAGATGAAAACGGCCTGCACGATCATGGGCGTGCCGCGGAACAGCTCAACATAGCAGCGCAGCACTACCCGCAGGATGCGCAGCAGCACCCGCTTCCAGGCGGGGTCGCGCTGTTTATCGATGGGGATCGTCTGCAAAGCGCCCACGGCGAAACCGATCAGGCAGCCAAAGAATGTGCCGACCAGTGCCAGCAGCAGGGTAGTGCCTGCGCCGCGCAGATACGAAAAGCCGTATTTCTGCAACACATTGGCGCAGTTTGTCAAAAAGTCTTGCATGGGGATTCTCCTTTATTCTTCATGCACCGTAGGGGTAGAACCGCCGAAACCCCTGCCGCCGAAAAAAGCGGCAGGGGTATGGATGGCGGGGATTACTCGCTCAGGGGCTGTACGCTGATGGCTTCGTCCATCATGGTGTTGTAGTCGTCAGCGGTCATGGTTGCCAGCACTTCGTTGATGGCATCCTTCAGGGCGGTGTTGCCCTTCTTCATGGAAATACCGATGTTGATGTCCTCATCGCTGACCTGGAAGTCGTTGTCGCCGCCGCCGAAGTCCAGCAGGGTGAAGTCAGGATAAGCAACCAGGGCAGCCTGGCCGGTGGGACGGTCGGTGACGACGATGTCGCAGGCGCCGCTGTTCAGGGCCACCAGCATGGAGGGGGCAGTTTCCTGGGCGGGCAGGATGTTGGCATCGGGAATCTGGGACAGGCAGTTATCATACCAGATGGTGCCCAGCTGGCTGGTAGCGGTGGCACCGGCCAGATCGGCCACGCTGGCGGCGGAAGCATACTGGCTGTCCTTCTTGGTCAGGGTGATGATGGAAGCGTAGTAGTACGGGTCAGAGAAGTCGACCTGGGCAGCGCGCTCAGCAGTGATGGACTGACCGGCGATGACGCAGTCCACATCGCCGCTCATGACGGCAGGGATCAGGCTGTCCCAGTCCAGCTTGACAATCTGGACGTTCTGGCCCAGTGCGTCGGCAATCTTTTTGGCCATCATAACGTCGTAGCCGTAGGCGTAGTCGCTGGCTCCGCGGATGGCAACAGCGCCGTTGGAGTCATCGCTCTGGGTCCAGTTGTAGGGGGCGTAAGCGCACTCCATGGCAACGGTCAGGGTCGTGGGGTCGCCGTCACCATCGGGGGCATCGGTGGCAGCCTCAGCGGCGGCCTCGCCGGAAGCGGTGCTCTCGGCCGCGGTAGAGCTGGCGGAAGAGCCGCAGGCGGTAAAGCTGGCGGCCATGGCAGCCACCAGGCCCAGGGCCAAAGTCTTTTTCAGTTTCATGGTGTTCTCCTTTATTTTCCTGTATAATTCCCTCTATGGGCAGGTCCGCCCTTCCCAGCAGGGGAGAGGCAGAACCACCTTACGCAAAAAGCCCCGGCTCCTTACGGGAAGCCGGGACTTGAAGCCTTGGCTATAAGCATCCACGGCGCAGCGTGCTACCGCGCCATTGCGGCCCATACCCATGCATAAATATTACAGCACTATGCAGGCTTTGTCAATAGGTATTAAGCTCAGGCAGCAGCTTTTTCGCTGTTTTTCTCGCTCTTGCTGTAGCTCTTGACACTGTGCAGCACAATGTTCAGGCCCAGGACGATCAGCATCACAGCCAGGATCAGCTGCAGGCCGTTGGCGATGAACACAGCACCCCAGGTGGTCTCGCCAGCGGGGATGGTGGTGGAAACAGCGGCAGAGATGGCCTTGACCATGGCGATCAGGCGCTGGACCAGCGCGGTGAAGGTGACGCACAGCATGATGACCAGCGGCGGGAACAGCATCTTGTTGTTGCGGCCGGTGACCTTCAGGAATACGCACAGGGTAGCCAGGACCAGGGCGCTCAGCAGCTGGTTGGCGGAACCGAACAGCGGCCAGATATTGGCATAGCCGATCTGGGTCAGCAGGAAGCCGAAGGCCAGAGTGATGATGGTGGAGAAGTAAACGTTGCAGAACAGCTTGCGCCAGCCCTCAGCGTGCTCCATATCATCGGTGCTGAACAGCTCCTGGAAGCTCATACGGCCGATACGTGCCACGGCATCCAGGCTGGTCAGGGCCAGGGCGGAAACGCACATCGTCATAAAGACGGTAGCGATGGAAACGGGCACGCCGAACATCTCAAAGAAGCCGGCAACGCCGCGGCTGAAGATCTGGAACGGGGTACCGGCGGCCGGGGTGCCATCGGCAGCGGCAGCAGCACCGGCAACGCACAGGGCCAGGACAGCCAGCAGGCTTTCCAGCACCATGGCGCCGTAACCGACCTTGAGCATGTCTTTCTCGTTCTCAACGGTCTTGGAGGAAGTGCCGGAGGAAACCAGGCTGTGGAAACCGGAAACGGCGCCGCAGGCCACGGTAACAAACAGGATGGGGAACATGGTGCCCAGCTTCTCGTTGTTGAAACCGGTGAAGACGGGCAGGTTCATGGTGGGATGAGCGACCAGCAGGCCGACAACGGCACCGGCGATCATGCAGATGAACATGAAGGTGGTCATGTGGTCACGGGGCTGTTTCAGCAGCCACATGGGCAGGACCGCAGCGAAGAAGATGTAGATGAAGGTGATGTAGCTCCAGGCAGCCTTGCCCAGAATGATGGGGAAGTTCATGCCGACAACGAAGGACAGCACGATGAAGACGATGCTGATAACGGACTCTTTCCAGCCGGTGAAGTGGAACTTCTTCTGCAGCAGGCCGAAGATGACAGCGAACACCATGAACATGATGGAGACCATGCCGGCAGCGCCGTTGGTGTTGGCGGCATCAGACAGGCTGGTCACACCATCGGTGGTGACGTAAGCGTTGAAGGTACCGGCGACCATGTCAGCAAAAGCAGCGATAACGATGCAGCAGAACAGCCAGCAGAACAGCAGGAACAGCTTACGGCCGGTCTTGCCGATGTACTTCTCGATCAGCAAGCCCATGGACTTACCGTCATTCTTGACGGAAGCATACAGGGCGCCGAAGTCAGTAACAGCGCCGAAGAAGACGCCGCCGATGAGCACCCACAGCAGGACGGGCAGCCAACCGAAAGCGGCAGCCTGGATAGCACCGGTAACAGGGCCGGCACCTGCGATGGAAGAGAACTGATGGCTGAAAACGGTCCAGCCATCGGTGGGCACGTAGTCCTTGCCATCCTCCAGCCGCACAGCCGGAGTTTTGGCGTTGGGGTCAACACCCCAGGTTTTAGCGAGCCAGCGGCCGTACCCGGCATACGCACATACCAGGACGACAGCTGCGATCAGAACAATCACAAGCGTATTCATTGTATAATCTCCCTCATTTCTTACATATTTTTACAATCGCTTGTTCTATTACTTTAAACCGCTGTTCTTGGTTTGTCAACGGATTGTTCATATTTTGTCAACATGTTGGGTATATAGCAAATCCGTCGAAAACTTTAGTAAATTTTTGTCACTTTCGACAATACAAAAATTCATTGACAAAGCGAGGCGGGGGTTATAGTATAAAGGAAAGCGTTTGCGCGAAAAGCCGCCGCTCTATACTCTATTATACTATAATATAAAAGGAGACTTCCCCATGAAACAATGGTTGAAAGATGCGGTATTCTATGAGATCTATCCCCAGAGTTTTTACGATACCAACGGGGACGGCATCGGAGATTTTCCCGGCATCATTGCCAAGCTGGATTATATCAAAGACTTAGGCTGCAATGCGCTGTGGATCAACCCCTGCTACGACTCTCCGTTTAAAGACGCCGGCTACGACGTGCGCGACTACAAAAAAATTGCGCCGCGCTATGGCACCAACGCGGACGCCGCCGCGCTGTTCAAGGCTGCCCACGAGAAGGGCATCCACGTGCTGTTCGACCTGGTGCCCGGCCACACCAGCGAGGAACACGCTTGGTTCAAGGCCAGCTGCCGGTCCGAGCACAACGAATACTCCGACCGCTTCATCTGGACCGATTCCTGCTTTGCCTCCGGCGACGGCATGCCCTTCATCGGCGGCGAGACCCCGCGCAACGGCACCTACATTTTGAACTTCTTCAAGTGCCAGCCCGCGCTGAACTACGGCTACGGCAAGATCAATCAACCCTGGCAAAAGCCCACCACCGACCCCGCCTGCCTGACTACCGTGGAGGCCATGAAGGACGTCATGCGGTTCTGGCTGGACATGGGCTGTGATGGTTTCCGCGTGGATATGGCTTCCAGCCTTGTCAAAAACGACACCAAGCACAAAAAGTACACCTGTGCCATCTGGCGCGACATAGCCGCCATGCTGAGCAAGGAGTACCCCGAAGCCGCCCTGGTGGCTGAGTGGAACGGCCCGCGCATGTCGCTGAAAAACGGCTTCGATATGGACTTTTATCTGGATTGGCAGGGCGACGGCTACAGCTGGCTGATGCGCAACTACGACGGTGCCACCGACTCCAACCCGCACAACATCGGCAAGGCCTACTTCTGCAAGGACTCCGGCACCGGCATCGATAAGTTTTTGGACGACTACCTGCCCAGCTACAAGGCCACCAAAAAGGACGGCCTGTGGTGCTTTATCACCTGCAACCACGATACCATCCGCCCCTCAGCCGGTTTGACGGTGGACGAACTGCGGCTGGCCTACGCCACGCTGTTCACTCTGCCCGGCGCGCCGTTCGTGTATTACGGCGATGAGATCGGCATGCGCTACCTGCCCCTGCCCACCAAGGAGGGCGGCTACTTCCGCACCGGCTCCCGCACGCCGATGCAGTGGGACGGCACCGCCAACCACGGCTTCTCCACCGCCGCAGCGGATGCGCTGTACCTGCCGGTGGATACCGCCGACGACGCCCCCACGGTCGAAGCCCAGCAGGCCGACCCCAACAGCCTGCTGCATGCCGTGAAAAGCCTGCTGGCCTTCCGCCATGCCCACCGGGATCTGGACTCCGACGCTTCGTTCAAGGTGCTGTACGCGCCCAAGGCCAAGGGCGACTACCGCCCGTTTGCCTGGCAGCGCGGCAAGCTGGTCTGCGCCGTCAATCCCGCCGGGGCCGCCGCCGACCTGCCGCTGAAGCTGAAGGACGGCACCCGCGTGCTGTACGCCATCGGCGAAGCCGCCGTCAAGGATGGCGATCTGCACCTGGGTACCCAGAGCTTTGCCGTGCTGGGGTAAATCGGCATTTGTAAATGAGGATTTACAATGAAGAAAATTGGATTAGGTA
>OLNX01003295.1_pt1 | contig 11065 bp, 7 predicted proteins | sample 1672611 | NCBI WGS metagenome assembly OLNX01 (sample SAMEA3136705, study PRJEB25190) | human gut metagenome
CGCCGATCCAAGCACCGCCACCGCTGATGTCGTCGCAATTCCAAACAATCCCATAATGATAAAAATCAGCACTACATACAGCGAATACTTGATCACCGGTATCATGAACTGCTTGACGCCCTCATCGGTTCCCGCCCGGTTCATCGAGCGCCGCACCAGCTTTGTGATCCACTTGATGATCCTGCCTCCGATCACATACACAAGCAGTGCGATCAGAACCTGGAATGCGAAGTTTAACAGATCCGGCACCAGCCCTTCCAGCCATGTACGGATAATCCCCGGATTCTTTGCTACCTCCTCAATTCCCTCCTGTGCATGGTTCAATGCCTCCACGGTCTCCGTGGTCGACGGGAATGCATCTGTCTGTGCCGCCAGATACCTTCCCTGTTCCAAAAGTGCCGCTATCCCGTTCACTCTCTCGTCCTCCATCCAACTTTATAATCCTTCTTAAATTTCATGAATAAACAGACCGCTCCTTAGCTTCGGCTCGAACCAGGTCGATTTCGGCGGCATCAAAAGTCCCGCATCTGCCACCGCGAACAGTTCCGCGATGGACGTCGGATACATTGCAAACGCCACCGCGCAGTCCTGCTCACAGCGCCGCACCAGTTCGTCCATGCCCCGGATTCCGCCGACAAAATCAATTCTTTTATCTGTCTTTGGATCACCAATTCCAAGTACCGGTGCCAAAAGTACATTCTGCAATACCGATACGTCCAGTCCTTCTACCGGATCATCCGGAACCGACTCCGGGCGCATGGTACAACGATACCATTTATCAGAAAGGAACATGGAAAATTGTCCCTTTTTCACCGGTCGTACATCGTTTCCATTTTCGATTTTCTGCACATCAAAGAGTTCCTGCATTTTTGATAAAAATGCCTCTTCGGTCATACCGCCCAGATCCCGTACCACACGGTTGTAATCCATGATCATCAGTTCCTCATCCGGGAATAAAACGGAAAGGAAATAATTAAATTCTTCTTTTCCGGTATATCCCGGATGTTCTTCTCTCCGCTTAAATCCGACTTTTACCGCAGAAGCAGCTCTGTGATGTCCGTCTGCAATATAGATTTCCCCAATCTGTGCAAATGCATTCCGGATCGTTTTGATATCTTCCGGATCGGATATTACAAAAACACGGTGGCGAATACCATCTTCCGCAACAAAATCATATAAGGCATCCTGTTTCTTTGTCTTTGCCACAACCTCATTGATCACGGCATTGGCACGGTATGCCAGAAAAATCGGTCCGGTCTGTGCACTGCACGTATCTACGTGACAGATACGATCCTGTTCCTTATCCGCACGGGTATTCTCATGTTTTTTGATGACCTGATTCGCATAATCATCAATGGATGCACATGCCGCAATGCCGGTCTGTGTTCTTCCATCCATCGTCAGTTCATATATGTAATAACATTCCCTGTTATCCCGAATAAATGTGCCGTCAGCGATCCAGTCTTTTAACATCTGTGCCGCTTTGGCATATACTCTGTCATCATAGGTATCCACATCATCCGGAAACTGTGTCTCCGCACGGTCAATTGCCAGAAATGACTTTGGATTTTTTGCCACAACTTCTTTTGCTTCTTCTCTGTTATATACATCATATGGTAATGCAGCCACTGCAGATACTACATCTTCTGCCGGTCTGACACATACAAATGGTTTTATGTCTGCCATATTATCCTCCATAAATTGTGCTGGTTTCTATACCTTTCTAGTATAATGGAAAAAATACGTTTATACAAGAAAAAATATGGCGGTTCTTTCGAACCGCCATACAGCAAAATGCTTATCTTTTCTGTTATTTTACAAGGCGTACACGCAATACATCGTCAATTGCCTGCAGTTTTTTCAGCACATCATCGGTAATCTGGGAATCCACATCGATCAGTGCATATGCATAGTCACCCTTTGCCTTATTTGTCATATCTGACACATTGATATCTGCCTCTCCAAGAACGGTCGTATACTGGCCGATCATCCCCTTGACATTCTTGTGCAGAATTGCAACACGTCCGGCTGTGGTACATGCTCCCATGTTGCAGTCCGGATAATTGACAGAATGGGTAATATTACCATTCTCCATGTAGTCACGAATCTCACGGACAGCCATAATTGCGCAGTTGTCTTCAGACTCTGCTGTAGATGCTCCAAGATGTGGAGTGACAATACATCCCTTTGCTCCAACGGTTGTAGTATTCGGGAAATCAGAAACATATTTCTTAATCTTTCCTGCAGCCAGCGCATCAACCATTGCCTCTTCGTCTACCAGCAGATCTCTTGCAAAGTTTAATACAATTGCAGTAGGCTTCATCATTGCAATCGCATTGGCATCAATCATCTTTCTGGTAGAATCCAAAAGAGGTACATGGATCGTAATGTAATCGCACTCTTTGTAAATATCTTCTACATTGCTGATATGCTTTACGCTTCTGGATAAGTTCCATGCAGCATTGACAGAAATATATGGATCATATCCATATACTTCCATACCCATATGGGTTGCGGCATTTGCTACGAGCACACCGATGGCTCCAAGTCCGATGACACCTAATTTCTTTCCGGAAATCTCTGTTCCTGCAAAGTTCTTCTTCTGTTTCTCTGCAGTTTTTGCAATGTTATCATCGTTCTGGTTTGCCAGACACCAGTCAATACCACCGACAATATCGCGGGATGCATATAACATTCCTGCAAAAACAAGTTCTTTTACACCATTGGCATTTGCACCCGGTGTATTAAATACAACGATACCTTTGTCAGCACATTTGTCAAGCGGAATATTGTTGACACCTGCACCGGCGCGGGCAACTGCAAGCAGTGAATCCGGAAGATCCAGATCGTGCATTGCCGCACTGCGGACAAGTGCTGCATCAGCGCCTGCCAGATCGTCTACTTTTTTGTAATCATCAGAAAATAAATCCAGACCTACCCCAGCGATAGGATTTAAGCATGTATAATTAAACATTTTATGCATTCTCCTTCTCAAATTTCTTCATGAACGCAACAAGCTTTTCTACGCCCTCTTTTGGCATTGCGTTGTAAATGGATGCACGCATACCACCAACGGTACGATGTCCTTTCAGGTTTACGAAGCCAGCCTCGGTTGCCTCTTTTACGAATTTCGCATCCATATCCTTGTCTCCGGTTACGAACGGTACATTCATCAGTGAACGGTCTTCTTTTCTGACAGTTCCCTTGAACAGTTTGCTCTCATCCAGGAAATCATAAAGGATCTTTGCTTTTTCAATGTTGCGTCTCTGCATTTCCTCTAAGCCGCCCATCTTTTTCAGCCACTTAAAGACTTTACCGCAGATATAAATGCCGTAGCATGGCGGTGTGTTGTACAGGCTGTCTTTGTCTGCCTGTGTCTTCCACTTGAGCATGGTTGGTGTGCCAGGAAGTACATCATCTGTAATCAGGTCTTCCCGTGCAATTACGATTACAACACCTGCCGGTCCGATATTCTTCTGTACGCCACCATAGATTACGCCATACTTTGTCACATCTACAGGCTCAGATAAGAAGCAGGAAGATACATCTGCTACCAGTGTCTTTCCCTTTGTGTTTGGAAGCTTCTTGTATTTGGTTCCGTAAATGGTGTTGTTCTCACAGATATAAACGTAATCCAGATCATCCGGAATATCCAGATCGGAACAATCCGGAATATAAGAGAATGTCTGATCTGCAGAGGATGCAAGCTCAATTGCCTCTCCGTACATCTGTGCTTCCTGATAAGCTTTCTTTGCCCACTGTCCTGTGACAATGTATCCGGCTTTCTTATTCTTCATCAGATTCATAGGAACTGCTGCAAACTGCTGGGATGCTCCACCCTGTAAGAACAATACCTTATAATTATCCGGAATGTTCATCAGCTCTCTTAAATCTTTTTCTGCATCCTTGATGATGTCATCGAATACTTTGGATCTGTGGCTCATTTCCATAACGGACATGCCGCATCCTCTGTAATCCAACATTTCATCTGCTGCTTCCTGCAGTACCTCCTCCGGCAATACTGCCGGTCCTGCTGAGAAATTGTATACTCTGCTCATTTCAAACTTCCTCCTATATTTTACTATGCTGTTGCTTATTTATTCTTGCTCTCGAAATCTTTTCCATCGAAACATTCATTGATCGGAGCCCCCGGTGCAACCATCGGCCATACCTTGTCATCCGAATCCACAATTGCGTCAATTACAAACGGCGTCTTACTTTCCAATGCTTCCTGAAAAGCTACGTTAAACTCTTCCTGTGTTGTCACACGCCGGGCAGCTGCGCCCATCGCCTCTGCAATCTTTACGTAGTCCACACCGTCATCTAAAACCGTTGCGGAATAATGCTGTTTATAGAAAAGTGTCTGCCACTGGCGGACCATTCCGAGTACATGGTTATTGACAATCACTTCAATCAACGGAAGCTTTTGTCTGGATGCTGTTGCAAGTTCATTCATATTCATGCGGAAACATCCGTCTCCCGCAATATTGATCACCTGCTTATCCGGATTTGCAGTCTGTGCACCAATTGCAGCGCCAAGACCATACCCCATCGTACCAAGACCTCCGGATGTCAGCAGGGTTCTTGGTTTACTGTATTTAAAATACTGTGCAGCCCACATCTGATGCTGACCGACTTCCGTGACCATAATGGCATCTTTTGCCATCTCATAGATCTTTGCAATCATAAACGGACCACTTAACCCTTCCTTTGGAATGGTCATAGGATACATCTTCTGATAATCCGCAATATGGGAAAGCCACTCGGTATGTTTCTGCTGCTCAAGTTTTTCATTCAGCTTTCCGAGGACGATTGCCACATCCCCGATAATGCTGTGATTTACGATAATATTTTTATTGATCTCTACCGGATCAATATCAATCTGCAGAATCTTTGCCTGTTTTGCAAATTTCTTTGGATTTCCAAGTACACGGTCCGAAAAACGAACACCAATTGCGATCAGAAGATCACATTCACTGACACCGAGATTGGACGTCTTTGTTCCGTGCATTCCAAGCATTCCGGTATAGTTTTCTGATGTTCCATCATATGCACCTTTTCCCATCAGTGTGTCGCAGACCGGTGCATCTGTTTTTTCTACAAATGTCTTTAATACTTCACTGGCTCCGGAAAGGATTGCTCCTCCTCCGACAAATATGTACGGCTTCTTTGCCTTTTCAATCATCTGGATGGCTTTCTTTAAATCATCCTCATTGAATGCCGAACAATCCGGCTGCGGCATTTTTGGCTCTTTCTTTATATACTCTGTTTTGTTGGCAGTCACATCCTTGGTGATATCTACCAGAACCGGGCCCGGACGTCCTTTCCGCGCAATGGAAAACGCTCTGCGAATCGTATCGGCAAGTTTTGTTACATCTTTTACAATAAAACTGTATTTTGTAATCGGTGTTGTGATGCCAGCAATATCAATTTCCTGAAAACTGTCTTTTCCGAGGAGTGATACCCCAACATTGCAGGTGATTGCCACGATCGGAATGGAATCCATATACGCAGTTGCGATACCGGTCACCAGATTGGTGGCTCCCGGTCCGCTTGTTGCCATACAGACTCCGACTTTTCCTGTACTTCTGGCATATCCGTCTGCTGCATGGGAAGCCCCCTGCTCATGCGATGTAAGTACATGCCGGATTTCCGGATGTTTGTATAATTCATCATAAACGTTCAGGATTGCACCGCCCGGATATCCGAAAACGGTATCTACACCCTGTTCTTTCAGGCATTCTATAATCACCTGTGATCCTGTCAACTGCATTTTCTAACCCTCTATCCTTTATTTCTCTTCTGGCACTTCCAAGACAGCTCCACGGTTTCCGGAAGTAACCAGTGCAGAATATCTCTTAAGATATCCGGTGGTAACCTTCGGCTCTCTCGGCTGCCATTTTGCACGTCGTGCGGCCATCTCTTCATCCGAAACATCTACGTTCAATGTCATCTCCGGGATATTGATCTTTATGATATCGCCCTCTTCTACCAGAGCAATCGGTCCCCCAACTGCTGCTTCCGGAGAAACATGTCCGATGGATGCGCCTCTGGATGCACCGGAAAAACGTCCGTCGGTAATCAGGGCAACGGAACTGCCAAGCCCCATACCGGCAATCGCAGAAGTCGGATTTAACATTTCTCTCATACCAGGTCCGCCCTTTGGTCCCTCATAGCGGATGACAACGACATCACCCTCTACAATCTTGCCGCCCTTGATCGCTGCGATAGCATCTTCCTCACACTCAAAGACTCTTGCCGGTCCTTCATGAACCATCATCTCATCGACAACAGCAGAACGCTTAACCACCGAACCATCCGGTGCCAGATTTCCTTTCAGAACAGCCAGACCACCGGTCTTGGAATATGGATGATCAACCGGACGGATGACTTCCGGATTGCGGTTCACTGCGTTTGCAATGTTCTCTCCGATCGTCTTTCCGGTTACGGTCATACAATCGGTATTCAGCAGACCGATATCTGCCAGTTCTTTCATCACTGCATATACACCGCCGGCTTCATTGAGATCCTCCATATAAGTAGGACCAGCCGGTGCCAGATGGCAGAGGTTTGGTGTCTTTTCGCTGATCGGGTTTGCAAAGCTGATATCAAAATCAAAACCAATCTCATGCGCGATCGCCGGCAGATGCAGCATGGAGTTTGTGGAACATCCCAGTGCCATATCTACTGTCAGTGCATTTAAGATGGACTCTTTTGTAATAATATCACGCGCGCAGATATTCTTGCGGAACATATCCATAACTGCCATACCTGCATGTTTTGCAAGTTTGATACGTTCCGAGTAAACAGCCGGAATCGTTCCGTTTCCGCGAAGTCCCATACCAAGAGCTTCGGTCAGACAGTTCATAGAGTTTGCGGTATACATGCCGGAGCAGGACCCACAGGTCGGGCAGACTTTATTCTCATATTCAAGCACATCATCCTCTGTCATGGTTCCTGCTGCATAAGATCCGACTGCCTCAAACATGGAAGAAAGACTTCTCTTCTTTCCCTGCACATGTCCGGCAAGCATCGGTCCGCCAGATACAAATACGGTCGGAAGATTCAGACGGGCAGCTGCCATCAGAAGTCCCGGTACATTCTTATCACAGTTTGGCACCATAACCAGTGCATCAAACTGATGGGCGATAGCCATACACTCCGTGGAATCTGCAATCAGGTCTCTGGTAACCAGAGAATATTTCATACCGACATGTCCCATGGCAATACCATCACATACCGCGATTGCCGGAAATACAACCGGTACGCCACCTGCTTCCGCAACGCCGAGTTTTACGGCGTTTACAATTTTATCAATATTCATATGGCCCGGAACAATTTCATTGTAGGAACTTACAATTCCGACCATTGGTTTTTTTAATTCTTCTGCGGTAAATCCGAGCGCATTGAAAAGACTGCGCGCCGGAGCCTGCTGCATACCGCTCCTTGCGTTATCACTTATCATATTATGTTCTCCTTAAACTCTCTCTGCGATCAGGTCACCCATCTTTGCTGTACCAACCTGTTCGATCCCTTCTGTGCTCTCTCCTGCCTGCGGCATGATATCAATGGTACGATATCCTTCTTTTAATACCTGTTTCACGGCATTCTCAATCGCATCAGCCTCTTTATCCAGATCAAACGTATAGCGAAGCATCATGGCTGCACTTAAAATGGTTGCAATCGGGTTGGCAATGCCTTTTCCGGCAATATCCGGTGCAGACCCGCCACTCGGCTCATATAAACCGAATTTGGTATCATTCAAACTTGCGGATGATAACATACCGATGGAACCGGTCACCATGGAAGCCTCATCGGATAAAATATCTCCAAACATATTCTCCGTCAGAATCACGTCAAACTGTTTTGGATCTTTCACAAGCTGCATTGCACAGTTATCGACAAGCATATGCTCATACGTTACTTCCGGATAATCTTTTGCAACTTCTTCTACGATTTTTCTCCAGAGCCGGGAAGAATCCAGAACATTTGCCTTATCCACGGAAGTTACCTTTTTGCGGCGCTTCATTGCAATGTCAAAACCGCGCTTTGCAATTCTGCGGATCTCATTTTCATTGTAGGTAAGTGTATCGGTTGCTGTCGTCACGCCATCTACTTCCTCTGTCTTTCGCGCTCCGAAATACAAACCGCCTGTCAGCTCACGCATAATCATCATATCAAATCCTGTTCCGATGATATCATCACGCAGTGGACATGCAGCCTTTAATTCTTCATATAAATATGCCGGGCGAAGGTTTGCAAACAGATTAAGCGATTTACGCAGCTTTAAAAGTCCTGCCTCCGGACGAAGCTCTGGTGCTAACTTGTACCACGGGGATGTGGAAGTATTTCCTCCGATAGATCCCATCAGTACCGCATCACTTGCTTTTGCTGCCGCAATCGCATCATCGGTCAAAGGAACTCCGGTTGCATCAATCGAGCATCCACCCATCAGGATATCCGTATAGTGAAATGAATGACCGTATTTTTTCCCAATCTGGTCTAATACTTTTTTTGCCTCTGTAACGATCTCCGGTCCAATACCGTCTCCCGAGATCACACCAATTTGACATTCCATTGCTTTTCCTCTTTTCTACTCTGCTGTTTCAAAGTCTATTACCTATTAATATATAGCAACAGGGGCTTCTTTTCAACTAAAAATCCATTTTACTTTTTCATAAATAATATAATCTGAGATTATAATAGATCTTTTTTATTATTCTGAATTGAAAAAGGAATGCAAAAAGGTGCCGCAAATGCGACACCCTCTCTCATGTTCTTTATGATGCAGATTCTGCTTTTTCTACGTCTGCAATTGCAGCTTTCTGCATTGGAATACGACAGTTTTTGTTGTTTCCGAACTCTACGATAACGGTATCATCTACAATATCAATAATTGTTCCATAGAAACCGGATGTAGTAAGAACGGTGTCTCCCACAGCTACTTCAGAAAGCATCAGATCTTTTTTCTTCTGCTCCTTCTTCTGTGGACGAATCATCAGAAAATACATAAATCCGAAGATTACTACCAGCCAGATAATCATACCAAACATGCCCATTCCGCCAGAAGCGGAAGCGCTGCTATTTGCTAAAATTGCGCTCATCAATGTTTCCTCCTATATTCAAATACTAAAACCCATTCTACACAACTTCCGTTCTTTGGGCAAGTCTTTTTGGCTTTTTTAGACATTTTTTATACTTGACTGTCCCATCCGGTACAGTTTTTCTTCTTTGTAGGAAGCAAAATTTCCGGCATCGAGAGCATCCCGGATCTCTTCCATCATGGTATTGTAAAAATACAGGTTATGAAGAACACACAGGCGCATGCCAAGCATTTCCTTTGCTTTTAACAGATGCCGGATATAGGCTCTGCTGTAGTGCCGGCATGCCGGACACTGGCAGCCCTCCTCAATCGGACGCATGTCTTTTTCGTATTTCTGGTTAAACAGATTCAACTTTCCTTCGTTGGTATATACATGTCCGTGGCGTCCGTTTCTGCTCGGATATACACAGTCAAAGAAATCGATTCCGCGCGCTACCCCCTCGAGAATATTGGCAGGTGTTCCCACGCCCATCAGATACGTCGGCTTGTTTTTCGGAAGATACGGAACGGTCTCCTCTATGATCTGATACATCTGTTCATGGGTTTCTCCCACTGCAAGTCCGCCAATTGCATACCCATCCAGATCCAGTTCCGAAATTCTCTTTGCATGGTCCGTCCGGATATCCGAAAAAATTGCTCCCTGGTTAATTCCAAACAACAGCTGCTCTTTATTAATCGTATCTTCCAGACTGTTCAGACGCTGCATTTCTTTTTTGCACCGCTCCAGCCAGCGGGTCGTACGCGCAACAGAATCTTCGACATATCTGCGCTCTGCCACACTCGATGGACACTCGTCAAATGCCATGGCAATCGTCGATCCGAGGTTTGACTGGATCTGCATGCTCTCTTCCGGTCCCATAAAAATCTTTGCGCCATCTACATGGGAATGGAAATATACGCCCTCCTCCTTAATTTTTCGGAGTCCTGCCAGGGAAAACACCTGAAATCCGCCGGAATCTGTCAGAATCGGACGATCCCAGACCATAAACTTATGCAGTCCGCCCATTTCTTTGATCAGCTTGTCTCCTGGACGCACATGCAGATGATAGGTATTGGACAGTTCCACCTGACATTTGATCTCTTTGAGATCCATTGTTGAAACAGCACCCTTGATTGCGGCCACCGTTCCCACATTCATAAACACCGGCGTCTGAATATCTCCGTGCACCGTATGAAACACCGCACGTTTCGCACTGCCTTCCTGTTTTAACAACTCATATGTAGCCATTTTCTGTTATTCCTCTTTCTTTTTATTTACTTTCGAATTCTGCGGATCAAAATACCGTTGGACAAAAGTGTGGAATCTATGTAATGTCGTTCAAGCAGAATTTCTCCCTGCGGCACTACCTCGACATCTTCCTCACAGCAGTTAATCAGCACTTCCACATAACAATCCGGAAAATCCACTTTCTGAAACTGGATCACACGCCTGTACGCTGCATAATCATTCGGAAAATGAAAATTACGGCTTTTTAAGAGCGGTTCCTGCCGGCGCAGATGAATCAGTGTAGATATGATCCTGCTGCGCTCTGCATACTTTCCGACCTCAATATCCGACCACGGCATACATCTGCGGCAGTCCGGATCATAGCTTCCTTCCATGGCAATTTCTGTTCCGTAGTAAATGCACGGACTTCCCGGCATTGCAAAAAGCACAGCAATCTGTGCAAAATATTCATCCAGATTCTTCACATCCGAGCGAAGCCGCTTGGTATCATGCGAATCGAGCAGATTAAACAGCACATCATTGGTCTGCTGCATATAGCTTGTATAGCAGCGGTTGATTGTATACTCAAAGTCTTCATTCGTCAGGCTCTTATCAATCCAGAAATCCTTGATACTTTGTCCAAGCGGATAATTCATTACCGCATCAAACTCATCTCCGCGCAGCCACGGAAGCGCGTTGTGCCAGATTTCTCCGAGAATATAGATATCCGGGTTGATCTCCTTGACCCGCGCATG
>OLNX01003302.1_pt1 | contig 11055 bp, 9 predicted proteins | sample 1672611 | NCBI WGS metagenome assembly OLNX01 (sample SAMEA3136705, study PRJEB25190) | human gut metagenome
GGAGGGGTATCTTTCACGGAAGCTGGGAAAAGAAATCTAAATTTCAGATGGGAGGTCTCCGGGAAACCGGGGGCCTTCCTCTTTTTTCTCCCGAAGGGCGCACTTACTCACCACCCCGAAGGGGCGGTGGTATGCCTGCGGCATCGTGCGCTCTCCGAGGGGGATTGCGGCTTCTGCGGAAGCCTCCAGACAATGCCACAGCACCTGCGGGCGCTGCTGTCATCGTCTGCGCAGGTCTCAGCTGTTTCCGTTTTGGAAACAGTCTGCTCCCTGCCCGCACAAACCTGCCACCGGCAGCTTTATTTGCGGCTATGACCCGAAGCTCGACTTCGGGTCATTTTCTCTTTTGCGAAAGAGAAACAGAAAAAGAAAGAATGAGGTGAAGAAGATATGGCGATTTATCATTTGGAAGCGAAGGTGGTCGGCCGGGGCGCAGGGCGCTCTGCCGTGGCCGCCTCCGCTTATTTAAGCTGTTCCCGCCTGTATAATGATTACGATGGGATACAGCATGACTACACAAAAAAGCAGGGACTTGTCTGGCAGGAAGTGTTTCTGCCGGAATATGCCCCGCAGGAATGGCAAGATCGGGAAAAGCTCTGGAACGCCGTGGAGGAAGTCGAGACGGCCAAGGACAGCAGACTTGCCCGTGAGTTCGTCGTGGCGCTGCCCATTGAACTGAGCCGTGAGCAGCAGATCGAACTGCTGCAAGACTTTATCCGGGAGCAGTTTGTGTCCGATGGAATGTGCGCCGATGCTGCTATCCACGACACCGATGGTCACAATCCCCATGCCCACATTCTGCTGACGGTGCGCCCACTGGACGAACGGGGCAAGTGGCAGTACAAAACCGAGAAGGAATACCTCTGCATGAGAAACGGCGAGGAACGAGGTTTTACCGCCGCCGAATTCAAGTCGGCGCAGAACGATGGCTGGGAGAAGCAATATCCCTACAAGGTCGGCAAAAAGAAGGTGTACATGACACCATCTGCTGCTGAGGCGCAGGAGCTTATCCGTGCAGACAAGCATCCCAAAAGCACCCGCTACGGCAGACAGAATCCCATCTCCGAACGCTGGAACAGCGAGGAACAGCTTGTATCATGGCGGGTGGCATGGGCTGATGTGACCAACCGTTATCTGGAAAGTGCTGGACGGGAAGAACGCATTGACCATCGCAGCAACGCTGCACGGGGGCTGGATGAGATCCCCACCATCCATGAGGGCGTGACAGTGCAGGCATTAGAGCGCAAAGGAATCGTCTCTGACCGCTGCGAGATGAACCGGCAGATCAGGGCAGACAATGCGCTGCTGCGGGAGCTGAAAGCCGAAATCAAGAAGCTGGCCGCACTGGTCGCTCGTACTGTCCCCGCCATTGCGGAAGGGCTGGAAAAGCTACGCAGCCGTGTGCTGATCTTCTGCTATCAGCTCTCTCATATTCGCAACGGCAAATCGCATATTCAAAAATCCCTTGCCGTATGGAAGCCGGAGCTGGAGCGTTACACCGGTCTGGTGCAGCAAATCAAGGAAAAGAGCAAGGAACGCAAAACATTGGTTGCCGAGAAAAAGGCATTGCCAATATACCATGTGAAACGCCACAAGGCGCTGGCTGTCCGCATTGCAGAGCTGACGGAAGATTTAGAGGAACTGCGTTCCGAAAAGGCGCTTCTTTTTCAAAAACTTGAGTATGCGGAGGATGCAGGCGCAGAGGAATTCCGCAAGGATATTGCCACCATGGAGGCTGGACTGAAAAAGCTGGAGGCGCAGGAGCAAAGATACTCTGCCGAGTTGGATAAGGCGCTGGCTGAATACGCAGAGCTGAAGGCACAGGCTTCGGATTTTGATTCGGTGGAGCTGTACCAAGCACGGCAGGTCCTCCGTCCTGCGCAGGAAAAGGCAGCGGAAAGGCAGTTGGAGGAAACCTTGCAGAAGAAGCCTTCGTTCAGTCTGCTGCTCAGCGCAAAGCAGGAAATATCCAGACTGCTTGGAGAGGACACAGAAGAGCGGCAGGCACGGCAGATGGTTATTCGTCGGCAACGGTCAGACCCGCAAAAGCCCAAGCACTTCCAGCGCTAAGTGATAAGAATGCACATTTTCCCTATTGACTTTCCAACTCTAATCCGTTAGAATAATACTAACAGATTAGAATGAAAGGCCGCTAGAATGAGTATACCAAAAGTTTTTGAAAGCGAATACCGTTTTTGCCTGATCCTTTGGGATCATGAACCCATCAAGAGCAGAGATTTAGCTCAACTTTGTGAAGAGCAACTAGGCTGGAAGGTTACTACCACTTACACGGTAATAAAGCGTTTGTCGGAGCGTGGCGTGATAAAGAATGAGAATACAATCGTTTCTTCGCTGGTATCCAAGGAGCAGATACAGACAGCTGAAATTGAGGAATTGGTCGAGAAAAAATTTGCCGGTTCGATTCCGGCCTTTTTGACTGCATTTACCAAAAGCCAACAGCTCACAGCCGATGAAATTCAGGAGATGCAGCAGATGATTGACCGCTTTCGGAAGGAGCATCCGGATGACTGAATTGTTTATGAAGCTGCTTAATATGAGCATCAATGCCGGATGGCTTGTTCTGACTGTTCTGCTTGTTCGCATCATATTCCGTAAGGCCCCCAAATGGCTGTTCCCCGTATTGTGGAGCTTTGTGTGGATTCGGCTTCTCATGCCAAACGCATTGGAAAGTCGCTTGAGTGTCATTCCTGATATAAGTGGCTTTTCGGCATCCGAGCAGGGCCTGCTTTCTGCTAAAGGTTTCACTGCTCCTGTTCCTTATGTTGGAATCGTCTGGTGTACTGGTATGGCAGCAATGCTTCTGTTTGAAGCATTAAGCTATGTACATCTCCGCAGCAAAGTAAAAACTGCTGTCCGGCTCTCGTCAAATGTGTATCAAAGCGAGCATGTGAATGCTCCGTTTATTCTTGGCCTGTTTGCGCCGCGCATCTATATTCCGTTCCATATAAAGAGCAAGGAATTGGATAGCATAATTGCACATGAACGTGCGCATATAAAACGCCGCGATCATTGGCTAAAGCCCATTGCGTTCTTAATTCTTTCTCTTCATTGGTTCAATCCTTTGATTTGGATTGCGTATTATTTCCTTTGTAAGGATATTGAGTTGGCATGTGACGAATACGCTATCAAGGATATGAGTGATTCTCAGCGCGCTGCGTATTCGCAGACGTTGCTCTCCTGCACTGCAAACCAGCGTATTTTTGCGGCCTGCCCGCTGGCCTTTGGCAGTAAGAATGTGAAAACACGAATCCGTGCTGTACTTTCTTATCGAAAGCCTCATGCTTGGATCATAACCGTGACCGCGATACTTGTTTTGGCAGTTGTCGCCTGTTTTATGACAAACCCGAGACAATCAAAAGAAAGTACTGCTCAGGGTAGCAACTATATTGATCTAAATCAGCCTCCAACATTGGACGTGATTCAAAATGGACAAACTATTTCGGATAGAAGTAGTAGCGAAGATCGGCAACGTGAAGTAGAGCTTGAGAACGCTTTGTTGGGAGAAGCGATAAAGAAGCAAGAGTCTCTTATTCAAATTCAAACAACTGATTTTTACAGATGAAAAGTCCTACGTTATCTATAGGATTGACGTTAATTTAACTGTCGATGTGGTTACATGGACGGAGGGAAAATTCATGAAAATCATTTGAGGAAGCACATGGCCTGTCTGTTCAACGGATTCTGGCTCATGTGCTGAACCAAGAAGACATCAGACAAAAATCAGATAAAAAGGAGCGTTGTTTATGCAAAAGATCAAGTCACTGGCCGCAGTTTTTCTGGCCCTTTTTATCCTCGCAGCGATTCCGACACAGGCTCTCGCCGCCGAAGCTCATGTTGATGCTATCACTGCACATACTCATCAATGGTATTTTGACCATTATGACACTACGTATATCCCAATTGACGATGAAACTCACTTAAAGACGCTCTATCCTGTGTATAAATGCTCCGTTTCTGGTTGTAGTGCTTTCGACATCAGGGATGGTTATGAATCAACGCCGTCCCATACAATGACCAGTTACTCGTATACGGGGAGCAATTATCATGCGGGTAATTATCATTATATCCGCTATGAACGGCATTGCGTCCAGTGTGGACATTCCACTGGCTATTGGGATCATTACAGCTGCCCCGGTAATGGGCATTGCATCCTGCCCCAGTCTGTTTTCCCGGTTCTGACAGATAAGTAAGTGACAGCTGAGCAGCGGCATGGGTGAATATTTCTCCCATGCCGCTGCTTGCATTATTGGAGTGCAGTTAAATGATCGTTTTCTTTTACGAAAAGGTGCGCTTAAAGCGCGGCGTTTGGCAGACGGTGAGCATTGTATTGCTGATAGCTTTCCTTTGTGCATTTTTTACTCTCTTTGATGGATTCATTTGCCAGAAAGAACAGGATATGGAGAGCGCCTACGCAGTGATTCCCGTAACTGTCGTCGTATCCAATCTTACTGGCACGAAAACCGATGACCTGAAAATTACAGACTATATTATCAACTACTTTCTCTCTGACAAATATGCCTATGGCGGGGAGCTTCAGGAAAAAGCATTTTCCTCCTATGTGAAGGATGTTTGCCTGAAAGCATCTGTCTATTACAGCCAAGGGACGGGTTTTTCGAGTCGGCAAAAGCTGATTGGCATTACTTCTGTTGATGCCGCATCGGAATTGGCACCCGTTTCAGGAAATTCGATTACTTATTTTGAAGGATACGACGAATCAATTTTTACCTCAAATAAAGCAGAGTGTCTTGTTTCGACCGCAGCGGCAGAAGAACTGTCGCAAGATACTGATAATAATGGTAATGTCATATTGACGGTTCAGATGTCGCCTGCTGCGACCGGTGAAGCGGCCACACAGATTTCGCTCGAAATTGCTGGGACGTATTCGTCGGAATCTCAAACGATCTATTGTCCATTCAGCTGCGTTGCCGCAGTACAAACAGAGCTGGATGGGAAGATTACGGGGGATAGCTTGAGCGCCACAGTGCGCGATAATCATGAGCTGGACGAATTCCGGAAAATACTGATGCGTCACTTCGCAAATGTGGACCCATCCGGGCATCAAGAAGAAATCAATAATTCTCCAGCTCTCCGATATCAGCAATTTGCCATAACAGTTCATGACGAAACACTCCGCGAAACTCTGAATGCTTTGAATCGAAATTTGCAAACACTGTATCGACTAAAACCAATTTTTGCCTGCACAGAGGTCATGATTGGCACCGCCGCAGGTTTTTTCTATATTCATATCCGAAGGCGGGAATTTGCCATTGCACGATCTCTTGGTACAAAACGCATTGAAACGGTCATTATGGTATTCGTCGAGATATGTCTGATGTTTTTGGTTGGCGCAGCTATTGGAACAATTCTCATTCTGTTTGTCCAAGAGACTGCCACCCAATATGTCATGGCCGCAGCACTCTTTTTTGCTATGAATGTCGGGGCAATTACAGCTTGCTTGATGGCAACTGGAAAAAGCGGAATCCGATTACTACGGGAGGTTGAGTAGCATGTCCGTATTATCTGTGCAAAGTGTTTCTTATTCATACAAAACAAAATACCAAACTGTTCAGGCTGTAAAAGACGTCTCGTGTGATTTGAGTGCTGGAACTCTTTATGCGTTAGTCGGCAAAAGTGGAAGTGGGAAGACAACACTGCTTTCATTACTGGCAGGACTGGATACGCCGCAGAGCGGAGACATAATGGTCAACGGCCAGAGTTTGCGGGAAATAGACGTGGATATCTACCGCCGCAAGCAGGCGTCTGTGATTTACCAAAGCTATAATTTGTTTCCACTTATGACTGTTTGTGAAAACGTCATGTATCCCTTAAAATTGCTGAGGCATTCCGATGCCGATGCAAAAAAAGAGGCACAGATTGCTCTTGAAAAAGTCGGTCTGGGCGAAAGTTATTGGAAGCGACTCCCTGCCATGCTGTCAGGCGGAGAACAGCAACGAGTCGCAATTGCTAGAACATTAGCTGTTCATGCGCAAATCGTTCTTGCAGATGAACCTACGGGAAATCTGGACACAGAAAACAGCTCACAAATTATTCAACTGCTTTCTAAACTGGCGCATGAGGAAACCTGTTGCGTGGTAGTTGTCACACATGATTTGGAGGTTGCCAAAGCGGCGGATGTCGTATTCCGTATGGACAGCGGCAGAATCAAGGAGGACGCTGTATGACACCTTTGAAACAGCTTTTTCGTCAACCAGTTCGCTTGCTTGCAATTATCCTGCTGGTGGGAATGGCTTCCGCTTTTATCTGTCTGAGCGCAGGCGTATTTTCATCTGCAAAGGCAACGCTTGCGCAAATTGAAGAACGCTATGTGACAATTGGCATCCCCACAACGGAGACAGAGGGTGTGACAACAGAGTACAACGGGCTGACGCTCCATCATGAAGAAAGTATAATTAGTCAAGATATGTGGGCATATATGGATCAGCTTGCTGCTGATGGAAGGATCATAAAAGGCGCGTACCAACAAAAATATATCAGTGCATATTGCCCCTCTATTCAGACCGTTACCAGCGGAAATGAAGATGGCACATATGCCCCCAGCCTTGATACGCCATATGGTCGAGCGATTTTGGTAGTTCGTATCACGTCAGTAGATGAGATAAATCTGCCTGAGTTTGCTGAAATTGCGTCCGTATCTGTTACCGCTTCGATTGAAAACGTGATTAAACTTCATCAAGACTATGCTGTTCGCAGCACGCTATACCTTACTATAGGGTGTAACTCTCGGGAAGAATTGGACGCACTTGACATTCAGGTTGGGCGACGCTACTTGGTTTATGGATCGGAATATATAGACCGAGACCTAGAACTGCGCACGACATTAGCAGAATCGCACCGGTGTTCTGTAGAAGATATTGATTTGTCTCGTATATCATATGACTTGACGGCAGATGAAAAGAAAACCGCTTCACAAGATTTCATACCAGTAGCAAAATACTCTTCTGGTGAAAAAACGTCTATTTTGGGACAGAACATGGTTGACGCAATAGATTCCTGTGCAATGACTGTTACACACTGGCACGGACTGTACCCAGAAACACAGCCAGACTATGCAATTGACGGTTCTGAAACGGGTGTACTGCTAAACGACCAATACCTTGATGTATACATGACCCCGTTGGAAACTGGTCTGGATGTCTTTCTAAGCTCAAATGCGGGAATTGAATGGCGGAGCGCAGCCCAAGAATTGGATACGCAATATCATACTGTCAGTGTAATTGGTACAGATCTTCTGGAAAGCATGTATTGTTTCCATCAAAAGGACTCTTTCGTAACAGAAGGACGGAGTTTTGGGGCGGACGATTATAAAAAAGGCTCTAATGTCTGCCTGATTTCTGAAACAACTGCCCTCGCAAGCGGACTCGGTATAGGGGACAGCATTGATTTGTCGTTCTATTGGGGTCCAAACCCTCTTGCTGATTTAACAGCTCCGGAATGGAAGGTACAGCCACAGCGTTTTTCCCAAAAGATTGGGGTTTCAGGTGATACGAAAACGTATCAGATTATAGGAATTTACCGACAGTCGGACTTATGGGATACCGCAGACTATCGCTTCCTTCCGAATACCGTCTTTGTCCCTAACGCTTCTCTGCCAGAAAATTGCTATAGTAGTCGAAATGGCGTTTTCTTTACATACGTCTTGCAGAACGGGAAGGTATCTGCGCTCCAAGATGCGCTGGAATCACATGGATATCCGGCAAACATTCTGTTTTGCTTTGATAACGGGTACACCGAAATTGCTGAAACCTTGCATGGATTCTATAGCAGTGCGCAGCAGCTTCTTTTCGCTGCCTGCACAACAGCGGGCGCGGCTCTGTTCGTATTTCTTGCACTGTTTGTAAACCGTCAACGGCGGACGCTTGGACTGATGCTCTCGCTTGGTTCCGGCAAAAGGACCGCTGTGATGTTTAGCTGGGAGATAGCCGCAATACCTATCATCCTTGCGACAATAACTGGGATCATTGTTGGAATCCTTACAATGAATGCTACGACACTAAACCTGTTTTCCTCCGTTTCAGAAGTGCTTAATACAAGTTTGAGCGGTGCAGCCACGATTGGATATAACGATATGATAACGGAAGTCGTATCAATGCCAATTGCGGTTATTGTGGCAGGTGTCCTGCAACTGATTGTTTATATTGTGGTGACTTACCTGCATTTGCAGCGGTTGGCGCAACGATCCCCGCTTGAGTTAGTGCGGAAAGGCTAAGTTTCAGTATTGACAAGAAAAAGTAAACTTGATTGGTTATCAATTCCAATACTTCATTTAGAGAGCGCCCTGCCATGATTTTGTGCAGGGCGCTCTCTTATGAGGAAAATACCCTTGACAAATCTCTTCTCAGAAAAAGCTGCTTTCCAAATATGCCAAAGACCATCATTTTCCGAATCCCAAATTCTATGTGGATGATGGTTATACAGGTACAAACTTTGCTGGGGTTAGATAGCGATACTTTTTACATCTACCATGTTGCGGCGGTCATGGTTGACAACTTGCGTCGGCTCCTGCTCGGTATCAACCTGTCCGACAAAGCTATAATGGATTTCGATTTTCCGGGTGTTGGTTTCCCGGTCTAATTCATGTATCAAAATACGGTCGATAAACTCATGGACGTTTTCATAGGTCAATTCCTGTATGTCGCTGTATTTCCCGACAATCTGAATAAACCTTGATATATCCCTTTTTCGCTCGGTAACGGTTGCGATCTGCTGTTGTAACTCGTCTATCCTTGCGGCAAGGGATTTCTTTTCGTCCTCATAGCCGGAAGTTAGAAACACAAACCGTTCATCTGTCAGTCTGCCTAATGCGTTGTCCTCATACAGCTTGCGGAAAAGCGTGTCAAGTTCGGTCATACGCGCCTGTGCTTTGAAAAGTTCCTTTTGCTGCTGCGCTAATGCCTTTCTCGCTTCCATGTCGCCGTACTCGGTAGCTTTACAGATAAAGTCCTGTTCGTGTTCCTTAACATACCGCAAAACCCGCCGCATATCTTCCAGCACTAAATCAAGAAGTACGTTTTTGCGGATATAATGAGAGGTACACTCGCTGCCTGTCCTTGCCCTGTTGCGCCATGCGCCGCAAGAATAGGAAAACTTGCGCGGCTCGATATTTACGCCCTGTTGGTAATACATCTTATGTCTGCAACCAGCGCAAAACAGCAAGCCGGAAAAAATATCAATCTCCGCTGCTTTTGTCGGGCGGTGGCGGGTAGCAATCCGCTTTTGCGCAAGTTCAAAGGTTTCCTCGTCAACAAGCGGCTCATGGGTGTTTGGGAAGAAATAGCGTTGTTCTTCTTCGTTCTTCCGGGTCTTTTTCGACTTGTAGGATACCTTGTGAGTTTTCGCGGTTATGGTATGCCCTAAATATTCCTGCCTTGCTAATATGTCATAGAGCGTTTTGTCCGGCCAAGTATAGGGGGCGATCATTGCCCGCTGATACCGCGCCTGTCCTGTACGCTGATAGCGCAACGCTCCAATCGTCAAGACTTTGTTTTCCGCAAGCCATTTTTGGATTTCGCACATACGCACGCCGCTAACAAACATAGCGAAAACCTGTTTGACAATCGGCGCGGTTTCCGGGTCGGGTATAAGGTGGTGGCGGTTGTTCGGGTCTGGGATATAGCCGTATGGATATTCCCCGTTGACGCGCTCGCCTTTTTGCGCCTGTGCCTGTTTAACTGCGCGGATTTTCTTGCTTGTGTCGCGGGCGTAAAACTCGTTAAACCAGTTCCGCAAGGGGGTAAACTCGTTATCCTCCCGCGCTGTGTCAACTCCGTCGTTGATCGCGATATAGCGTACTCCGTTTTCGGGAAATACAATCTCTATGAGTTCGCCCGTTTTCAGATAGTTTCTGCCAAGACGGGAAAGGTCTTTGGTAATGACCGTCGCCACTCGTCCGGCTTCCACTTCCTGCAACATCGCTTGCAGCCCCTCGCGCTCAAAACTCACGCCGGAAAATCCGTCGTCCACAAAAAACTTTGTGTTCAAAAAATGGTGTTCGTCCGCATAGCGTTGAAGTATCATTTTTTGGTGCTGTATGCTTCCGCTTTCTCCGGCTTGCATATCCTCTTGACTTAAACGGCAGTAAAGGGCGGTGATTTTATTCGACTGTAACATTAGTCCTCCTTTCCGACAGCCGAATAAACAGGTATAATGTGTTGCTATCATTATACCATATCCCGCCGCCTAATGCACTACTCGGACGCTAAAAATCCCGGATTTCCGGGCTTTTTCTGCAAATCCTTTACAATGAGTTTCTCAATCTTTTTATGGATTGTATCGGTTGCCTTTTCACTCGGCAACGCTTGAACAAGATAGGTGATTTTCCCTATTTTGCGTTCGGTTGTAATTGTCTGTTTTTTATCCATTAGAAAAACCTCCTTTTCCTGTATGGATAAACTATATTCGTCAAAAGGCAAAAACGGGCGGTTGTTAGCTGCAACCTCACGGGAGTTTCACCCCGGCCCATGCTTATGGGTGCGCCGCGCAATACTTTGAGGGTGTTCAACGCGGGAGTATCATTGTGCCGCCTTGTATGTCGTCGCCCACAAGCTGCTAAACCTGTTTTACGGCGCGGTAGTTCTCGCTCGGCTTTTCCCCTATGGGGAAAAGCTGTCATGGCGTACCCGCCGACTGGCTCGGTACAGACGGAATGTACCCGTTTGCCTGTTATGCTGCGCACCAAAGGCCGCTTTCTTTGTCAAAGAACAATAGGCTTTGTCGGCCTGCAAAAGCACATCAACAGCGGATATGCTTTTGCGGAACGACAAATAGCCCATAACGGGAAGCGTGGAAAGGGGACACGCTCCCCGCATGGGCTAAAAGATTATCCTACATGAAAAGCAAGGGTGCGGGTAATAAGGCGCACTTGCAGCCTGTTACGCATTTCCTCGTCCACATAGGAATAGGTATTGCCCGCGTCGTCTTTCAGCGTGCGGGTACAAAGTTTCGCTATGTAACCCTCGTAGTGCTTCAAGATCGCGCACATGGCGGTTGTGTCGCCGTTTGCCGCTGCGGAAATGA
>OLNX01003308.1_pt1 | contig 11040 bp, 12 predicted proteins | sample 1672611 | NCBI WGS metagenome assembly OLNX01 (sample SAMEA3136705, study PRJEB25190) | human gut metagenome
GAAAGTGGCAGGACAGTCAGAAAACTGCCGAACAGCTTTCACAGGAAAAGATATCCGCTGCAGAAAATGGCAGGGCGGACGCTGAGAAGAAGCTTGCGGCGGCTGAGGCTAAGTGCTGCGCTTATTCCAGGGGCGTAACTGCCGAGGCTGTAGATGACGTTATCGCCCTTGCCATGGCAAAGGTATCGGACGATATGCCTATTGAAAAGGCTATTGATGCGGTCATCTCAAAATACCCCTCGTTCTGCTCAGCAAAGTCCGAAGCTCCCAAGGGCATTACCACGGGGGTAAAATTCGGCAATAATGGCGGCTCTCAGATGTCGGGAGTGGAGCGCCGCTTTTATGAGAAAAATCCCGACCTCAGAAAAACTACATAAAATTGGAGGTATGTATTTATGGCACACGAAGCACAGGTAAGATATTCAGACCTTGTCCTTATGAAGATCAGGAAGGAAAACAAGCTGAAGAACGGCGTTGTGTTCAACACCGATTATGAGGGCAGCCCCAAGGCGGGCATTGTTAAAATTCCCGTGAGAGACACCGAGGTGGCTGTTTCCGATTACGACAAGGCAAACGGTATCAAGGCGGGCACAGGCTCCACCACTTACGAGAACTTCCCCATTAACAAGGACAAGGCGGTAAATGAGATCATTGACGGCTACGATGCACAGCTCGTTCCCGACAACCTTGTAGCTGACAGGCTTGACAGTGCGGGCTATTCCCTTGCTGCCGTTGAGGACAATGACGGTGCGACCGTTCTTATCGCAGGCGCTACCGTTACCAACATCGGTGCGCTTACCGTTGACGGCATTTACAGCGATATCGTGGATATCAGGCAGCAGATGAGCGAGGCCAATATTCCCGATGACGGCAGGAGATATATTCTTGTCACTCCCCGCACATACTCGTATATCCTTAAGTCTCCCGAGTTCATCAAGGCTTCTTCTCTGGGCGATGACGTGGTTCAGAGCGGCATTGTGGGAAAAATCGCAGGCTTTAACGTCATTGAATGGAATGACAAGACCGCTAATCTTGCAATGATCGCAGGACACCCCCGTTTCGCAACACGTGCGGAGGAGTTCTCCGTTCCCGTACATATTCAGGACCTTGGCGGTTCGGGTAATTACATCGGTGCGAGTGCAGTTCAGGGACGTATGGCATACGGCCACAAGGTCCTCAGAAGCGTGGCTATCCGTGCGGTATATGCTCCCGGCTCTCTTAAGCTCACAGCAGCAGCAGGTAGCACAAAGGGCAAGACTGTTATTACCGTTGCGGCAGGCGGCGATGCAAGCGGCACTTATGCGTACAAGGTAAATCCTTCCGCAAGGGCCGTTTACGGCGAGACTTCCGCCGCATACGCAGGCACAGCGCTTACCAGCGGCACTACCGAGATCGCAGCTGCCGAGGGCAATGTTATCGAGGTAGTTTGCTTTAACTCGGACAGCAAGGCGGTCACTGTCGGCTATATCACCGTGACTGCTGCCAACATCAAGGCATAAGGAAAGGTGAGAGTATGGCGGTCAGTACGGATTTTTATTATGACGTTTTCGGCGGTATGGACTATCCCGACCTTGACCGCCTGCTGACGAGAGCCGAAAGCGAGATAAACTGCTTTATTCTCCGTGCTCCCGAGACGGAAGAGGAGATGAGGCAGTTTGATCTTGCGGTATGCGCACAGGCTGAATATATGGGGCTGTGCGGCGGCATTGATGCCTGGGCTATGTCGGTATCGGGTACGGCGCAGAGCTTCACTCTCGGCTCGTTCTCGATGTCCTCGGGTGGCTCTTCTTCGGGCGGCGGTTCTGCGGCGGCGAGGGGCATATGCTCTCGGGCTGAGAGTTACCTTGAACGGGCGGGACTTTTATACAGGGGGTGCGGCGTATGTTGCTGATATCCCCTATTCCCCGCTGCTATCTTCCCCACAAGGTCAGGCTTATTGAGAAGTTAAGCTCGGACGGGTGGGGCGGCAAGGGTGAGACCCTTGAGACGGACATCAATTTTGTTTACATTGAGCCTTGCCGTTCTCAGCGTTTCTCTCTCGGGGGCGATATTCCCGAGGTAAGGGCAAAGATGTATTTTGATGCTTTTTCTTCCGTGCCCAATGATGTTTCCTTTGAGACGGGGGACGAGGTTATTTTTAACGGTGAGACCTTTGTTGTGAGTGAGGTGGAGACGTTCTTCACACCACAGGGGGATATTCATCATCTGGAGGTGGTGATGACGTGAGGGTGGATATTGAGATAAGGGGCGGCATATCGGGCGGCGATATGAAAGGCGCTATGGACAAGGCGATTTTTGCTACGTCAGAGCAGGCACTTAAAGACTGCAATTATTTCTGCAAGCAGGATTACGGTGCGCTTATTCTCAGCTCCGTTATACATTCAAGTGTAGCGGCTGAGATGATAGGGCAGCACGGAATAAAAACAAGTGATATCCCTGCAAAACAGCTTATTCAGGCTATGGCTTCTCAGGGAAGTGACCTTGAAAAGGGAGTTTTGCGCTGGGTTATGCCCTATGCGGAAGCAGCATACAAGTGCCCTACTACATACACAGATAAAAATACCAATGCAGTTCCCGAATGGTGCCAAAGGGCTGAAACGGATTTCGGCGATCAGTGGCAGGCTGTTTTCAAACGTGCGCATGAAAAGGAGATACACCGATGAACGGAGACGTTTACACAAAAATCGCCGAGGAGCTTAAAAGGCTGGGCGGCATTGACGAGATAGGCGTTGTATCGGCGGCAGGTCAGAGTGCGATCATCTATGCAGGAAACAAGAACATCAAAAAATATTACGACGGGAGCAAAATTCAGTCGGTGATATTTTCCGTTTCAGCTATGGACACAAACAACAGGCAGGCTGTGCTTGTGGAAAAGCTCTGCGGCATATGTGAGACCCTTGCCGCTTCCAAGCCTGTTATCGAGGGCATTTCACAGGTCAAGGTAAAAGTAAATTCACTGCCTGCCCCAACGATGCACAATGAACAGTACTGGATATACACCGCCGGTATCGAAATTACATTTTTTATACAGAAGTGAAAGGAATGATTTTATGACACTTAAGGAAATGTTTGCGAAAGTCAAGACAAACCCTGCATTTGTGGGATTTATCACTACGGATCAGATGGTTCTTGCTATTGACGTTTCGGCAGAGCAGAACGCTGATGTTGATGATTTTGCGGTCGCATATATGGGCTTTACAGACCGTTCTTCATCGCTTAATCCCAAGGAAAAGACAAACAGCTATTACTACCACGGCGAAAGCTCCACAAAGACGGGCAATCAGAGAACTATCACATTCAAGTGCGACCGTTACAAGGGCGACCCCTTCCAGGACTTTGTTACTTCATTTGATATGAAATACGCAAAGGGTCAGGCTGCTATTGTAAGATATGTGTGGTTCAATATTCTTACGGGTGAGGGCGAGATCGGCTCGGGTTCTCTTATTCTCGATGATGACGGTTCGGGTGCTCCCGAGGAAAACCTCTCCGTAGGCGGCAGCATCAAAAAGGCTGCCGCTGAGCCCACAAAGCTTGAATATATGGGCTTTGGCGGTTACACTGCTCTTAAGGTGTCTCCTGCTGACTGGGCTTCCAAGTATGACAGTTACTATGAGAGAAAGAACGGTGCTTTCGTGAAGCTCGAAAAGGGTGAGAGCGCTCCTGAGTTTGCGGCTGACAAGTATTATTCTAAGGCTGCTGAGTAAATTCTGAAACTGCGGTATGCGGGGATTTCCCGTGTGCCGCTTTTTCATAAAAAACGGAGGTTATATTATGGGCTTTAAATTCACTGACCGCATTTGCGTTATCGAGGTAGAGGACAAAAAGTATCCTATTGTCTTTCAGAAGCCGCTCGTTGACAGGCTGGGAAGCATAAAAGACACCTTTCTGAGCCTGAAAAACGACGGAGGGGCTGATGAGGAAAAGGTGATCTTAGCTTTTGACAATGCCATTGACAGCATTCTCGGAGACGGTTCCGCCTCAAAGATATTTGCTGACAGGCTGCCGAACATCGTTGAAAGATATGCTGTACTCAAGTACATTTACGATGAGATCACTGCGTTTATGCAGAGGATAGCAGGTGAGAAAAATGTTGTTTTGCCCGAAGCCAAAGGTCATAAGCATTGACAGTATCCCCGTTCCCGTTGACCCCGATTTCCGCATAATGTGCGATTACTCGGAGGCTTTGTCCGAAAAGGACGGTGAAAAGGCTTGTGGGCTTGCGGGGCGGTTTTATTTCGCAGGACTTCCCGAAGGCATTTCTGAAGCTGCGGCGGCTGAGGCTATGACCGATTTTTACATTTTGGGACTTGCTCCGAAAGCAAAAGAAAAGCGGTCTTCCGTTTCGGAGAGCTGCGAGCCGTGCTTTGATTTTTCGGAAGATGAGGCGTATTTTTACGCTGATTTCCTGAACGCATACGGCATTGACCTGAACGTGGCAAAGCTGCACTGGTTTGATTTCTGTGCACTGTTTCGGGGGCTGCCCGATGAATGCAAGCTCAAACAGATAATCGGCATACGCACCGAAAGACTGTCGGAAATAAAGTCATCGGCTGAAAGGTCAAGGGTGATACGGCTCAAACGCATTTTTGCACTGAAGAAGAAACAGGTCCAGAGGTTCAAAAACACTGCTGAACGTGACAGGGCTATGCTTGACGAGGTCGAGCGCATTCACAGAGAGGCTATGGAGAGAATGAGAGGCGAGGGTAAGTGAATGTTGGCGAGATAGTTTATAAGATTCTGGGCGATGATGCCAATTTCAAGAAGGTTATGGGCAATGTCGGCAAGCTTGCCACCCAAACTATGAGCGTTATCGCAGAGGCTGCCCTTGCTGCTTCCGCTGCGGCTGCGACGGCTGTGGGCGCTTTAGCTAAAGAGGCAATCGCAAGCTTCGGGGATTATGAGCAGCTTGCAGGCGGTGCGAAATTGATGTTCGGTGAGGCTTATGACTTCATTGCGGAAAAAGCCAAGACCGCTTACAAGGACATTCAGATGTCCCAGAACGATTACCTTGAACAGGTGAACGGATTTGCAATTGGTCTGAAGACTGCCATGGGCGGCGATGAGCTGGGGGCTGCAAAGCTTGCCGACAGAATAGTCACTGCCGAGGCTGATATCGTGGCGGCTACGGGCAATACAGCTGAGAATGTTCAGAATGCTTTTAACGGCATTATGAAAAACAACTACACAATGCTCGATAATTTGCAGATAGGCATCACCCCCACAAAAGAGGGCTTTCAGGAGCTTATCGACAAGGTAAATGCGTACAAAAAGGCCCACGGCGAGGCAACGGAATACACCATTGACAACCTTGCTGACTGCCAGAACGCTCTTGTTGACTACATTGAGATGCAGGGGCTTTCGGGATATGCGCAGGCTGAGGGTGCCGACACTTTGCAGGGATCCATGGCAAGTATGACGGCGGCGTGGCAGAATATGCTTACGGGTATGGCTGACCCGACGCAGGATTTCGATGAGCTTATCTCGGCTCTTATCGACAGTGTTCTGAATTTCTCGAACAACCTTATGCCCCGCATTATGGCGGTACTGCCGCAGATGGCTACGGGCATTGCCGAACTTGCGGAGGGCATTCTGCCTTTGATACCGCAGACACTTGAAGATATGCTCCCCGATGTTATAAGCGGCGCAAACAGTCTTATTGCGGCTCTGCTTGACACGCTTTCTTCCATTGCTGACACGGCTATACCTATTGTAACAGATAATGCGGACGAGATAATCGACACGCTGCTGTCGGGGCTTATATCCGCATTGCCCAAGGTCGCAGGCTCGGCGGCTGACCTTTGCACGGCGCTTATCACGGCTATACTTTCCAACGCCGATATTATAACGCAGGGTGCTATGGATATTGTTCTTGCACTGGCTGATGGTATCGTAAACAATCTCCCTGAACTTATTCCTGCGGCGGTTGAAGCAATAACAAAAATAATTGATGGGCTTTTAAGCCGTACCGGTGACCTTTTGAATGCAGCTCTTGAGATAATAAAGGCAATTGCGGACGGGCTCGTAAGGTCGATACCTGTTCTTCTTGAAGCTGTCCCCACTATGCTTATTGACCTTTCAGCAAGTATTGAGGGCAAATCCAAGGACCTTCTTGAACACCCTGCAAAAACTATAGCACTTGACATCTGCGAGGGCATTGCTGATGGAATAATGAGTTTTGACTGGTCTGAGACGGTAAACACAATGCTTCGAAACATTGCAGATGCGGAAGCAGCGGCAGACGGATACGAAGTGCTGGGTTCTCAGGAAGAAGCCGAGGCACGTTTAAGTGAAGCTCTCGACGAACTTGAAGAAAAAAACGGCAGACTGTCGGGTAGTTTCCTTGAACTCAAGAAAAATCTTCTCGGCTATGAGGAAGAGCTTGGAACGGCAGGAAATTTTGGCAGTGATGCCGCCAAGCGTGCCGAGGAAGATGCTAAGAAACATTTTGCAAGCTTCACCGAGACAGCCCAAGAAGAAGCCGAAAGCCTCATTCTCACAGGTGACGAGCTGAAAGAAGCTGTCACGGCAATTGACAACGCTTATGCGCTGGGCAATTATGACAGTGAGAAGCAGTATTGGGCTGACAGGCTGGTACTGCTTGAGGCAAACCGCAATGAAGAGGATCAGCAGTGGATAAAGTATTACTCTCAGACTAAACAGCATTATGACAAAGCTGTTGAGACCGAGAGAAATGCTGCGGAAGCTGCTGAAACAAAAGCGAAAAAAGATGCTGAGTCCAAGCTCAAAGAGTCTGTTGAGAACAAGTTCCGAGAAATTGAAACCGAACAGCTGGAAAAGGGCTATGACGACAGCTGGCTGCTGGAGCAGGAACGGGCGTTTATCGAGACCCTTGACCACAATTCTGAGGTGTACAAGGACTATAACCTTAAACTGCTGAAAGAGCAGAAAAGCACCGACGATAAGGCAGCGAAAGAGGCTGAAACCGCTGCCAAAAAGCAGCGGGACACTCTTGAAAAAGCCTATGACAGCGTTGTAAAATCCCGTGACAGTCTGGCGGGCAGTCTGAAAAGCGGTGACATTTTCAGCAGTTCGGAGGAAACGGACAAGCGGACGGGGGCTAAAACCAAGTCAAACAAGATAGACCTTAGCGGATTTGAGAAAAAGCTTGCTGCCAAGAAAAAGCTGACATCAAAAATCGCCGAGCTGTATGAAAAGAATGTGCCTGACAGCCTTATAACCGAACTGCTCAAACAAGACCCGGAAGCGGCGCTGGACTATGCAACGCAGCTTCTGAAAGACCCCAAGAAGCTCTCAAAAATCAAGTCGCTGTACAAGGACGATGAGGGCGTAAGCAACATCATTGCCAACATGGTGACGGAAAACTCAGACGAGTTCGAGAAGTTAGGTACTGACGCAGGCACGCTGTTTGGCGACAGCTTTATGGAAGCGTTCAAGACTAACTGGGAGCAGTCCATGAAGGACGTTTTTGACGGCAATTACGTTGACGCTGCGGCGGCGAATGTATCTGCTGCCAACTCTTCGGCGGCTCTTTCGGCAAATACATCGGCTGCGAACACAACGGCGGCGGACAGTCAGGACACATCTGCGGCGGTCAAACGCACATCTGCTTCATCGGGCAGCCCTGTTTACAAGGTGGTTGATCTGGACGGCAAGTATGTGGCTAAGGTTGTTGCGCAGGAAAACAAGCGGGCTAAAACCGCCAGCGGAGGTTAAAGCATGAATGATACGATCTTAAAAATCGGCAATGTGGATATGTCCGAACACGTTATATGCGAGGCTGTAGATATATCGACAGCGCCTGTGTATTCGGACAGCTTCACTGCTGTAAACGGCAAGGAAAAGAAAAAGTGTCTGGGCGTGAGCGTCAGTCTGTCGGCTGATTTTCAGGTGCTGTCGGACACGGTAGCAGCTGCCCTTGTGACCGCCTGCAATGCGGACGAGGTGACCGTAAAATACAAATGCCCCACGGTACAGACCAATGTGTTTGACCGCCCGACTATCCGCTGTGTGCCTGTATTTAACGACGGCACGGTGGACTATTACAACATATCCGTATCTATGACCTGCCCTCTCACGGGCTCAGGCCTTTAGCCTGCCGTACAAGATAACCTATCAGGGCACGGAATACGGTGCGGACGTACTGGCCAACATCAGGCTGAGGCGGTCGCTGGAGGGCAAGGGCTTTGACGGTGTAGCCACAACGGAATTTTCCTGTGATGTATGGTCGGCTGTGCCGTTTATAGATGGCAGCAAGGTAACATTTAACGGCTATTTGCTGCCTGATTTTTACATTGCCCAGCAGTCCTATGCGGGCGGTGTGGCAAGCATCACGGCGTATGATCTGTGTAAAAATCTGGATATTCCATTTGATTACAGCGGATACGATCGGTTTGAGTACACCTATGACGATGACGGCAACAAGGTTTTCGATGAAAGCAAGGCAAAGCGGTATCCCACGTCTCAGATAGTGGGAGCGATCGCCGATCAGTGCGGTTTCACCGAGGGCGGATATTCGGGGCGCATGGCACAGCTGTGCTATCAGGATTTTGCAGGCAAGACGTGCAGGGTCATACTCAGCGACCTGTCCCACAATGACGTGGGATACTGGCATGACGGCGGCGGAGTGCTGGCGTTTGTGCCTTTTTCTGCGCCCTCTTCGGGGCTGGATATGCCTGCGGAAAGCGACAGGACGGAGGTCATCAGGCGGGGCACCAAGCACATTACGGGGGTATATGCCGCTGATGAGGCATATGGCAACGAGTATGCCTCGGGATCCGACTGGCGGCACACGGAGCGCATTTCGGGACGGTATCTGACTGAGGCGGCTGTACAGCAGATGGTATCGCAGATAGTCGGCAGCGGCGGTGAGTACGCATATCACGGCTGGGAATGCTCGCAGATGATCACTGATTATTTGTACAACATTGGTGATTTCATCGCATACGGCGGCGACAAGCTTCCTGTGCTGAGTGTTGATTTTGATTTCACGGGACTGGGAATCGTGGCTGATGTTTCTGCGCCTGAGGCGGATTGCAGCTTTTCGGAGTATCATGATCTGTACAGCAGGGCTATTGAAAATCGGGTAAAGCTGGGCAAGAAACATGGCTGCATGATGTTCGGTGAAAACGGGCTGAGTTTTGTGTGCCAAAAGGAGGCGAAAGTCAACAGTGGCTGAGCATTATGATCCGCTGGAATTTGAGGACTTAGGCGACAAGCTGTTCCGCAAATGCGGAAGCATGGATATTGTCTGCGAATATCCGCTGGCAGAGGATCCGGCAGCAGCAGACCGCTGTCCAGAATACTATGCATTGTCTTCATAAAGAAATTCTGGGGCAGTCCTTCCGTCAGGCCATACACCGGCTGAAGACTTTTTTGCAGCAGCGCATACTGATCTTCTGTATAAATATCCGGATGATCCAGCATTCTGCGGCTTCCTTTACTTGTAATCTTTCCATAGAGAATAACTGTACATCCCGGTTTCAGCTGCTGCCGTACATAAGGGCTGTGATACCAGACCACCTGCACAGAAGCATTGCCTGCATGCAGCATCACCGATACAATAGGTGTTCTGCCGCGTTTCAGCAATTTCGGAGTTTCAGAAAAAATCACCCGGTACCCGCTCTGTCTGCGATTGTCATATTCTGTATTCTCTATAGAAACCGGTGTGTCATAGGCATGATATTCTCTTGGGTAATGCTCTGCCATATCCCCCACTGTATAAATGCCGATGCGCGCCAGATGACTTTCTGTTTTTGCACCGATCCCTTTGATTGTTGAAATTCTGTCCCCGGGATTCATCTGTTCTCATCCTCTCCGTTCTCATTTCATATGATGTTGACGTCAAAAGGTATTTTGACCCCTTTGATACCAGATTGCTACGTGCTTTGCACTCTTGCAATCCTTCATATCCATATAGCACAAATGACTGCTGCAGTTCTCGCTGCAGCAGTCACTCAGGCTGTTTCATCGTGAATTATAATCTAATGAAGCATCGCTTTTATTCAACAGAAACAACGTAATAATAAATTGGCTGTCCACCCTGATTCAGTTCGACTTCGCAATCCGGATAAGCCTCCTCAAGCTTCTCTGTCAGTTCTTCTGCCTCTTCCTCAGACACATCTTCACCATAATAAATACTGATAATCTCACTGTCTTCATCGACCAGCGCTGCAATTGTTGCCATCGTTGTCTCTGCAATATCTTCACCTACTGCCAGAAGGCCATCATCACCAAGGCCCATAATGTCGCCTTCTTTGATAGTCTTGTCATCAATAACCGTATCTCTGACTGCATAAGTAATCTGACCACTCTTGACACGCTGCATCTCTTCATTCATTGCTGCTTCATTTTCTTCTGCTGAACTGCCGTTGATGTAATTAATCACAGCTGTAATACCCTGAGGAACTGTTTTGGAAGGGATCACAACGACTGTCTTGCCTTCAACCAGATCTTTTGCCTGCTGTGCTGCAAGAATAATGTTTTTATTATTAGGGAACACAAAAACAGTCTTCGCATTCACACGCTCAACAGCATCCAGAATATCCGCTGTACTCGGATTCATGGTCTGTCCGCCTTCGATAATCTCATCCACACCAAGCTCCTGGAAAATTTTCTTCATACCATCACCCATGGAAACGGCTACAAACCCCGCCTCCTTGGCCGGTTCTTCCTTCTTCTCTGCCTTCACCTGCATATCCGCCTGAGCTTGGGCAGATGCCAGTTTCTGTGCATCCTTGAACAGGCGTTCATGATGTTCTTCACGCATGTTATCAATCTTCATGCTTGTCAGGGAGCCATAGCTTAAGCCCTTCTGAATGGCAAGTCCCGGGTCATTGGTATGTACGTGTACCTTCACAATATCACTGTCCGCTACACATACAATGGAGTCACCAATGGATGCCAAAAATGCCTTAAATTCGTCTTCGTCCTTCTCATCGAAAGGCTTCTCAAGCATCACGATAAATTCCGTGCAATAACCAAAACGGATATTGGCTGTTTCAATCTCATCCAGTCCCATCTTGCCCGCATTGCCTGCTGGTGCAGAAGGTTTTACCTCTG
>OLNX01003313.1_pt1 | contig 11029 bp, 6 predicted proteins | sample 1672611 | NCBI WGS metagenome assembly OLNX01 (sample SAMEA3136705, study PRJEB25190) | human gut metagenome
ATTATAATACTAAGAAATAAACCCGCAGTCAATAGTAAAAACGCAAAAAAGCAAATCAAAAAAAGCCGCACACTGCTTTTTTTGCCAGTGTGCGGCTCTTATCAGTCACTTAAGACTTATTTTGTTGCTTGAAACTCTCATGATCCTTGTTACTTAGGATTCCTCTTCTTTATGCTTCTTGCTCATAGCTGCCAGTGCAAGGAAGATACCGGAGAACATAAGGGTATTTGTCCTTCCTTCGTGTAATGTCGCAGGAAGATACTGCTTATGATCCGCTCTCCCTGCTTAAATTAATTTGGGTTTAAGCAAAGAGTCTTTCAGATACTGGTGAAACCAGCTTAGATTTGAATTAATAATATTTTAGAATTATTCCAGATACCTTGCTCATGTTCATTTTAGCACATGACACAGTGGATTGCAATACATTTATGCCCCTCCCATTTTATCCTTCAGGCCTATTTCCCTTTGTGTTCCCGCTTTTTCTTAGTATGTTATATACGCAGAAAGCCCCGGCCGTTTCCGACCGGAGCTTTCCGCTAACAGGGTATGTTTATGAGTTTGGGAATATTTTCTTTATTTCAGATATTCTTTCTATACATCCTGTTCTTTCTTTTTCCTTCCGATTGCAGTTAATGCAAGGAAGATTCCTGAGAACATCATGGTCAGTGCTGCTTTTACAGTGGTCTGGCCAGTCTTTGGAAGTGCTGCCATTGGGATCTCACCATCATCAATGACGATTGGTGCCGGTGACTCTGGTAATTCTGCCATTGGTACGTCTCCCGGGGTGATCGTTGTAGTAACACCAGGACCTCCGCTTGTATTAGAGATAGTTGATCTGTGGCTTCCGCCACCGCCTCCACCTGATGAACCGCCGCCACTATTTCCGCCACTGTAGCTGAAATATGCGGTAAATGTGGTATCTGCAATAAATCCGGCTTTTGCGATCTCACTTGCTGCGCTATAGTTCGTATTTCCATCAGACCAGCGGTTAAACTTATAATTTCCGATTCCTGCAACTGTTACTTCTGCCTTCGGATGAACCGGTGCAGTCATGTTGTAGGTACCATCTGCATTCTTAGGTCTGGTAACAACTTCTTTTACCTTACCGCTTACTGTTCCATAAGATGGATTTTCAGAAATATACTGGAAAGTAACCTGATACTTATCTGGAATGTTGTCTGGCTCATCTGGATCAATTTCTCCGATCTCGTCCATACTGTAATATACATTTACCATATTTTCCTTAGGATCAAGACCGATCTGCTTATCTGCGCCTTCAATGCGTTCCAGAACGTAATTCTTTCCGTTAAATTCAGATTCTTTTGGCACTGTAGTCGTAAGGATCTTTTCTCCGAATACACCGATATCACTTACAATCGCTGCTGCTGTATCTTCTGTTACAACGCCATTGGCATCTTCATAGAAGTAATGGATCTCATAATGAAGATCTCTTCTTACAATAAAGTGTGCAATGAATGTTTGATCTTCCAGGTATTCAGAATTTCTCAGCTCATCATCACTATTGAAGAATGTCAGATCATCCTGCTGCCATTTTTCAAATCTGTAACCGTCTTTTGGTGTTACAGTAGATGGCTGGGTTGGATGCTGAGGTGTCTGTGGGCCAAGTTCTGTGATCTCACCAGTTTCACTGTCTCTGAAGATTTCATAAACAGTAGCAATCTCACTTGTTGTTCCTGTCACAGTTCCTTTATCATCATCTGCTGATACATAGGTGAATGTGATCTGATACTTATCCGGGATATCATCCTCATTAGTATCTTCGCTGTAATATACATTTACAATGTTCTGTTCATTGTCTGTTCCTACTGTAAGGTCATCAGCTCTTACAAAGGTATATCCACTGATTTCAATTTTCTCTGTATAACCCTCGATCACATCCCCAAAGTGTGCATCCCTTGGATCTGACATTGTATGGATTTCTTCCTTTGTATCTTCATCCAGATATTTCACCCTATAATTCTGCTCTGCTGCTGTAAAGGAACCTTTCAGTACCACATTTGCATCCGGCATTACAAATTTGCCGCCTGTAGTAGTCACTGCTGTTCCGTTTTCAGTTGCTGCCGTCCAGCCAATGAAAATATATCCTGTTACATTCGGATTTTCTGCTACTGTAACCTGTGCCTGATACTTATGATTTGCTACATCAGGAACTGCCGGTGCACCTGTTGGAACATCACCTTCATATTGATAACTTACCTGATGGGTATTTCTGGTGTAATACAGCTTCAGGGATAATACATTTTGAATATTTGTAGTACCATCTGTTACTGTTCCAGCAATACTTGTATCCAGCGTAAATCCATCAACTGGTATTTCTTGTCCTCTTGTTGTAACGGACTGTCCTGCTGCTGTATTGAATGTATCAATATAGCGAAGTCCAAATTCACCATTCGGTCTTTCATACCAGTGCTGTATATGATAAATTGCAGTCTTAGGTACATAGTAGAAAATAACTACCTGATTCTCCTGGGTTACTTTCTGCACTGGATCAGATTTTAATGTATATCCTTCAAATGTCTTAAAGGTTATCATTACATTCTGGTCACTGGTAGTACCTGTTTCAACTGTACTTCCAGGTACCGGTGTTTTAGTGCCCTCCAGTAAATATTTTACTGTATAAGTCCAGCTCTGTACTGCTCTATACTTAAATATGATCTCCTGTCCATCCTTTGTGATCATTGCACTGATGGATAAAGTTTCAGGATAATATCCTTCTACTGTTTCAGCAGGTTCACTTACTGTGGAATTTCTTATTACAGTCTGCTGCTTCGCATCGGCAATCGCTACATCACCACACATATATTTCACAGTATATGTGACTGTATCAGAGTTTCTCCATCTTGCATATAAAGTTGTATCCTTTACGATCTGTGACTCTGGAATAAACTTCTTTGTAAGTGCGCTGTCAGTATACCAGCCGAGGAATTCATCATCTGCTTTGTCCGGTGCTGCCAGTTCTTCTTCTGTTAAAACAAAACCTTTTTCCCTGGTAATACTAGCTTTTTCTTCTTTACAATTAGTTACGAAATCAACTGTATATTTCGGTTTTTCCCATTTTGCGTAGATGGTAAGTCCATCTTCTGTCATGGTCTCATTCCAATTTACCGGTTCCTTAAAGCCAGGATCCAGATACCAGCCTGCAAATGTATAATCAGAATCTACATATGAAGGTCTTCCTGGATCTCGGGAAGGTTTGCCTGTGGACAGTTTTGCCTCAAATTTGATGCTTTCCGGATCCATTGGCTGACAATTCTCAAAGCGAAGATTATAGGAATTCCTGGTATAATAGAGCCAGAGAACAGGTTCTTCGTACCATTCATTATACTGCTTCCAGTCAGAATACGTAAATCCAGTAATTGACATCTGATCTTCTTTAGTTAAATGTACATTACTTGAAGCTTCAAATGTCCTGTACGTTGTTCGTTCTCCATCTAACCCTTCCACATAGTAAATAATCTTTTTACCTGAACCTGCATCTTTTTCATACATGGTCAGATTTTCAGCTGGCATATTCGCTAAAAGCGTATACTGTATATTTCCAGAAGAATTTGGTCCCCAGCCGTCATCTGCACAGGCGGTTTCCCATTTCGCAGATACGTCTACACCATAACGGGCGGTGATCCTTAAACTTTCATCTTCCTTCCACTTCCACTTCCGACTGTTCCATCTCATAAACGTAATGGTATACGTAGCTCTTGCAAAATAAACATTCTTAACTGCCGTTCCATCGGCCGTTATCTTCACATCACCATCCGTTTTTTCTGCTACTGGTGTTGTCTTATATCCTTCCGGTACTTTATAACTTCCATTCGGGATAGAACTTCCCACTGTACCATTTCCATTTATCACATGGTTTACAGTGTAAACACCCTCTTTTACAGTTTCAGTCCAGTAAATAATCTTATAATCAGCTCTCTTTGCTGCTTCCCATTTCGCAGTAACTACCAGATCTTCTGCCGGCATGGTCTCCTGAAGGTTTTCCCAGCCTTTAAATTCATAGCCTACCTTTGTCGGATTCTTGTCTGGTTTTGTTACGGCTGCACCATAGCGTACCTGCTCAGGTGCAATATAAGAAGCATTTTCTCCTGTATTCCAGGTCAGAGTATAATAATTTCTTTCATATAAAATCTCTACTACCGTACTTCCATCTGCATTTACAGTTCCCTGACTGATAGCCCGTGGTGTAAATCCTGCATATTCTTTTGCTTTGGCTTCAGTTGTCAGTCCGGTTTCACCTGGCACTGTTTCTGTAGCTGCAGGTGTATCTGGCTTTGTATCATCTACATTTAACAGATAATGATTTACTGTGTAATTAACTTTTGCACCTTTGTAGGTAACGGTCACAGTCTTGTCTGTTGTATATGCATCATTAAAGGATACAGTTGTCTGATCTGGTGTGAATCCCTGGATTGCAGGAGATTCTGCTGTCAGGTTACAGGGAACACCGGATTCTACATGAGAAACCCACGGCTGTGCTGCCAGACTGCCATTGCTGTACACATAATTTACAGTAAGGCGTACCTGACCGGCTATTGGTGCATAACCAGCATAAACCTTCATATCACCAGTTACTTTACTGAAATCTGTATCCCAGCCTGTAAACCTGTATCCATCACGATCCGGCACTGCTGGCGCTTCTGCTGCTTTTCCATCTTCCACATACTGCGGACCGGAAATAAACACATCCTTTCCTTCTGCATCTTTATAATAGAAATTTACTTCATAACAGATGATCTCTTCTGTATCAGCTGTTACATACAGTGAGAAATGATCTGTCATAAATGCTGTTGCATCACCGTCTGCTGCTACAGATTTTATCATCTGTGCATCATATGTTTCTGTATCAGAAGCATTTTCACCCATGTAAAGGACTCTGGTGCCGGAATTTCCAATGGCGGTTCCTTCAAAAGTAACTTTTACACTTCCATCTGGCTGAACTGCTTCACCATCTTCATTGTAAAGGGTGATGTCTGCTGCAAAAAGATCCGTTACTCTGCGGTTTTCAGCTTTTAATATATCATCTGCAGCTGCTTTCATAAGCTCCAGCTGAGCTTCATCCTCTACTGCATTAGCCTCAATATAGCCATTTTCAGGAAGCACATCGCTTAAAGCTGTCAGCTTCACTGTCACGCCTTCTGCTCCTGCAACTTCTGCAGAAAGTACAATTTCAGCATCAAATACACGCAATGCATTCAGTGTACTCTTATAAACCTTCGCTGTACTGCAGTAACCAATACCTACCAGATCTCCGTCATCTGCTGTTTTTGCCGGTGCTTCTGGCTGTGGTGCTGGTAATGTTTCCGGGATAGCCGCTGTTGTTTCTGCCGGCTGTGCAGGCTCTGTTTCCGGTTCTGTACTTTCCGGGGTTCCTTCTGGTACAGTTGTCTCTCCCGGGCCTGCCGGAACTTCCGGTTCAGTTTCTGCCTCTGCTGTGGTTTCTTCTGCTGCAGAGCCTTCCGGTCTGCTTTCTTTTTCTGCCTCTGCTGTGGTTTTTTCTGCTGTAGTCTCTTCTGTCGTAGTCTCTTCTACAGTTGTTTCTGTCTCTGGTTCAGGTGCAGTCTCTGGTTCAGAAGCTTCTTCCTTTTTCAGTTCTTCCGCTTTTTCTTCTTTGACCGGCTCTGCAGCCTCTGCTGCTTCTTCCTTTTCCGGTTCTGTTGGCTCTGCCCCATCTGCTGCATTTTCTGCATCTTCCTTCATGGCAACTAACGGTACACCATGTCTGGAAATAGAAGCTGTTACTTCACCTTCCTGCGCCGGTTCTTCTGCCGGAGCCTCTGCCTCTGGTTCAGAAGCTTCTGTCTCAGATTCTGCTGCTTCCGTTTCAGCTGCTTCCTCAGTCTCAGGCTCTGTTATCTCCTCTGGAGCTTCTGTTGCTGCCTCAGTCTCTTCTTCCTTAGTCTCTTCCGGCTGCTCTTTGCTTTCTTCCACATCTTCCTTAGTTTCCGGAACTTCTGCGGTTTCTTCAGCAGCTGTGGTCTCTTTTTCTGCATCCGTTGGATTTACAACATTTTCTGTTGTTTCTTCGTTCACTGCTTCTGAAGGCTTTTCTGCCGGAGCAGTTTCTGCAGGTTTGGAAATAATGTTTCTTTCTTCATCCCCAAACTTATCTTCATAACTCTTTATGGTAATACGTTTGGTGGTCTTTTCCTTTTCTTTTCCGTTTTCTGTTCTTGTTACAGTTGTAGAACAGCTGATGGTATCTTCCCCGTTATTTACGTAAAGGAAATAAACCTCTTCCTCTCCTGTTACCATGTACGTATCATCTGCATCAGCCGGAAGCTTTACAAATACCCTTAACTCTGCCTCCATGCTGTCTCCCTGGATGTCCGGATAGACTTCATATACCTTTCCGTCTCCAAAGAACAGTGCTTCAAACTTTTCTGTGGCACCGTCGGTAAAATCCAGGCTGTCCTGTGATACCACATTTTCGTCTTCGATGGCCTGACGGATGGCATCCACCAGGTCAGCGCCGCCAATGGTAAAGTCCACTTTGTTTCCTGATGCTGCAAAGCTGACATGCAGATCTGTTCCCACATTGGTGAAGATCATGGCAAATGCCAGCATAAATGCCAGGAAACGCTTCTGTAAACTAACCATTTTTCCCGTTCGTTTCTTGCGTCTGCTTCGTCCTCTCATACCCTGTTTCTCCTCTCTCTGAATTTTGTGCAGGCCCCATTTCCTGCCAAACTCCAGTACTTCCTGAATCCCGTTTCACAGTCATTCAGTTTATACTTTCATTTATCTTTATCATAGCAGAGATAGCGTTATACCAGGCGTTATATGGATTTATATTTTCAAAAAATTTTCAATTTTTCAAATAATTTACAGACTCTATGAGTTTTTTTCTCAGTCGTTCTTGTGTTTTTTTATAACATATGCTATAATTCGCTTCAATGAGTTTTTTTCTCACATCTTCGCATTTTGGAGGTTTGTATGCTGAATCAGTTTGTTTTAAGAAATTACAGATTATTTAAAAATGAAACATTGCTGGACTTTTTTCCGGCTCCTATTAATGAACACAAAGCTTCTCTGCTGACAGCGCAGGGAGACGGCGAATCATTTCTTCCTGTTATCTCCCTTTACGGTCCAAACGGCTGCGGAAAATCTTCTATATTAGAGGCGCTCTGGAATGTATGTCGTCTGGCTGCAGGTGATTTTTCTCTTATCACCTCTTCCGTCCGTTCCTACTGCCGTCTGGATAATACATGCAGAGAGCTTCCTTTAAGTTTTGACCTGCTTTTTCGCAGAAATGGTTTTCTCTTCCGTTATCAGCTTGATGTAAAACAAGGCGCTGTCCTGGAAGAAAATATGTTTTACGGCAAACCCGGTTCTGATGATGCCGGCGTTCTTTTTGCCCGCAAAGCAAATGAACTCCATATTGGAAATGAAGCCGGGAAAATGGATTTTTCCACTCTCCCGGCCGGGGTCTCTCTTTTACGCTATCTTGACCCAAAATCTTCCTCTGAATGTGCAAAAGCTGCTGCATCCTGGTTCAGCCAGGTTCTGTTTTTCCGGGAACATGACTATAAAAAAGCCCCGGATCTGCCCTCTGAAGTAGAAGAACGTCAGGTCATCTGCCGTCTGCTCCAGGCTATGGATATTGATATTTTAGATTACTCCATTACAAAAGAACAGGGCTTCGATGATCCATCCCTGATCCTGACCCATGGGAAAGCAGATGGAAATACCTTTTTTGTTTCTTTCAATGAAGAATCCACAGGCATCAGAAAGCTGCTTACCCTGATCCCGTTAGTCGTAAAAAGCCTGCGTCTGGGAAGTCTTCTATTAGCCGATGACTTAGATAACGTGCTCCATCCTCATCTGCTACGCTTTATCCTGTCTCTGTACCAGGATCATGAGAAAAATCCTCATCATGCGCAGTTAGTATTTACCAGCCATAACACAGCGATCCTTAATCCGGCTGTTATGCGAAGAGACGAGATCTGTCTGTGCTGCCGCCCGGAAGGAACGGATGCTGTTCTCTATCCACTTTCTTCTTATAAAAAAGAAAATGGCCTCATCCCAAGAAATGATGAAGCCTATGGTAAACAATATCTGGAAGGACGCTATGGTGCCAACCCCAGGATCTGATGACTAAAATTGATCTTTTTTCCATTTTCCCATTGCTTTAAACTACGTTCCACACGTTCACACACGGCCAGGACATGTTCCTGGCCTGCTCCATTTAACAGGACCAGATACTGGACCGGGCTGTAGCAGGTAAACAGATCTCCCTTTCGCAGACTCTCTCCTATGGCATTTTTTAACATCTCAGATGTCGTCTGCACCATTTCGCCTTCCAGCAATGCTCCTTTTCCATCTACAAGAGTAATGCAGAATAATGTATATTCAAAGGAAAAACGTTCTGCCATGCGGCTCACCAGACGGTAACTGTCAATAAAGGAAGGGTATGTACTGTAATAAGGTCCCTGGGTTTCTTCCCTCTCTTTTAAGGTATTTTCAATGTCCTTTAGCATATCGGAAGTGTAACGGATCTGACCGCTCATCAGGCGGAAACGCTGCAGCATGGTTTCAGAAGGCGGAAGCCCCTGTTCTTCAAAATACTGGACGACCACCTGTTTATAAACTTCCATGGCTTCCTGATACCGTTTTAAAGCGATCAGGCAGTCCAGCTTCATCATCTGGCATTCCTCATAAGGATACAGCCTGCTGGCTGCTGTACTTAAGTTTAAAAGCCTGTCATATTCCCGGTCTGCCTTTAAAAGCCGGCTTGCCAGGCGCAGGCATTTAAAATACAGCTCCTGGTATTTTACACCGATCACATTGACCCATTTTTCTCCTGTCATCTGAGAAAGGAATTCCCCGTAATACAAACTGCAGGCGTGGCACAGCTCCTCTTTTTTTCCTGTTGCAAGAGCACTTTGAGCTGCTTTTTCAAAATTTCTGGCATCAATGGAAACCGTCACATTTCCCTCATCCCACCGGTAAATACCGCCATCTGTACAGATATACTCATGCTCTGGCAGCATTTCTTTTAATAATCTGCGCAGCCTGAAAACTGCTGCCCTTAAACTGCCGGATGGATTAGCATACTCTCCATTTCCGTAAAATGCATCTAACAGCTCTTCCCTGCCCACTCCCTTCTTTCCTGCATACAAAAGGATCAGAAAAAGCTGCAGGATCTTCCCTGTAAGAGCAGTCCCTATAGGAAAAACTCCCCTTCATATTCCACTGATATGGTTCCCATCATCCGCACAGTCAGTATTCCCTTTTTGTCCATATCATTTCCTGCCTTTCTGTGATAAGGCGCCCTTTCTAAACGGACATGACTGCTGACGCAGGCATCACCATTCATGAAAGCCGATTGCTCCGCACCTTTGGTGCTCCCGCAATCGTCGCCAGCATTCGCAATCCGCGCTATCGCGCTCCTTGCTCATACCGGCTTGCCCGTCCGATACCCGTGAATTCGCTCATGCAAGCATGGCTCATTCGCGGCTGCCGTCCGGGACTTTCATAGTAATTAATAGCTGCGCAGCTGGTCTTCTTCCTCTTTAGCTGTCTTATCGATGGAACGGATCTCCGCCTCATATCCGTAGGTGTCATTTACTTTAATATACACCTTATCTCCTGTTTTGCGGCCCTTGATCGCCTTTCCTAAAGGAGAATCAATACTTATAAGTCCTTTCATGGAGTTTCCCCGGACTGTGGTCACTAATTTATAGCTTTCTGTTTCATCATCTTCCGGAATATATAATTCCACCCGGTCGCCCAGACCTACTTCATCTGATTTTGACTCATCTGAAACAATACGGGCTGTTTTTATCATTTTTTCCAGATAACGGATACGGCTCTCGTTACGGTTCTTGTCCTGCTTTGCTGCCTTATATTCAAAATTCTCGCTTAAATCCCCCTGGGCTCTTGCCTCCTTTACTGCCTCCAATGCTTCTTTGCGCACCACCAGCTTACGGTATTCTATTTCTTCCTGCATTTTTTTAATATCGTCTTTTGTCAGATTATCATACATAGCTTTTCTCCTTATCTGCTTCCGTCGGAGTCTTTCATAATTTCTTTATTTTCCCTTCAGGAATTTTATTTTTTCTTTATCGTCTGCTCAAACTTTGTCCACAATTTACCTGTATATTATTACTTGTAAGGTTGATGAGACCTTTTACCATACAGGAAGACACTTTTTCATACCTAAGCCGGCAGATTCCCCCCTTTTCTGCCGGCTCCCTCCATTTTATAGGGCAATAAATTTTTCTCATGGTCTTATTCATGCCCTTATTCATGCTCTCTCATGCGGCAGAACAGTTCTGATACCACCCCTTCATATTCTGCAAGGTGCTGTGCCTTGCGTATCTTCTTCATAAGCTTTTCTTCTTCCGGACAGGAATGGATCAGAAATCCCCACAGTTCTTTCATTTTAAACAATACCGGTCTGTCTCCGCTCATAACATGGGTATATCCGTCACAGAGCAGACGGTGGAATTTCTCCAGCCGGTCTGCCTTCCTGTCGGCAGACATTTTTCCAGATACTTTCTGGGATGTTCCGTCAGCGATCTCTTCCATTAAAAATGGGTTCATCATGATCCCCCGTCCCATCATTATCTTATCCAGATCCGGATACTCTTTTACAAGACGGTCATAGTCTTTCCTTCGGAAAATATCCCCATTATAGCACACAGAATGTCTGCTTTTTTCAAATCCCTCTTTAAAAGCATTCATCCGCACATTGTATTTATAAAAATCTTTTAATACTCTGGGATGTATGATAAGTTCTGTTAATGGGCACTGGTTGTACAGACCTAGAAGAGTCTGAAACTCTTCTTCACTTTCCACCCCCACGCGGGTCTTGATGGAAAAATGAAGATTTTCCCGTTCCATTCCCTCACTGACCTCTCCCAAGAACCTGGCAAGCTTTTCAGTATCTTTTAAAAATCCGGCGCCTTTTCCTGATATTGCAATTACATGTCCCATGTTTTTCCTCCTAATATTCTGAACAATCTGTTGACTTTTTCTTTAAACCTCATTATAGTTGTTACTATAT